>Ga0068855_100000840_pt1 | contig 38046 bp, 39 predicted proteins | sample KBSCornC52_FD_66592 | JGI IMG/M metagenome (GOLD analysis project Ga0068855, IMG submission 66592) | Corn rhizosphere microbial communities from Kellogg Biological Station, Michigan, USA - KBS Corn C5-2 | ecosystem: Host-associated > Plants > Roots > Rhizosphere > Soil ...
CACCCATTCACCCATTCACCCATTCACCCATTCACCCATTCACCCATTCACCCATTCACCCATTCACCCATTCACCCATTCACCTAAATAAAAATTGCATTTTCCCATTTTTTTCACTATTTTAACCTATTTTTAATTATAAAAATTACAATATTTAAATATAACATCGATAAAAATTAATAAATCTTTAAAAAAATTAACAAAATATTCGTTTTTATACAAAAACACTTCCTAAATTACCGTTTTTAAAAGTAACTGGTTTAACTTATTGTATTTGACTATGCCGGAATCAGCTTATTTTGATAAATATAGCCCTATAAGTGGTGTTTGGGACGAAATGTATGCCAAAGATGCCAGCGTGCGCAATCATTACCGCAAGGTAATTGAATATATCTCGGGCGAATCGGCCGACGACCTTAACAAAAAAGAGGAGCTTGCCAAGCGGCTTTTCATGAGCCAGGGCATCACCTTTACGGTGTACAACAGCGGCGAGGGGATTGAAAAGATATTCCCTTTTGATATTATCCCCCGTATCATCACCGGCGACGAATGGGCTTTTGTGGAAAAGGGCATCAAGCAGCGCCTTACTGCCCTCAACCTGTTCCTCAAAGATGTTTACAACAACCAGTTTATTATAAAGGATGGGGTGGTGCCCATTGATATTATTTACTCGTGCCCGCATTTCCTGCGCGAAATGTACCAGTTGCAGGTACCCTATGATATTTATGTGCATATATCGGGTATCGATCTGATCCGCGATCACGACGGTACTTTTTATGTTTTGGAGGATAATTTGCGTACGCCATCAGGCGTAAGCTATATGCTCGAGAACCGCGAGATCACCAAACGACTGTTCCCTGATCTGCTGCCGCAATGCGGGGTGCGCAGCGTTACCGAATACCCAACCATTTTGTATAAAAACCTGCTGGCATTATCGCCCAGGCAAATTCATAATCCCACCATTGTATTGTTAACGCCGGGGATTTATAATTCGGCTTATTTTGAGCACAGCACGCTTGCCCGCCTGATGGGCGTGGAACTGGTGGAGGGTCGCGATTTGGTGGTAAATAACCATAAGGTATACATGAAAACCACCACGGGCCTGCAGCAGGTGGATGTAATATACCGCCGCGTTGATGATGAGTACCTGGACCCGCTGGTATTTAACCCATCGAGTATGCTCGGCGTTGCCGGCATTATGGGCGCCTACCGCAAGGGAAACGTGGCGATTGTAAATGCCGTTGGCACTGGCGTAGCCGATGATAAAGCCGTTTATGTGTACGTGCCCGATATGATAAAGTATTACCTGAACGAGGAGCCCATATTGAAGAATGTGCCCACGCATCAGCTTGGCTTTGCCGACGAACGCGAGTTTGTGTTTAAGAACATCAACAAAATGGTGATCAAAAAAACCAATGGCAGCGGTGGCTATGGTATGCTGATGGGCCACGCCGCCAGCGAAAAGGAGATTGATGACTATAAGCTTGAAATATTGAAAGAGCCGCGTAATTTTATTGCGCAGCCAACCATCAGTCTTTCGGCGGCGCCATGTTACATGCAGGGCGAACTAAAGCCGCGCCGCGTAGATTTGAGGCCTTACGCGCTGTACGGTCCGGATGGTATTGAAATAGTCCCCGGCGGATTAACCCGTGTAGCGCTGAAAGAAGGTTCGCTGGTAGTAAACAGCTCGCAGGGCGGTGGCAGTAAGGATACGTGGGTGCTGGCTTGAGATCAGAGATTAGTGGTTGGAGATTAGAGATTAGTGTAAAAAATAAATCCGATCCCGATGGCTATCGGGACGAAATTCCGAATTCCGAAATAAAAATTCGTAAATCGTAATTCTAAAATCGTAAATCAAATACATGTTAAGTAGAGTTGCTGCAAGTTTTTATTGGTTAAGCCGCTACATTGAGCGCAGTGATGGGATGCTGCGGATGCTGAAAATTAATTATGCGTCGTCGCAGGATACGGTGCAGGAGTTTACCTGGGAGCCTGTGATCCGGATATTCTCGGGCTCTGACGGTGAAGAGACCGAAAAGCTGGATAACAATAGTCGCGCCGTATTAAAGTTTATGGTGACGGGCAAGGAGAACGCCAATTCCATTTTAAACATCATTACCCTGGCGCGAGAGAATGCGCGTGGCGTGCAGGAGCATATCCCCAAGGACCTTTGGCAATGCCTCAACGAGTATTACCATACCGTAAAGGACCCGAAAATAGAAAAAGCCCTGCACAGGGAGGATCCCATTGGTACACTGGATGTACTCATAAAACAGGTAATGCTGTATTACGGCACCGCCGAAATTACGATGGAGCGCGGCGAGGGCCGCAGCTTTATGAATATTGGCAAATACCTGGAGCGGGCCATACAATCGGTTGATATATTGGACACCAAGTTTGGTTCGGTAAACGATAATCCCGATTTGCTAACCGATACCAGCTATTGGAAACACCTGCTGCTATCGCTCGGTGGCTACGAGTTATACCTTAAAACTTACCGCGAGGGTTTTGAATCGTCGAACATACTGGAGCAGGTGGTTTTAAATAACGATTTCCCGCGTTCGGTGATCTATTCGGTAAATAACATTCAGCGGTATTTCGACAGGCTGAAGAACGACAGCAACCTGGATGATTTCCGCGAGATGTCGTTCCAGATAGGCAGACTGCAAAGCCGCATAAAATACAGTTCGGTTAAAAGTATCGAGGAGGACGGGCTGCACCAGTTCCTCACCCAAATACGCACCGACCTGTACGGAATAGGCAATTCACTTAACGAACATTATTTTGCTAACTCTTAATTTGAAAGTTTGATGATTTGAAAATTTGAAGATGCCTGTCCGCTTTTTCTAATTTTCAAATCTTCAAATCCTCAAATTATCAAATAAAAAGACCATGCCCGAATTTGAGATACAACATATTACCCGTTACCTGTACGAAAGCCCTGTGCGCGACAGCGCCAACCAGATCATCCTGTTCCCGATAAAGGACCTTTACCAGGATGTATTAAAGCAGGAGTTAACCATAACCGGCAACCCCAGTGTAGATACTTTTGTCGACTATTATGGTAACGAGGTAGGTAGCTTTACTTACAGTGAGCCGCACATGGTATTAACCATCAACTCCAAAATATGGGTGACCACCAGGCACCGGGAACTGCCCCTTAATGATATTTTTCCGGCCCATCAGTGGGAGGATTTAAAGCGCCTGCAGTATATGGTGCCTTATATTGATTTTTTGAGACAAGAGTATTTCGATGGTATTGATGAATTGAAGGAGATTGTGGGCCGCGAGAAGCTGGAGGATGAGTCGCCTTACCAGGTGGCTTTGCGCTTTTGCCAGTTTGTGTACGATAATTTTGAGTACATAAAAGGTGTAACCACCGTTGAAACCACCCTGGATGAAATATGGAAGCTGAAAGCCGGCGTCTGCCAGGATTTCGCCCACATATTAACCGAAATGCTGCGTATGCTGCGCATCCCGGCCCGTTATGTGAGCGGCTATATCTGCACCAGTAAAAACGGCAATTTGCGCGGCGTAGGCGCCACCCACGCCTGGGCCGAAGCATACATCCCCGATTACGGCTGGCTCGGCATCGATCCCACCAATAATTGTATTGCCAACGAAACCCATGTTCGCCTGGCGGTAGGCCGTAACTTTACCGATTGCTCGCCGGTTAAAGGCGTTTACAAAGGATCATCAAACCATAAACTGGAAGTTGCGGTATCGGTTGATGATGAAAACGTACTAAACAACAACGACAGCCAGATCACCGAAGCACACATCACCAGCGTTATTTCCGACGCGCCTAAAAACAGTTATCAGCGCTATATGGAAATCATGCAGCAGCAGCAGCAGCAACAGTAGGCAGTAGCTTAAGTTGCAGTGGCAGTAAGGAGTAGCAGTAAACCCGCCATGCCATTTCGCCTTTGTTGGTGTAGTCACCAACAAACCCGTGATGCTATTTTTAATACGGGAAATTTGGGGGAGTCGGCCTTTAAATATCATCAAATTAAGTCATCTTTCGCCTTTCGCCTTTGTTGGTGTTGTCACCAACAAACCCGCGATGCTATTTTGATACGGGAAATTTCGGGAGTCGGTCTTTAAAATATCGTCTAATTAAGTCATCTTCATGTTGTTGGAGACAAACCAACAACGGCGTAAAAATGACCCAATGACCTAATGACCCAATGACGCGCAGCAAATGCCCCAATGAACAAACACTATTCTACGTAAAAACTATACACCTGCGAAGTCGACGTATTTCCGGCAGCATCTGTGGTAACCACTTCCCAGTAATAAGTAGTGCCAGTACTGCAAGTCACCGTCCCTGAATTGGTGGTGGTGGGAACGATTTGCGCAAAGGGACTAGTCAAGTTATACAACAAATTATTACAATAAAGCGTGTAGCCCTGTATAGGGCTGCTGCCGGGAGTAGTCTTCCATTTTATAGTTACTGCCTGCGATCCTACACCCACCGGAAAGGCTATTGTTTGCTGAAGGGCGGGATACACGGCCTCGGCCGGGTAGGGCGGATAAACAGTAACCCCCGGTCCTGAATTGTAAAATTTCCAGGTGTCGCTTTGCGCAGTTTGCGTGCTTTTTTTCGACTTGGCAATTATGTACCACGAATAGGGAGTTGCCAGGGCCATGTTTACATCTGCTGTAAGCCTGGCGGTAGAAACCACCACCGTATCATGAGTTATCAGGTTTTTAATGTGCACATCATAGGTGTCGGTGTATGCACCCTGCTGCCAGGAAAAAGTAACCGTGCTTTTGTTGCCTGATACGGGTGTGCCAACAATACAGGGTTCATTGTTTGCAGGCGTGCTCAAAACTGTTTTGCCAGGAGGTGAAACAGTTTTCGTCGTATCCGGCGGTGGTGGCGTCGGGGCGCTTTTTTTGCTGCATGAAGCCAGCATAACAACCGACAGCCCTAAAAATATAAACACCCTCATTTTTTCCATATCTTGTAAACCGATTGTTTGTTATCCATTGTGAGCTTTATCACGTAAAACCCATTTTTTAGTTTTGACAGGTCCATGTTCAGCTTACCATAGTCATTGGTAACATCATCTTTAAAAACCTGTCGCCCCAGCGCATCCACTATCTCTACGCTGCCTTTTGGCGCCATGCTGGTTCCCACATCTATCTGCAACGCTCCAACAAACGGGTTAGGGTAAGCCACAATATCGTTGCCTACGGTAATTCGCTGGGTAAATAGCCCCTGGCATTCCTTACCGGTACTTACCGTTAGTTTATTGTTGCCTTTTTGCAATGGTACGGTAAAGTCGGCCTGGCTGGTATTGTAGGTTTCGTCGTTAACCTGAATAACGTAGTTGTCGCCGCCGCTCATGTGTATGTCGGCGGTAAGTTTATCCCGATTGACTACCGAAAAGGCCGAAAGGTCCTGCGGCTCAGTTAGGCGACTGCCAAAACATTGCTGGAACCCGGCAATATCGGCATCGGTAACGCAGATATTGTAATAACCGGTATCAAGGCTGGTGGCACTATAAGTTTTGGTAAAACTACCGGTGGCAATAATATTGCCGGCTTTATCGGTAACTGTTGCGGTGTAGGGGGCCGGTACCGCCGCAGTCACGCTGATCGAACCATTTTTTGTTCCCCGGCAGCTTGCACTGGTAAACTTCACTTTAAGATCAGTATCCGGCAGCGTTTTTAAAATGGTTCTTATATTCCGGTAAATGGTAATGGTGCCTGACGATGCAATAATGAGGTCTGTTTTGCCGTCCTGGTCCATGTCTCCCGCATTAGCCGCGGCGCCCACAGCGACGTCGTCATGTATAAAGTAATCTTTATTAAACGCTATGGTTCCCGGTGTGCCGGCATTCACCATCACCGCCAGCCTTGAAGCGCCTCCGTTAACCGCCATAAATTCCGGCTTCCCGTCGCCGTTCAGGTCAGCCGCAAGAACACCGGAAGCCTCAATGTCCCTCGGTATATCCATTTTGCTGAAAGCTAGTTTTGCTGCGCCGGTATTCCTGAAAAATGTAGGTGTTGGGTAAAAATTAAAGTCAAACGCCGCTGCAATGTCGGGCTTGCCATCACCGTCAAAATCAGCAACCTGTAGCAAGCCGCTTGTGCCGGAAGACAACACCGTGGTGGCGCCGAAATTAAGATTGCCGGGGGTGCTTGTATTGGTTGTGACACTTACCGAGCTGTTCTCCACGCTGGAAGATATGATTTCAGCCCTGCCGTCGCCGTCCATATCATTTAGCACCGCGTCATCGCTTGCATAGGCCACATAATGATATACCGGCGGTGCGAAGCCTATTTTGCCGGCCTGTGTAGTGTTGTGGTAAACAATGAGTGACTGCTGGCTAAAATTAGTGGATACAATATCCGGCAGCCCGTCGCCGTCGGCATCGTTAATGGCGAGATATGCGTATTCCGCACCGCCTGTCGGCAAAGCAACACCGGCATCAAAGCTAATATTACTACCACTGCTGGTATTACGATAAACAATAATCTGATTAGGTGATACCGTAAGGCAAACGATATCGGGCTTTCCATCGGCGTCAATATCTGCTATATAAATATGGCGAATGTTAAGGCCGGTGGCAATTGTTTTATTGGCGTCAAAGGCCACGCTGTCCTTAAGCCCCTGGCTGCGTGCTACTACCAGCTCGTTTTTTGCCGACATAAACACCAGGTCGAGATTACCGTCACCATCTATATCGCCGGTGGTAACTACATTTCCGGGCATCGTAAATTTTTTACTGAATGACTGAGCATCCAGCGTTGTATCGCCTTTGAAAGTAAGATTAAATGGTAAAGCCGAGTAGGCGACGAAGTTGTGCGTAGCAACGCTAACAGGTTGGTAGGTAGCACCGGTAGGTACGGTAACCACCAGTTGTGTGGCCGAAGCCGAGGTAATAGCAGCTTTTGCCCCGCCAAAATAGACTGCGTTTTTTGCCGGGTCGGCGTCAAAGTTTTTGCCGGTGATGGTCACCTGGGTGCCTGCATTGCCCGCCACGGGTGAAAATGCAGTTATCGACGGGATATTTCCGTAGATAAACCCTGGGCCTATACAAGTGCCGGTCGGATTAACAACCGATACATTGCCGGTGGCGCCCCCGCCTAAGGTAGCGGTGATAGATTGATCCGCATTTATTTTGAATGAAGCAGCAACGGTGCCGCCAAAACTGACGGAAGTGGCGGTAGCCAGATTTGCACCTTTGATATTCACCGTGTCGCCGGCTATGCCGGTTGAGGGCGATATGGCATAGATTGCTGGCAAAGGCTGTACGTGATTGATCAATGCTTCAACAGAATTGCCGTCGGTTGAAAATAACAGGTCTCCTTTACCGTCGCCGTTCACATCAGCAACGGATATCATGTCGGATATGGTAATGCCTGATGGGTAGCTGACGAGCGGCATTAACGACAATTGCCCGGGTGTGGAAATATTTTTGAATACCGAAATAACGCCTTTACCAGGTGTGTTTACCGCAATATCCGGCTTGCTGTCGCCGTCAAGATCGGCGATAACCGCGTTTACAGGCAACTCCGGGACGCTGTAGGCTGTTACGGGTGTAAAGGAAACTTTGCCGGGCGATGATAAGTTTCGGTACACATCAATATAATTGTCCTGCCGGTCCATGATAATCACATCAATTTTTCCATCGCCATCTATATCACCTGTGCAAACCGGGTAAGGGTTAGCCGGAAAGATATTCGGCGCAGTTGCAAAACTGAAATTTCCCGGTGTGCTTTTATTTATCAATAAATCAATACCGCCGGAAGTTGTTCCAAATTGCACCATCAGGTCAGGTTTGCCATCGCCGTCAAAGTCGGCTATGCTAAAGGTGTCTACTGTGCCCGGCCATAAGCTATAGTTGGTGCCGAAAGATAGTTTACCGGGTGTGCAAAGGTTTCGGTAAAGCTCAATAGTGTTATCGTCGCTGTTGCTGCCCACCACAATGTCGGGCCTGCCGTCGCCATCAATGTCCGTTGCAGCAATGGAATATAACCTCAACGAAAACGATGGGATGGGGCTAAATGAATATTTGTCGCCGAAGGCCACATGTCCCGGCGTAGAGAGGTTATGGTAAACTACTATCTGATCTATGGAATTATCAACAGTCAGCAGCTCCGGTAGTCCGTCGCCGTCAAGGTCTGCAAATGCGTACGCATTGGCGTTAATGCCGTCAATGTTTTGCTGCGTGTAGGTAAAATTGCCGGAAGTGCCGGTATTCAGCTGAAATGAAAATTCGTTGATGCCAGCCTGGTTTCGGGTCACAATATCGGGTTTGCCATCGCCATCAATGTCTGTCACGATCGGGGTAGTACCGCCATGCGGGGCTATTTTGGTGGTAGGCGAGGGGAAGGAATTTAAGTTGATGGAACCACCATTGGGGAATGTGACCGTAAACGGCAAGCGTGAAACGCCATCAAGGTGGTGGGTTTGTACGGTAATATTTGAATAAGTGGCGCCCACCGGCACAGTCACCTTTAAAGCCGATGCTGACGCAGCGAGCAGGGTTGCTTTTATGCCGCCAAAGTACACCACGTTGTCGGTAGCTACCATGCTAAAATTACTGCCGTTGATAATTACAGTGCTTCCTGCAGGCCCGCTGAGCGGCCCGAACGAGGTAATTACCGGTGCCGCATAATAGGTAAAGGAAGTGGCAGAACTGTAGGCGCCTAATGGCGAGGTAACCGTAATAAGGCCTGTTGCGCCTGCCGCCAGGGTGGCGGTGATATGGCTAGCCGAATCGATAACAAATGATTGCGCCGGAACTCCGCCAAAAGTAACCGCAGTTACCGCGTCGAGTCCTGAGCCACTAATGCCGATAGAATTATCGAGCGTGCCGCTGGTGGGCGTAAAGCTATCGATAACAGGAATTACCGCGAAACCCGCCATAGAGCCGGTGCCGCCGGGGGAGGTTACAGCAACGCTGCCGGAGTTACCTTTTCCTAATACAGCTGTTAACTGCGAATCATTTACTACTGTAAATGAGGCGGCGGGTGCGCCGCCAAATGTGACCGCCGTTGTCCCGGTAAAATGGCTGCCTTTTATGGTGATGGTGCTGCCGGCTTTGGCGGTTAGCGGTGCGAACGAAGTTACTACAGGCGTAAGGTAATAAGTAAATGAGGAGGCAGAACTATAAGTACCCAATGGTGAGGTAACGCTTATAACACCTGTAGCCCCTGCCGCTACTGTCGCCGTGATTAAGCCGGCCGAATTGATAACAAAGGATTGCGCGGGAACTCCGCCAAAAGTAACCGCAGTTACCGCGTCGAAACCCGAGCCATTAATCCCTATTATACTGCCGTTACCCCCGCTTGTAGGTGTAAAACTATCGATAACCGGGATAATGTTAAAACCTGCAATGGATCCCGTGCCGCCGGGCCCTGATACCGCGATGCTGCCTGAGTTACCCTTCCCCAATACTGCCGTAAGCACCGTGTCTGATATTACTTTATAGGAAACGGCTGACACCCCCCCAAAGGTAACCTGTGTTGCCCCGGTAAAACTTTTACCTTTCAGGGTGATAGTGCTGCCCGCCTGCGCCGTCAGCGGCGAGAATGACTTAACCATTGGCGCGGGAATGAACGTAAAGCCAGGTTGGGAGCCGATATTGACTGCCGAATAAACCGATACTTTTCCTGATGCGCCGGCGCCAACTACTGCAGTAATGGTAGTTGCAGAAGCAATGTTATAGGATGCCGCCGGAACGCCGCCGAATTCGACACCTTTGGCATAGTCAAGGTTGGCGCCCGTAATGGTTATCACGTCGCCCTGTTTGGCACTTTTTGGGGTAAACCCGTATACGCTAAGCTCATTAATGAGGAAATTGTATTGGGTTAACGTATCTCTAAGATTGCCGTTGCTTGTAATTAGACTGATCGTGTCGGTATAATGAAACGGTTTATGAACAAAGGACGCATTGTATGAGGTACTTACAGATTGGCCGTTTACAACCCAATTATATTGATAGCCCGATCTTGAGTGATTAATCAGCTTGATGGTCTGGGTATTAAATAAGCCGGTAGTATCAATGGCGAATACCGATTGCGGAATGGTTGGGCCGCCGCTGTTGGTGCTTAATGCCACATACCCGTGGCCACCGCCGGCCCAAATAAAGTTACTCATGAGCTGCAGGTCTGTAACGGAATAGCCCAGGTAGGTATAAGGAGGATTGCGGACAAGCCGCTCCCAAATGACACCCGAGTTAGACGTTTTGTAAATATCAAAGCCGTTGGCGATAGCATAGCCCGTACTGTCGTTTACAAATTGCATTTTTCTGATGTTTAGCGTTGGGTATGGGGGGGCATTTTGCTGTGTCCAGCTTATACCGCCATTGTTGGTTAAATAAATTGTTCCGTCGGTATTGGAGGCCCATGCCCGGGTGTTGTTTGAAAAATAAACAGATCTTAACGTACCCGCCGGCTTATTAACCGGCTGCCAGGTTGCACCATCGCTGGTTTTGTAAATGCTTTTACCACTTGCGCCGAAGACAAAACCATGGGTATCGTCAAAAAACTGGAGCGTAGTGATATTAGCGTCGCCGATCTGTACAGGGCTCCAGGTTTGGCCGCCATCAGTTGTTTGCAGAACATTATTACTGAATACCGCATAGCCTATGTTGTCGTTTTTCGGAAATGCCAGGTCGGTCATGGTCCCGATATTCGCCGCTATCAAATAAACAATTTTAAAAGTGTTGCCGCCGTCTGCAGAGTGCAGGATGGCCGGCTGAAATCCATAATCGCCATAAACAAAAATATTATTGGCATCAAAGGCCTTAACGCCGCTTATTGAAAAACCGAAAGTTAGATTAACCGAATAGCCATTATAATCAACATTACTCGTAGTAATTGTTTTCTGCGTAAAGGTTCGTCCGCTGTCGGTCGTAAATCCGATATATTTGTCAAAAGCCACAAAACCCTGGCTTGGCGCAAAAAAGCTTAGCTTAACAGCATTGTCCACATCGGGTTCGATGTGCACCTGGTGAAATTGCGCAGAGGCGGGTTTGACTAAAAATAAGGTTATAAAGAAAAAAGATATCAGCAGTGAAAGGTTATATCCGTGCCGAAAACGGTCAGGGAAATCAAATGCGGCCATAGGTTGGGCGGTGTTGGTAAATATGCTATTAAGATAATTATTAAAATTGATAACATCCAAATTTAATGCGCCCACATTGAGAATGTTACAATCGCAAGGCGCGGACTGCTGAGCGTATGAATATTTGTTGTTTTGAAGAAGAGCATCACTCCGAATGAATTAATCGATGTTGCGGTTACTTGTCTTTTTACGATTTAACCCCGGCTGCTGCCCAAAAAACCAGGTAGCCATTTTTCGCTTTGCTGATCTTGATACTTTTGAGCGTTCTTCCTCCGTCGGGAATAATTTTTAACAGGTCGATATTATGATGATCTTTTTCGGTCATTTGATTGGTCGGGCCCCATTTGGCCAGGTCATGTGCCAGGTAACACAAGTTGGGTGAATCAGCCGGAATATCCGCGTAATAATCGGGCAGCAATATTTGTTTTGTATCGACGCCATCTGCATAAGTTAAACTGATCTCAAGGTTGGATGGCCCCTCAGAACTGGTTAGGGCAAAATAGAGTGCAGTATACCGTCCCTTGGGAACCGAAAACGCAAGCGACGATTCGCCGGCCAGGTTGCAGGTCTGGTAATTTACGCTATCACCGTTCGAATAATGCAACTGAATCTCCGGGTGCGCCTCGGTTGCAGGAAATAAGGCATTATCGGGCAGGGCATGGGTACTATCCTGGTGATTAAATGCAGCAGCCGATTGTGTGAGGTAACCATCTCCTTTGCCGCCACCGTCGATGCCGGTTTGCCAGGTGATAAGTTTGCCGTTATTGAGGATAGTTACCGGCCGGGCGTTTAAAACGGAAGCTATTTTAAATTGAATTACTTTGGTATGCTGCGATTTGGGCTGCGCCGCAACGGTAATAAAAAAGAGGGATGCCAGTATTGAAAAAGCAAGGGCTTTCATGCAGTTTTTTTTATGCGAAAGATGCTTGAAATCCAACGCGAAAGACGCAAACTTAGAGACGCAATATTTTGCGTCTCTTTTACGGGTATGTTTTTTATAATTTCTTAGCCTCGTCAGCCAGTTCGTCAACCGACGGTGCCTTTTCCCAATCCTTTACCAGTTTGTGGTTTTTATCGTACATGGCAATGTAAGGCGTGGTATGTACATCATAATAACGCTGTACCACCATGGTATAACCTTCGGTACCTACGGTAAAGTTAGGGTGTTTTTTCAGATCGAAATCACGGGCGAAAACGCGGATGGCTTCAAGCTGCTTTACCCAGGTAACCATTACAACCTGCACGTTTTTAAACGCGGCCATTTTGGGTTTCATCTCATACATCAAATGCTGGCAATGGCTGCAATCCGGCGAAAAGTAAATGATCATCACCGGCTTGTTCTTTTTCAGGTCGGCCGGGGTGGTATAAACGCTGTCGGTAGTTAATATGTGATAGGGGGCAATAGCTGTTGGCGTAGCCGCTTTTTTATCAGCTGCCGGCGGGTTACTGTTTTGAGCATTGGTGCAGCCTGCTGTTATTACCAGGCATAAAAGGAAAAGTATTTTTTTCATAAATTTTATTTGCATGTCACGCGGGAGCATAGTTACGAATTTTTTAAGCTTCGAGCAATTCCAATTGCCAGGCAATTTGCTCTTCAGTTATGGGGTATAACGCATTATTGCGCACTGTATGATAAACGGCATCAAATAAACCCATATAATGGCCTTTTGGAGGCGTAATGTATTCAATATGGCGTTTATTCTCAAAATCCATCAGCACCAGTTTGCCATCGCTGCCTTCGGGCTCAATACCGTAAGCGTGATCGGTGGGTAGCATGCCGCCATCCAGTTGGGTTTCCTGCATATCGCATCTTTCTTTCAGCAGGCTCCCTTCGGTTCCGTGTATCGCAAAACCAGGAAGTATTTCGGCAATCAGCAATCCCGATGTTAAAAATACATTTAACTGGTTGGGATATTTTAAATGATAGGTAAAATAATCCGGCACTTCCGATCCTTCGCGGTAAATTCCCGTCGTTTTGGTAAAGCTCAATGGCCTGCCAAACAGCGCGATGGCATTATCAACCAGGTGAGCGCCCAAATCATAAACTAATCCGTTAGCGGGAGTAGCCGCTGTTTCTTTAAAAGCCTTCGGGCTAATTGCCCGTTTAAACCTGTCCAGTCTGAAATATACTTCCTGCAGTTGTCCAAGCCTGCCGCTTTCAATAACCTCTTTTACCAGCAAAAAGCCGCTGTCCCAGCGCCGGTTTTGGTAAAGCATTAAATGGCGATTCATTTTATGCGCCAGGTCGTACATGATCTTTACTTCGGCGCTGGTAGCTGCCGCCGGTTTCTCAAGCAGTACATGTTTGCCCGCGTTGAGGGCTTTGCAGGCAAAATCAAAATGGGTATCGTTTGGCGTATTTACAATTACCAGCTCAATTTCATCATCAGCCAGTAATTCATCTACAGAATTATAACTGATCACATCCGGATAGCGGGCGCCGGCTTTCTTTTGACTGCGCTCAACCACGGCTTTAAAGGTAAAACCCGGGCTGGTGCTTATAAACGGCGCATGAAATATCCGGCCCGACATCCCGTAGGATAACAGGCCCGTTATAATTGGTGTTGACATGTTTTGTTAGCTATTAATTTCCCAAAGTTAAAAATCTTCCCCAATCGGGCTGCCATCAGGCATCGCTAATGTCGGTGCAGGTTTAAATTGTTCGGGATTTCTTTCAAATGCCTCAATTTGCGATAATCCAAAAGCCAGGTTAGCCCTTTGGCTTCCGTATGGCATATTATTTAAAGCCGGCCGCATCCAGCCTTTTAATTCGTCAATCTCCATTAAAGCGATGCCGCGCACATTCTCCTGTGCATTGTTATCAGCTGCAAGCCTAAGCAATTGTTTTAATACTAAATTATTCACCAGGCGCTGCAATTCGCCTTTGTATCCCGGCTGTTGGGCTGCTTTCCAGGTTTGCGTCACCAGCCTGTCGATAACCGGTATCAGCCCCGGTTGCCCGTTATCCCTCGATTGATACTCAATCAGTCGCGCGGCCCTTTGCGGGTTCAGCATAAACTCCAGCGTCGTGGCCGCAGCAGATTCAGCCGCAGCCATAGGATCAAACGTAAGCCCCGTACGCGATTTAAACAGCTCCCTCGTCCGCGGGTAACCATCGGGCCGGGGGGGTATTTTTTCAATCAGGCTTTCCGGCAATGCCAATGCATCCGGGCTTATAGTGCTCATCAAGGCGTTAAAGGCTTTCCACTGGTCGGCAGCGGGTATAAACCGGGTAGTTGGCTGCCCGTCGTTTTTAACAGCGTAAGTGTAATAAACGCCGCCCAGCATTTTTGATGCCGCTTCAACCTGGTACCGGTGCAACAGGTATATGGGCACCAGTGCTTCCTCTATAGTAGCCATCGGCGCATCCTGCCTGATAGCTTTTTCAGAAAAATTATCCAGCAAATGTTTCCGGATACCCATCAGCCGGTTTAGTTCGTCGGCGGCGTTGGTGCCGTTATCCCACAAGTGGGCTAATGGATGCGCGCCGTTCGCCGGCCGGGCATCTTCGTCAGTAATATAAAAATAGCCTTGTTTCAGGGTTTCATTCATGATACCTTTAAGGGCCTCGGCTTCATTGGTGCCCGGCGCAAAATCCTGGTAACCGTACAGAATGGCCCTTTTGTCCCAGCCGCCAATTTCGGTGGTGTAGGCTTTTGAGAGATCAACGCTGCCATCGGCTTTTAAAGTAAAATAAGGCGCCGGGTAATCCATAACCGATGCACGGCCATTTACACTGGCTGCAAAATTATGCTGCAGGCCCAGGGTGTGGCCAACTTCGTGCGCGGACAGCTGGTGCAGGCGGGCTATCGCCATCTTCATCATGGCATCGCTCACCGGTTTACCATCCTCATAAGGTTGCAAAAGACCCTCGGCAATCAAAAAGTCTTGCCTGTCGCGCAGCGAACCAAGCGACACCTGTCCCTTAATGATCTCACCGGTCCTGGGGTCGTCGATCGATTCGCCGTACGACCAGCCGCGTGTGGAGCGGTGTACCCACTGGATAATGTTATACCTGATGTCCATCGGGTCCACGTCCTCCGGCAATAATTTTACCTGGAAGGCGTCTTTATACCCTGCCGCTTCAAAAGCCTGGTTCCACCAGGCAGCCCCTTCCAATAAAGCTGTACGCACCGGTTCCGGTGCACCGCGGTCAACATAGTAAACTATTGGCTTAACAGCTTCGCTCATCGCCGCCGTAGGGTCTTTCTTTTCGAGGCGGTGCCGGGTAAGTAAATGTTTTACAATGGGCTGGTCAATAGGTGTAGCATAGTCCATATAACTGTTATCGTAAAACCCTGAACGCGGATCGAACTGCCGCGGTTTATAATTGCCATCGGGCAGTTTGATAAACGAATGGTGCATCCGGACTGTAACTGCATCCGCATCCGGCGTAACCGAACTGATCTCAGCGCCTTTGCCGTTTCCGGTTAGCGTGATGGTGGCCTCAAATTCCGAATTATCCGGAAAGTTTTTGGTGTTATCCAAATAAACTGCCGAGCGCGATTCGTCCACACTAAAATTTCCCTGGTTGGCGCCGCTCAGCCGGTTGCCAATATGATGCGCATCCCGCAGTAAAAAGGGGGTCATATCAATCAAAACCTTATCGCCGTCCTGTGCTTCGGCTTTAAAGCCCCAGATCACCGATTTTGCAAAGGCTTCTTCCACAGATTTACGTTCATCAGCATTGTTACTTACCGCCCTGTACGCGTAATTTGGCTGGATAAGCATCACCTTTGGGCCGCTTTTAATAAACTTTACAATACGGCTGCCGCCAATCTGCCCGCGGTCCAGCCCCAGGTCATTGGAGCCAACGCCTGATGGTAAGGAATTTACGTACAAAAACTCGGTATTGAACTTATCTACCTCAAGCAATATATGCCCGGTTTTTTCATCCCAATAGAAATTGAAATAGCCGGCAAATTTGGTCATCTCCTGCGTTTTTTGGTCGATTTCGTTGCGTTTTTGCGCGTTTACAACAATTTGAAGGTTTACCAGAAGGAGTAAAAAGTAGAGGCTTTTTTTCATTTGAGAACTATTAGGAATATTCATACTAAAATATTACTTTTAATTAATATTTAATTAAACTAAATCGGTGCGAGGTGTAAATTCGGCCGCTCTGCAAATCGCTCCCGGCAAAAATCCCTTTGTTCATTTTAATTATTATTAAAAAGAGTATAACCTTTTAATTTTTCGGTGCGTATAAAGCATATCATAAATGGTGTAACATGGAATTTAATAGCAGATCCGTTAGTGTATTACTGGTAGATGACGATGAAATAAACAACTTCATCTCGATAAAATTAATAAAGAAAGCTTTATTAAACACTGAAATTATGGCCTGCCTTAACGGTAAATTCGCTATAGATCAGTTGGTTGAAATTCAAAGGAAGGATCCGGCTAAATTGCCTGATTATATTCTATTGGATATAAACATGCCCATCATGAATGGCTGGGAGTTTTTGGATGAATATAAACGCTTAAATATCGACCCTACAGGCAAAACCAAAATATTTATTATCTCTTCTTCGGTTTTCAGCAACGATATAAATAAAGCCCGTTCGTACCCGCTGGTTAAGGATTTTATATCAAAACCCCTTAATGTGGATAAAATAGTGGAGCTTTTTAAGGTTGAAGACCACGCATAATAAACGTAACAATTTAATTACAAAGATATTTAAGTCCCCAAACGGGGACTTTTATATTTAGAAGCTGTTTTAAAAACGCAAACCAGGCCGACGGTTATGCCGGGTCCACTTTAAAATGATCATCCTGGTAGCTAACTTTTCCTACGCATAACGATTTGGCGTGGTAAAACAGGCAGGTCCAGCCCTCTTCTGCAGCAATCTTTCCGTATTCTTCACGCAGTTGCATGGCTTTGCGGCCATCAAAATCGTATTTCGCAATAAATTTTCGGATGAGTTGTTCCGGCTCGGGCAGTTCATCGCCGCCGAAAAAGTATTTTTGTCCGCCGCTCTCCAGCCAAAAAACCTGGTGAAAAGGCGAGTGTCCGCCTGATAATTCGTAACGGATGCCCGGCTGTAATATGCCCGATCCTTCTACAAGCTCCAGTTTAACCTTATCGCGCAGCGCCTCAAAAATTTCTTTATGGTACGATGATGACTTCCCCGATAAACCGGTTTGCCATTCATCCAATTGTATTATATGCCTGGCATTGGGAAAGCTGGGTTCCAGTTTGCCGCCCCGCTCCACTACCAGCCCACCCGAATGATCGTAATGCAGGTGCGACATAAGCACCATAGTAACATCATCCGGATCGTACCCCGCATTGCGGATATGCTGATGCAAATTCAATTCGTCGCGGGTATCCTTGTAGCCCAGTCCACAATCCAAAACCATCAGTTCATTATCCATTTCAACCAGGAAAGGGTTTACGTGGATAAAAAGCGAAGCTGGTCTGTCCTTATAGTTATCAGTTTCCGGGTTAAACGGAATAAATTTTTTAGTGGCATCAACAGAATACGAACCCTCGTTCAAAGCAAAAATTTTCATTCAATATGTTTTTTGGTGATTGCACAGTCCCGATAGCTATCGGGATGGTGTGATTTCACCGATTAGTGCGGTAGAGTTTGGTGGCGGGTTTTAACCACAGAGATACAAAGGAGGCACAGAGGTCACAGAGAAAAAAGTATATTTATAAGCAATCAAAAAATACAAATGAAAACCTTAGTGTCCTCTGTGTATTCTCTGTGCCCTCTGTGGTAAAAAACTTTTTACCTTTCAGCTTTCGCCTTTTACCTTTTACCTTTCCCCGGCTTTTACCTTTCACCTAATTTCCCCTATCTTTACCGTTTTTTAAACAAAGATATGAATAAACGGTGGGCCATAAAGGATGATCCTGATCATGAGGAGGTAAAGACTTTAGCTGCCGCGCTGAATATCGATCCTGTTTTAAGCACGCTCTTGCTGCGCAGGGGCATCCGGACCTTCGAGGAGGCCCGTTTGTTCTTTCGACCGGATGAACGCCACCTGCACGACCCGTTTTTAATGGCCGATATGGAAAAGGCCGTTGTGCGTATCGAAGACGCGATGGCCGCCGGCGAAAAAATACTAATTTTCGGCGATTATGATGTTGACGGCACCACTGCAGTATCGTTGGTTTACAGCTTTTTTAAAAATATTTATAATAACCTGGAATACTATATTCCCGATCGTTATACCGAGGGCTACGGCATCTCAACAAAAGGGATAGATTATGCTGCCGATAATGGTTTTACGCTAATCATTGCACTGGATTGCGGGATTAAGTCGGTCGATAAAATTGCTTACGCCAATGATCGAGCGATTGATTTTATCATCTGCGACCACCACCTGCCTGGTGCGGAGTTGCCGGCAGCCGTGGCCGTGCTCGATCCAAAACGTTTGGATTGTGAATATCCTTATAAGGAGTTATCGGGCTGCGGCATTGGCTTTAAGCTGATACAGGCTTACGCCGAAAAAAATGATATCCCTTTTGAACAGGTAAACTGTTACCTCGATCTCGTGGCCGTCAGCGTAGCATGCGATATTGTACATATCACCGGCGAAAACCGGGTGCTTGCTTTGCTCGGCCTGCAAAAAATCAATACCAATCCCTGTATCGGTGTTAAAACGCTGATGGATGTTGCGGGGAAGAGCAGCAATTATACCATATCCGATGTTGTATTTTTGCTTGGGCCGCGTATTAACGCCGCCGGAAGGATTGACGATGCCAAACACGCGGTAGAATTGCTTATAGCTACCGACGAAAATGAGGCCAAAAAGAAAAGCGAACAGATAAATGTAAAAAATATCGAGCGTAAGGGTCACGACCTTTCCATTACCGACGAGGCGTTGAGCATAATTGACAGCGACGCGGTGCTGATTGAAAGGAAGTCGACCGTTGTATTTAACGAAAACTGGCATAAAGGGGTTATTGGCATAGTGGCATCGCGGTTGACCGAAAAATATTACCGGCCCACTATCGTTTTAACCCGTTCAAACGGATATGTGGCAGGGTCGGCGCGATCGGTTTTTGGGTACGATTTGTACGAGGCCCTGTGCGAATGCAGTGACCTGCTGATACAATTTGGCGGGCATAAATATGCGGCCGGCTTAACCATGCTGCCCGAAAACGTGGAAGCCTTTGCCGAACGGTTTGAAGAAGTGGTAAGCGCCACAATAAAACCCGAACAATTGATACAACAGATACCTATTGACGCAGAAATACGTTTAAGCCAGGTGGAACCGAAGTTTTTTAGGGTATTAAACCAGTTTGCGCCCTTTGGCCCCGAAAATATGGCGCCCGTTTTCCTGAGTAAAAATGTGTATGTTAGCGGTACGGCAGGTCTGGTAGGGAGCAACCATGTAAAAATGACGGTAATACAGGATGGTTCGCCGGGATTTGAATCGATTGCCTTTGGGCATGGCGAATATCTGCCGCAGCTAAAAAAAGATGTGCCTTTTGATATTTGCTATACCATTGAGGAAAACGTATGGCGCGAACGGCGGACGATACAATTGAATATAAAAGGAATTAGATTTACGAATTAAGATTTACGATTGTTTCGGCAGTCACTAATCAAATCGTAATTCGTAATTCGTACATCGTAAATTTAAAATGATTCTTAGAGCAGATAATTTATTAAAGAAATACAAGCAGCGCACCGTTGTTAACGATGTGTCGTTCAACGTTGCGCAGGGGGAGATTGTCGGCTTATTGGGACCGAATGGCGCGGGGAAAACCACATCGTTTTATATGATTGTGGGACTGATAAAACCCAATGAGGGACAAATATTTTTGGATGACGAAAACATCACGACCGATCCGATGTACCGCCGGGCACAAAAAGGCATAGGCTATCTTGCCCAGGAGGCATCGGTTTTTCGTAAGCTTTCGGTAGAGGATAATATTAAAGCCGTGCTGGAGATGGGAGACATGCCCCGGGAACGGCAGCAGGAAAAGCTGGAGGAGTTGATAGACGAGTTTAGTTTGCACAAAGTGCGCCGCAACCGGGGCGACCTGCTTTCGGGCGGCGAACGCAGGCGTACCGAAATTGCCAGGGCGCTGGCAGCCGAGCCAAACTTTATTTTGCTTGATGAGCCTTTTGCCGGTGTGGACCCTATTGCGGTTGAAGAAATACAGGCTATGGTAGCTAAACTAAGAACACGTAATATCGGGATACTCATAACCGACCACAACGTGCAGGAAACCTTATCGATAACCGACAGGGCCTACCTGCTTTTTGAAGGCAAAATATTAGAATCGGGTGTGCCCGAGGTGCTTGCGGCGAATGAAATGGTGCGAAAGGTGTACCTGGGTGCTAACTTTGTTTTAAAGAGAAAAACATTTGCGACCAGTAAACCTGCAGAAGCACCAATTAAATAACCTATGACCATTTTTAACTCCGTATTTACCTGGTTCATGAAAAAGCGTATCCACCAGATAGAGCTTTTTATGAAATATCCCAATGAAGTACAGGAGGAGTGGTTTGAGCAACTGATCTCGGGCGCCGAGAAGACCGAATGGGGTAAAGCCCACGGCTACAAAAGCATTACCAGCCTGCACCAGTTCAAAGAACGTGTACCTATTCAAAATTATGAATCGCTGACGCCCTATATCGAGCGGATGCTGAAAGGCGAACGTAACGTGTTATGGCCGTCGGAAATCAGGTGGTTTGCCAAATCATCGGGCACAACTAACGATCGCAGCAAGTTTATCCCCGTGAGCGAGGAAGCACTTGAAGAATGCCATTTTAAGGGCGGCAAGGATTTGCTTACCATCTACTTTAACAATCAGCCTAACTCCCGGATGTTTACTGGCAAAATCCTGACGCTTGGCGGCAGCTACCAGGTGAGTGAGCTCAGCACTGATCTGTCTTTTGGCGATCTGTCGGCGGTGTTAATGAAAAACCTGCCCCTTTGGGCCGAGTTGCACCGCACACCCGATATGGACATTGCCCTGCTGGAAGATTTTGAGGAGAAGATTGAGAAAATGGCGTATGCCACCAAGGATGTTAATGTAACCAGCCTCAGCGGCGTGCCTACCTGGAACCTCCTGCTTTTTAAACGCATATTGGAGATAACCGGCAAAAAAAACCTGCTGGAAGTTTGGCCAAACCTCGAGATGTATTTCCATGGCGCTGTAAATTTTACGCCTTATAGGGAGCAGTTTAAAAAACTGATCCCCAACGACGATATGTACTACCTGGAGAACTATAATGCTTCCGAAGGTTTTTTTGGGATACAGGATACCCGCGAACCCGGGGAAATGCTGTTGATGCTGGACTATGGCATTTTTTATGAGTTTTTGCCTTTAGAGGATATTCATAAGGAAAACCCTGATACACTCACGCTTGATGAAGTGGTGCTGGACAAAAACTACGCCCTCATCATCAGCACCAATGCCGGCCTTTGGCGATATATGATTGGCGATACCGTTCGGTTTACATCGCTGTCGCCTTTTCGCATTCAGGTTACCGGCCGCACCAAACATTTCATCAACGCCTTCGGCGAAGAATTGATCATCGATAATGCGGAACGTGCACTTGATGAAGCCTGCCAGCAAACAGGGGCCGTTATCCGCGATTATACCGCCGCCCCCGTTTATTTTAATGGCGACGATAGCGGCGCTCATGAATGGATCATCGAATTTGAAAGAAAGCCCGCCGAATTTGAGCGGTTTGTGGATTTGCTGGACGAAACCCTCCGCCGCATCAACTCCGATTATGATGCCAAGCGTTTTAAAGATATGGCCCTGCGTCGCCCTATAGTACGCAAAGCGCCGGAAGGTACTTTCTTTAACTGGATGAAGGAACGCGGTAAAATAGGCGGTCAGCACAAAGTGCCTCGCCTGGCCAATAACCGTGAGTATGTAGATGCTATTGTAAAAATGATGGAATTGGTAGGGTAAACTAGATTACAGAAATCCTTAAGATCCCTTTTTTAATTCCATGGCTTTTTTACTTATTTGATCAACACTCATATTCTCAAATAAATTTTTTTGCCATGTTGTATAGTCGAAAGGGTCTCTGTTAAGTAACGTGATAAAACGCTCGGCATCCACCTCTCCGAGTGCATCCAATAGGGCGCCCAGTCCTTTTTGCTTTACTTCAGTATCTGTTATCGTTGTCATAACACTTCGATTATTTTTATAAATTCAATAGGATTAACGACTGCTATTTCATTGTTTTTTGACATCTTTTTTTGAATCAGATCGTCTGTCGTTAAAAAGTACTCGCAATTTGTTGCTATTGAACAAGCCAAATGTAACGAATCTTTTGCTTTAATGCCCGATTTTGCAAAGTTTGAGGCTTTTGTCAAAATCAAACTATTTTCGGAAATATTAATTGTAGACAGATGTTTCCACTTTTCAATAGTATACTTTCGTTCAAAAAATGGGTTGGCCTCATTTTCAAAATCAAGTATATATGACCAAGCTAATTCTAGTTTTCCGTTTAATATAATCAATTGCACGTATAGCTTAGCATCGGTCTCTAACTTTACCCGTATGTTGGATTGATTATCAAACGGGCGATTAAAGCAGCAGTTGTCAAGATATATGCGCATTTATCAAAAATAATAAAAATACAATGACAACGAATATTCCGATGCTATATAAAACAAATGGCGTTGGTTGGATAGTATCTTTTTTTTCGTGATTCTCGCAAAATGTTTCGATGATTATTTCAGGTATAAACTGTCGCATTTTAGCTTTAACTTTCGTAATCCATTAAAAACCAGGTTATGAAAACTTTTATTTTTGCTGCGGTTGCCACACTTCTGCTGTTTTCCTGCAAAAAAAAGCACACGCCCACACCTGTGAGCGCCGGGCTGTTTGGCAGTTGGGAAGTCAGGCGTGTTTATCACGGAAATATTTTGCCACCCGATTCTACCTACAAGCCGGGAAATCGTAACATCCTGCGATTAAATGCCGATAGCACTTATATTAAATACGTTAACGGTATACCTTCATCAAATGGCGTTTTCCACACCAGGATTAATTTGATGTCGATGACGCAAATGCTTAACGAGCGGATCTACTTTGATAACGACACATCTCACAATTACTTTGTCCTACACAACGGCGACAAGATGACGCTTACACCATTGTTTCCTGATATCCCGACGACCGATTATCAAAAAGTACCAGATTTAAATTTTGAGCTATAACCAGGTTAAATGAGATGAAAACGTTTACACTTGTAGCAATGATGGCTTTATGTATGCTGGCATGCACTAAGCCGCAGCCATTATCGCCATATTTGTTTGGCAAATGGGAGGTAAGAAAAACTTACGGCGGTTTTATCATTCCGCCTGATTCAACTTATAAACCCGGCAATGGCAACGTTATACAGTTTAATGCCGATAGCACCTATAATCATTATACGCTGGCCGGGCTGGTGTCAAAAGGAACTTTTCATATCCGTACTGGCGCATTTAAAAACGGGGCCACTACTTACGATGAAATTTATTTCGATAGCGACACCTCGGCCAGGTCATTGATCATTTTAAGCGGCGATATGCTCACCTTAAAACCCATGATACCCGACATCAGCACAACCGACTATCAAAAAATAGGAAATTAAGGGTTATTGACAAACCGCCATAAATACTTTTACAGCTTCAACGGCCTCCTTTACATCATGCACCCTCAATATATTTGCACCTTTGGTAAGGGCTATGGTATTTAAGGCGGTTGTGCCGTTAAGCGCTTCCGCGGCGGTAACCCCCAATAAACCATGAATCATTGTTTTACGCGATACGCCGGCGAGTATGGGCAATTGCAGCAGGTTAAAATCCTGCAGCCGGTTCATCAATGTATAACTTTGTTCGCGTTTTTTAGCAAAGCCAAAACCGGGATCAATGATCACATCGTGTACACCCAACTGCTTTAACTCATAATCTTTAGCAGCAAAATAATCATAAACCTCGGCAAACACATCGTTGTATTGCGCCTGCTGGTTCATGGTACGCGGGTTGCCCTTCATGTGCATCAGGATATAAGGTACTTGCAACCGAGCCACGGTGGCAAACATCTCGGCATCCAGTTGCCCTCCCGAAATATCGTTTATAATATGTCCACCGGCATTAATAGCTGCCTCAGCCACTGCTGACCGGAAAGTATCTATTGATAAAACAGCATCGGGGAAACTTTTAGCAATGGCCTCAACAACAGGCAGCAGCCTGTCCGTCTCTTCCTGTACCGAAACATCTTCGGCGCCTGGCCGCGATGAATAAGCCCCGAGGTCTAAAAAAGTGGCGCCTTCAGTAAGCATTTTATCTGCCATTTGCAAGGCATCCTCAATTCCCTGTTTGCGGCTGCCTGCAAAAAACGAATCGGGCGTCAAATTAATAATACCCATCACCCGGGGTATGCTTAAATCAATTAAGTTACCGCCGGCATTTAACAAGGCCTTTTTCCGAAAAAATGTATCTTTAGCCACTGTTTTGATTGTCGTAAAGTTGTAAGTTACAAAGTTGTAAAAGTAGCGTAAAAATAAAATTACGTGGTACATCTTCAACAACGAAGTGTTAACATTACAGTTTTAAGCATTACAACTTTAAAACATTCCAACGTTTCAACAATAATGAATAAAAAATTAACACCGTGGTGGTTGTGGGCCTGCCGGATATTTGTTGGCCTGCTTTTTATATTTTCGGGACTGGTCAAAATAAACGATCCGCTGGGTTTCTCTTACAAACTCGAAGAGTATTTCGAGGTTTTTCACATGACCTTTTTAAGCGGACTAGCGCTTTATATTGCCATTTTCCTTTGTGCGCTCGAGATTATCCTCGGTTTTGCGCTGCTTATTGGCGTGCGGCCGGTTAAAGTAGCCTGGGGATTGTTGCTGCTCATTATCTTTTTTGCTTTTTTAACCTTTTACTCAGCGTTTTTTAAGGTGGTACAAACCTGCGGCTGTTTTGGCGATGCCATACCGCTAACACCATGGCAATCGTTTAGCAAGGATCTGTTTTTACTGGTGCTGGTTGTTGTGTTATTTAAGAACCGCAAAAATATCCAGCCGGTATTCACAGCTAAACTTGGCGATCAATTACTTGTAGCTGCCACTATAGTATCAGTAGGTCTGGGTTTATACACCTATAATTTTTTGCCGGTGATTGACTTTTTGCCCTATAAAGTTGGCGCAAACATCCCCGATGAGATGAAAACCCCAGCAGGCGCCAAGCCCGACGAATACGAAATAACCTATCACCTTAAAAATGCAAAGACCGGTGAAGCAAAGGTGATGACTGACAAGGAATATATGAGCACCGGCATTTGGAAGGATAATAACTGGAAGGTAATTGGCAATACCGAAAGTCGTTTGGTGAAAAAGGGATTCACCCCTAAAATACAGGACCTTACCATACACGATGCGCAGGGCACCGATTATACAAAAGAATTACTCTCCAATCCGTTCAACAATCTCATAATTGTTGCCTATGATTTGCGCGCGACGGACGGCGAAGCTATTAACCGCCTGAATGCGCTTGCCATCAATCTCGACGATCAGTTTAAAACGCGTACCATATTGCTCACGTCAAACTCAGCCCAATTTGCCGATGCCTTCAGTAAGGAACATAACCTGAAGATGGAAATATTTTATGCTGATGAAGTTCCGCTTAAATCGATGGTGCGTGCCAACCCGGGGATACTATTGCTTAAAAACGGTACAATTATCAATAAATGGCACTACCATTCCATTCCCAATCTTGATGGAATGGTAAAAAAATATTTTCAGCAATAACCACATGATCAGGTACCTCATCCGCAAGTTTTTTTATGGCTCGGCAGTAATGCTGGGCATTGTGCTGGTGGTATTTTTCCTGTTCAATATCTTGCCGGTCGATCCTGCACGCATGACGCAGGGGCAACGGGCCGATGTTCAATCGTTACAAGCCATCCGTAAGGAATTTGGCCTCGACAAGCCGGTGCCTGTACAGTTTTTGTATTATATCAATGATCTTTCGCCTATAGGTATCCACATCAATAATAAGGAGGAGCAGCAGCGATATCATTACGCTAAATTGTTCCCAGTGTCAAAAGAAAGGGTGCTGACTATAAAATGGCCCTACCTGCGCCGCTCGTATCAAACGCATAAGGAAGTAGCATCTTTGTTGCTCCAGGTGATTCCAAATACGCTGGTACTGGCAACATCAGCCATGCTGTTTGCTATCATCATCGGTGTTTTTTTTGGGGTGATGAGCGCCGTTCACCAAAATACCTGGATCGACAAACTCGCCATAGGATTATCAACACTGGGCGTATCGGCACCGTCATTTTTTGCCGGTATTATTATCGCCTGGATATTTGGTTTCGAACTATCGAAATACACCGGCCTAAATATGTCCGGGAGTCTTTATACCTATGACCCCTTTAAGGGTGAGGTAATCTCCTGGCGTAATTTGGTGTTGCCAATGGTTACACTCGGCCTGCGGCCATTGGCCATCATCGTACAACTTACGCGCAATGCCATGCTGGATGAATTAGGCAAGGACTACATTCGCACCGCCAGGGCAAAGGGACTAAGTAACCGCGCCATTGTTTATCGGCATGCCTTGAAAAATGCACTGAACCCCGTTATTACGGCCATAGCTAACTGGTTCGCGTCCCTGTTGGCAGGATCGTTTTTTGTGGAGTACGTGTTTGGTTATAACGGTTTGGGCAAAACAACGGTTGATGCCCTCGAAATGTCGGATTTTCCGGTGGTAATGGGCTCTATTTTGTTTATTGCCTTTATTTTTGTGGTGATCAATATTTTGGTAGATATTATTTATGTTTGGATTGATCCGAGGGTGAAGCTTGGGTAAAGGCTCATGGTTCATAGATCATAGTTCATGGTCGCCGCAATGTTTAATGCGACCAGAGCGTTTCTGAACTTTCAATTTTCACCTTTTTTCGGCTATGAACCATGAACTAATAACTATGAACAACAACACGCCGATAGATAATACTGCATCGAATGTCAACGGTTTAGGCCTCATTTTCCTGGTTGGTTTTATGGGCTGCGGCAAAACAACGCTGGGCCGTAAACTTGCATCCAGGCTGGGCTATATGTTCATGGACCTCGACCATATACTGGAAGCGCAGGAAGGTATAACAATTGCTGGGTATTTTGCCAAGTATGGCGAAGATGCTTTCCGCAAGCTGGAATCATCAGTTTTAAAAACTACCAAATACCCCGAACATGCGATAATATCAACAGGCGGCGGCTTGCCTTGCTTTTTTGATAATATGGACTGGATGAATGCCCATGGCAAAACAGTTTATATAAAATTATCGCCCAAAACTTTAGCCGACAGGCTGGAGAATGAAAAGGAGGAACGCCCCCTGCTGAAGGAGCATCATGGTGAAGCGCTGGTAACCTTTATAAGCAATAAGTTAAAAGAGCGCGAAGGGTTTTATAACAAAGCCAATGTTGTAACCGACGGATTAAGCCTTACGGCGGAGAAAGTAGAAGGGTTATTGAAAGTCAAGGCCATTTAGTGGGATCCATGCGGTTGTCCAAAATGGCGTTAACTGAAATCCGGTTATGACGAACTCTATAAAAGACAGATAGTTGTTTACTTAAAACAGCCCGTCGTATTTTTTTGCCGTTGTTGGCAATAGGATACAGCTCGGGAAAGGGCTTTACCGCTCTCTCAAACGTCTCTAATAAATGGTAAAAATGGTCAACTTCTCTTGGTGTGAATTTATATAGTAGGTAGTTCTTTATTGTGAGTGCATCAGCATTGGCTCTTTTGGTATAATGGACTGTAACTGATTTATTTTCACCCATTTTTTAAATTTTTCCAAAATGCTTCAGATGAAATAACACGGCCATTTTCCTCATCTTCAATGCCTTCATTTATATGTTTTGTTTGCGAATCGGATAAGCTATCCCACCAATCCCCGTCAAAGTTTGAATTTCTTAAGCTATCTAAAACAGTTAACATCCCTGAATCTGAAAGCCCTTCAATCCATGCAATCAAACTCGCTCTCGTTTCTTCAATTTCCGCTACAGACATAAGACAATTTTTATACAAAAATAAACACTATTTATCTCAAATAGGCGCCATCCTCTTCACCTTCTTCATCCAAAACAACTTCAACATGTTCTTGCAATACAGTAGAGAGGGCAATGCCGGCAAAGTCGGTGGTAATGGGGAAATTTTTATGGTTGCGGTCGACCAGAACTGCGGTGCGGAATTTTTTGAGCGGAACGTCCCTGAAAACACCGAAACCGTAAGCCAATGCTTTGCCGCTGTTTAATACGTCGTCCACCAAAATAACCACCTGGTTACTACAGTCCTTAACATCAAAATTGATTTCTGCCTTCAAAAAAGGACTGAACTTATCCAGTTTTATAGTAAGCAAACGGATCTTAAACGGTGCAATATTATCAAGGATAGCTTTTAACCGCTCGGCAATTTTATTGCCGCCGGGTAATATGCCGGCTATCAAAATTTCTTCCTCGTCAAAATTATCCTCCAGTATCTGGTAGGCTATCCGGTCAATCTTTTGTTGAATTTGCTGGCTATTTAATATAAGAAGTTGTTTGTCGGACATGCTGTTGTTGAAATGTTGTAAGGTTGTAAAGTTGAAATGTTTCTTTATTGTTACTTACCAAGGTAAAGATAGCACTAACCTTTCAACCTTACAACATTCCAACCTTTCAATGGTTATTTTACGTACGGGTAATAAATAAAATTAGCTCCCTCGGGCACCACTACAAAAACGCACATAAACTCATTGGGGTTTTTATAGGATTGGATGAAACGGTCCTTCAGCGCTTTTTTGATCACGCCCTTTTCGGTAAATTCCTCCAATGTTGAGGCGTGAATACTCCATTCGGTATTCAAATCGTTACGGTCGAGGATCAGTTCACCCAGGTTTAATTCATGCTGGTGAGCTATAAAAATAGGGTATTTGCTCAATCCTTCCACCATTATTTCAATGGCTACCTCGTGTATCGATTCCTTAAAAAATTTCAAATCGCGCTCCAAACTTAAAAGCGGACTTTCCTTTTTCGGACCCTGACCGGCCCTGTCTTCGTTTAAAAGTTCTTCGGGTTCCATTTTAGTTAATTAGAGGTTAGTTAATTAGAGATTAGTAAGAAACTTTTTTCGGCTATGATCTATGAACCATCAACTATGAACTCCTTAATACGAGTAACACCACATTCTCCACATGCTGCGTATGCGGGAACATATCTACCGGCTGTATTTTTACGGTATCGTATTTCTCCTTTAGCACCAGCAAATCGCGGGCCTGGGTTGCGGCGTTGCAGCTTACATATACTATTTTGGGCGCTTCAATTTCCATCAGTCGGTTCACCACATCGGGGTGCATGCCTGCACGTGGCGGATCGGTGATGATCACATCAGGTTTGCCATGTTCGGCAACAAAATCGGCTGCCAGCACATCTTTCATATCGCCGGCGTAAAATTTAGTGTTGGTGATGTTGTTGATAGCCGAATTTACCTTTGCGTCTTCAATGGCAGTTGGCACATATTCAATGCCCACCACTTCGAGCACCTGCCCGGCAATAAAATTGGCGATAGTACCCGCCCCGGTATACAGGTCATAAACCAGCTCATTGCCTTTAAACCCGGCAAAGTCGCGTGCTATTTCATAAAGATGTAAAGCCTGTATCGAGTTGGTTTGATAAAACGACTTGGGCCCAATACGGAATTTAATGCCGTTCATTTCTTCATAAATAAAATCGCGGCCTTTATAAGTAATTACCTCCTGGTCAAAAATGGTATCGTTTTTCTTTTGGTTGATGATGTACAGCAGCGAAGTTATTTCGGGGAATTTGCCGTCAATAAACGACATCAACTCGTTTACTTCATTTTCATCAGCATAAGCAAAAACTACAATCACCATGGTTTCGCCGGTTGACGATGTTCGGATGACCAGGTTGCGTAACGCCCCGCTATGTGCCTTCAGATCATAAAATGTATAACCTTTTTGCAAAACAAACTCCCGGATGCTGTTTCTTAATGAATTGGAAGGTTCGGCCTGCAGCCAGCAATGGTTAATGTCCAGTATTTTATCAAACCGGCCGGGAATGTGAAAGCCAAGGGCATTCATTTCCAGCACATCGTCGGTGCGGTTTTCGCCATCATTCAGCCAGCGTTTATTGCTGAATGTGTATTCCAGTTTGTTGCGGTAATATTTGTCGGCAGGAGAGGGCACAATGGGCGACATGCCCTCAACGTCAATCTTAGCAATGCGCGTTAACGCGTCAGCAACCGACTTTTGTTTAAACTTTAGTTGCGCCTCGTACGTCATATGCTGCCATTTGCAGCCGCCGCAGGTGCCAAAATGCTCACAAAACGCTTCTGTACGGTATTCCGATGCTTGTTTCAGTTCGGTGATTTTGCCTTCGCCAAAGTTTTTTTTGCTGCGGTAAACCATCACATCGGCAATATCGCCGGGCACAGCCTTGTCTACAAAAAGTACAAAGTCATCAGATTTACCTACTCCTTTGCCTTCTTCGGCAATATCAATTATGCTTACGTTTTCAAAAAACCTTTTTTTCGCGACTTGATTCATCAGCCTGCAAAGTTAGTTAAATGTTGGAATGTTGGAACGTTGTAAGGTTGTAAAGTTGTAATGTTGAAACGTTGGGAGGTTATAATGTTAGGATGTTGTTTTTATTGGGGAGGCCCTATAATGGCGCAGGGATGCCTTGTGGTTTATTAACTAAACCATCGCAAGTATTGGCACAGGCAGCTAAATAAACATGTTAATAATCATTTGCCAAAAATCGTCCGGCTCAGTTATTACCATATCAAACTGCTCGTCAATCATGTCCGAAAATTCAATTAGTTCGCGGCTCATAGGTAAAAAGCTTTAATTTATACAAATAAACTAATTAATATACCAAAAACCAAATTGGTATTGTGAAATTATTGTTAAATTATTTCACAATACCGGTGTAGTTTAATCGAACCGATGCTTACGTTTTAATTCTTGTAAGCTAAATAACTTTTGTTCGGTTATTTTTAAACTGGGTTGCAGGCAGTTGGCCCCGGCCGAATGCTCGCGTTTTTCTATATAAACTTTATCGCCTTTTATGTTGTAATGATAATAGCCGCGTTCATCATCAAACGTACCCACGTAAACCCTGAAATTGGTTGAGTCAGTCAAATATTCGGAGGTTAGGTTGCCCAATACCCCGGCCTTGTACACTTCGATGTGCAAATTTTGCTCGCGTTTAACGCTGTATTTAAAGTCGCTTTTTTTGTCGGCATTGATGTATCCGACAATAGCGAGGATAGCTACGATAATGATGTAATTTTTCATTTTGTTGTTGTATTGATAGTTTTATGAAATCAAAAGGCCCAAATCATAATACCAGGCGCCCCAGCCGATGCAAAGGCAATTGGCATACATTAAATTGATGAATCCGCTGCCATCGGTAAGCATACCCAATGCAGGTAACAGCAGCATAAATGTTACTATTGTGAGCGTTATGCCGGTTAACATTACCGCTATTTTTCTAACCCCCACTCTTTTAATAATCCCTCTGGTACTGAGCCAAAAAGCCAGCCAGGTTACGGAGGAAAATATAAGCAGCGCACCAACATACAAAGCATAGATAGTTAAAAGATAAAACCTGGATTCAAGCAATTCCGGAAGGTCAATTTGCCGCTTTATGTAAAGGATAAGGGCAAATAATACCGGTGAAAGCAAAACGCTGGTTAACCAGATTTTTAAGCTGTATTTGAAAGTGGCGGAAAGCATATTGATTTTGGATTGATGAAATATTCAAATAGAAGCATCACCGCAACCCCTCTCCAAAAGAGAGGGGCTACATCAAGGCCTTTTTTTTGGGGTGTCGCCTTTTTCTTTCCTTAATGTTTGTCCCAGTTAATCTTTCGCGAAAAATACATCAGCATAGCAATGATGATAAATAACGCGATGCTGCCAAATAACAATGAAAGTTCTTCCAACTGGATGATGACGAATATAAAGCCATAAAAAACGGATAGTATGGAAGCGAACAGCAGCGCCACATGGCGGTTTTTTAACAATGACGCCGTAAATACCGAAATTAGTGTAATAGTCGAGGCCGACGACAGTAAATAAGCCCAGGTAAACCCTATCTGCTCTGCAAACGATAGCAACAGCGCGTAATACACCACCATTGCGGCTCCTATCAGTGTATAGTTAAATAGGTGGATGCGCTGCTTTTTTATCATTTCGGTGAGAAACAGGGAAACAAAAGTCAACAAGATAATCAGCGTTGAATATTTGGTGGTCCGCATAATTTTCCGGTACTGATCAACCGGCAATTGAAGCTTGATACCAAAAACAGCATTCGCCATAGCTTTTTTGCTCGTGAGGATAGTATCGTTATCTGTCCATTGGCGGGGGAACGATTGATTGTGATAAAGCATGTGCCATTTTAGTCCGAGGCTTTTGTTACCATTAATTTGCGTATCAGGCAGGTACCGACCGTTAATTTGCGGTGTTAGCCAATCGCTCGTCGCCTCAACATCAGTCATACTGCCAATGTCTAAAAAGTTGAGATCGTTGCTGCCTTTCACATCGAGCTCACAATTAAAGGCAAATCCCTGGTCCTTTTGCATCACGAAACTAACCTGCAAACCATTGTCAAATGGCAGGTGTCCACTATCTGCCGGCTGTGCGTTATAATTTTGGCCTTGTATATTAACAACCGGGGTATTAGTTAACCCTTTAAGATCCGATATGCTAAAAACGAGGCGCGCTTTGTCATATAAAACAGTAGCACCCTCCATACCTATGGCGTTTAGGTCCGGACTTTTAAAATCACCTTTTACAGTAATTTTTGAATTGTAAACTATCGCGTCGTAAACGCCCCGGTCATATTCCCGGCTTTTCACATTGGCTTTTATTTGCAGGTTTTGAGGCAGCAGATATAATATTTTTGTAACATCGTGTGTTACTGACTTACCCTGCGCATTATTTTCGGTAACGGCTTTGCGATATGGGAGCATTAATACAGGCCCCTGCACCAACTGACTGCCCGACCATTTATCTGACGTTGCGGCGGCCATTTGCTGCTGGTAACCCTCACGGTCGGTTATCAAGCTCTCTATCCACGACGATGGGATCAATAAAAGTAAAATAAGCGAGGTGATAACTCCCAGCTTGAATAAAATGGAATCCTGGTACCATTTGGTTTGATTTTCATTCATTTCTGTCATTGTTTGGTTTTATTAAAAGTACTTTGTAATTCAAAGTAAAAGAGTAAAAAAATTTAACCCGATTTTTGTTGTTTTATTAATTTTTCCAACGCGTCCAGGTGTTGTTTAAAAGCTGTTTTTCCTTTGTCGGTCGCCTCATAGGTGGTATTGGGCTTTCGGCCCAGGAATGTTTTGTGCACCATAATATATTCCTCTTTTTCAAGGCCCTTCAAGTGCGAGGCCAGGTTGCCGTCGGTAGTGTCCAGCAATTCCTTTAACGAATTAAAGTCATAGCGGTCATTAACCATAAGAACGCTCATGATCTGTAACCGGAGGCGGTTTTCAAACGCCTTATCTAATTTCTCAAATGGGACTTTCACCTGTCGTATTTAAAGTACATCATGCTGCCATATATAATGTGCAGCAACCCAAAACCAATCGCCCAAAATAGCAAACCATAGCCGGGTAAACAAGCGGCAATTAAGCCAATTGCAATTTCGCATAAACCGAGGTACTTTACCATGGTAAACGTAAAGTTACCTGCGCCTACCAACGCAAGCCCATAAAAAACCAGCGACGATGGCCCTACAATCCCGTAATAGCCGTGTACAAGAAAAATAAACATGAGCAAGCCACCTGCTATTAACGGAGTTGCCATGTTAAACAATAGAGCCTTACTGGTGCTTCCCCAAATAGCCTGTTCCTTAATTTTGGCTTTACGGTTTGTCAGAATAATGCCTGTTCCAACAGATGCTACAAATACTACAATCGCAATGATCAATAATTGACCGACCAACGAGTTAAACAGATGGTCAAATGAGTAATAGCCATGGTATGGATACACCCTGCTGGTATTGGTTGTTATTAAGTAATAGGCCGCTACAGCGCCTATCAATGCATAAATACCCGCCAGTATACCCGATAGGCCACTCAGGGATATAAACTTCGAGGAACGCTCCATCAGGCTGCGGATGGAGGCCAATTCGTCTTTGATTTCTTTTTCTTCCACGTAAAAGTACTTTGTTATTCAAAGTAAGTTCTTTTATTTCAATTATGCAAATTTTATTTTATTTCGGAATGCGGAATGTCGGTTTCGGAATGTTAGTTGTCCGGATCGAATTTTGATTAACACTTCCTCTTGTCATCTCGAACGATAGTGAGAGACCTTTTGCGATAGATATTTACGTTATATACTTCCGACAAGCACAGCAAGGGACAGGTGATTTTTACGTCAGCGCTGACATCAAATGGTTATCGCTGCTTTTACCAAATAAGGCAAAATCTCTTTTTGGAACGAAACGAAGTTTTTGCGAACATCAGAATCGCTTACGGAGGTGAAGGCGAAGCTGAAAACGATGCTTTTGCTGCATTTAATAAGGAAACGCAGCCGCTGTAAATAGGTTTCGTGCTTGCGGATGCCGCTTAATTGCGAAAAAGCGTTTACCAGCATTTCTTCCAGTTCGTTAGATAGGTTTTTAAGGAAGTCCTGGGAGTTTGTTGATTCACGGATGAAGTCCCAGCCGATAAACTCGTTACAAACGGTGTAACTCAACCGGCACGTTTTCATGATCAGGGTATTTAGATGCTGTTCTTCATCCTCCTCGGCCGTATTGCTGTTTATGAGGTCATGTACGCTCACCTTTATATAATCCATCAGCAGGGAATGTAAAACATCCTCTTTGCTTTCAAAATATTTATAAATAGTGGCTTTGGCTATTTTCGCCTTCTTTGCAATCTCGTTAACGCTGGTTTTATGATAACCGAATTTGCGGAATAGTTCCTGCGCGGCCCGCTTTATACTCTCTTTTATTTTGTCAGCTTCCATGTATCAATTCGATACAAATATCTCAAAATTACTCACATCTATGCTATATGATTTTAGGGAGATAGTTGCGGGCGCTTTAACAGGTGTGCCATCGGAGATTGACCATTTAGCGCCACTGCATGGGTCGGTTACCGTAAAGCCACCTACATCAAGCGTAACAGCACAACGATTTTGAGGCATATATGTGCTGCAACGGTCGTACGCAACGTAGCTGCCACTGGCTTCCCGGTGTAATATCAAACCAGCAACCCCATATCCGCTTACTAAAACCGTTCCACCCGGTGCATTCAATGCGCTATATTTAGGGTCCTGCAACGATGCCTGGAAATTAACACCTACTGTAGGCACACCGTCTCCTGTTTTTACACACGAAAAAAAACTGATGGCTAAAATCGTTAACATTAAAAACTTCTTCATATGATCTCTGTTTGAAATTGTTTGAGAAAACGAACATCGTTTTCAGAGAACAAACGCAAATCGCGTATAACATATTTTAAGTTGGCAATTCTTTCTATACCCATTCCAAATGCAAAGCCGGTATATTTTTTACTGTCGATGTTGCAGTTTTCCAACACATTGGGGTCGACCATACCGCAGCCCAAAATCTCCACCCAACCCGTATATTTACACATGTTACAGCCCGCCCCTTTGCAAATGGTACAGGATATGTCCATTTCGGCGGAGGGCTCGGTGAACGGGAAGTACGACGGACGGAAGCGTACCTGGAAATCTTTACCGTAAAGTTCCTGCACAAAATGATACAGTGTTTGCTTAAGGTCGGCAAAGGACACATTTTCATCAATGTATAAGCCCTCAACCTGGTGAAAGAAGCAGTGCGCACGTGCGGATATGGCCTCGTTACGGTAAACCCTGCCCGGCATAATAGCGCGGAACGGTGGTTTGCCATTCTCCATCATGCGCACCTGTACCGATGAGGTATGTGTACGCAGGGCAATATCATCCTTCCCGCTGTTCTTTTTAATAAAGAAGGTATCCTGCATATCCCTTGCCGGGTGTTCCTCCGGGAAGTTAAGCGCCGAGAAATTATGCCAGTCATCTTCAATTTCGGGGCCTTCGGCCACAATAAAGCCTAACCGTTTAAAAATATCGATGATCTCAGTTCTGATTAACGACAGGGGATGGCGCGAACCAACAGCAAACCCATCACCGGGGAGGGTAAGGTCAAGTCCTAAGTCTTGAGTCTTGAGTCCGGAGTCAAACGAATCTTTCAGCTCGTTATATTTTGTTTCAGCCAGTTGTTTAAACTGGTTAAGCACTTTGCCGAAAATGCGTTTTTCTTCAGGCCCAACGGTTTTAAATTGCTCAAAAAGGTCCTTTATAATCCCCTTGGTTCCTAAAAATTTAATACGGAAGGTTTCCAGTTCATCGGCATTAGCAGGTGAAAAAGCATTTATTTCGGTAGTATATTGATCTATTTGAGCTTGCATTATAATGTATTTAAAAATTGTTCGGCTGTTAAAACCGGTATAGTTGAATTTTTGTAATCTTTAATGTTACGGGTGATGATAGCATCGCATTGATACCTATCAGCGATGAAACATTGAATCGCGTCTTCAAAGTCCGAAAAGTCGCTTGCCAGTGCCATTTCTACAATGTCAGTTTCAAGCGGCAACACTTTTACCGCCTTTATTAAATCAAATATTTTTTTTCGGCTATTCTTCGAGCCAAACTGCCTGGATAATATATAGTTAATGTTTGCAATGATCAATGCAGAAGTGTTAAGTATGATGTCATTTCTAAAACATTCCATGATCAGGATTTCCGAATGAAAATAAAAGGGATCCCGATTTAAAAGTAAGTCCAATAAAACATCACTGTCAACAAACAATTGTTTAAAGGCCATACTTCTCCTTTAAATATTCATATTTCAAATCTTTATAATCCACATTTGCCGGCAAATCAATTTTTGTTTTTATAGGGAGATCTTTTATCCAGTCAGGTATTTCTGCATTTTTGTATTTTTCTTTTATTGGATCTACTGTTTTTTCTTTTTTTGGAAACTCGCTAATTAGTTTTTTGAATAACCTGGATACACTGGTTTTATTTTCAGACGCTAACTGCTTTGCTAAGCTTATAGTGTCTTCATCCATACTTAAAGTAAGTTTTGTAGTTGCCATCTTAAATTTTTATACGTACAAATATAAAAATTTATACGTAATATCATATAATCAAGAGTCAAGAAAAGTCGCGGTCAGCCTTTTACCCTGGCTCCTGATTCTTGTCTTTACTTCTTAATCACGCCCAATTCCATCCCCACCTTAGTAAACGCTGCAATAGCCTTATCCAAATGCTCCATCTCATGTGCGGCCGAGATCTGCACCCTGATCCTTGCTTTGCCCTGTGGAACCACGGGATAGTAAAAACCTATTACATAAATGCCTTCTTCCAGCATTTTTACGGCAAATTCCTGGGCCAGTTTGGCATCATATAGCATCACTGGCACAATAGGATGCACGCCCGGTTTAATATCGAAACCTGCCTCCGTCATTTTTTGGCGGAAATATTGCGTGTTTTTCTCCAGTTTATCCCTTAAGTCGGTTGTTTCGCTCAGCATATTTAATACCGCTATGGAAGCACCGGTAATAGATGGCGCCAATGTATTGGAAAACAGATAAGGGCGCGAACGCTGACGCAGGATATCAATTATTTCCTTGCGGCCGGAGGTAAACCCGCCCGAAGCACCGCCCAGGGCTTTGCCGAGGGTGCCGGTAATAATATCAATTTTGCCCATTACGTTATGGTGCTCATGCGTGCCACGACCGGTTTTCCCCATAAAGCCTGAGCAATGGCTTTCGTCTATCATTACCAGGGCGTTATATTGTTCGGCCAGCGCGCAAATCTTGTCCAGTTGCGCAATAGTACCATCCATGCTGAAAGCGCCATCAGTTACAATAATGCGATGGCGACAGCTAGCTGTCGCCATCGCATTATTGTAACTGATGGCGCTTTCAGCATGGATGGTACTATTGCG
>Ga0068855_100000843_pt1 | contig 37997 bp, 34 predicted proteins | sample KBSCornC52_FD_66592 | JGI IMG/M metagenome (GOLD analysis project Ga0068855, IMG submission 66592) | Corn rhizosphere microbial communities from Kellogg Biological Station, Michigan, USA - KBS Corn C5-2 | ecosystem: Host-associated > Plants > Roots > Rhizosphere > Soil ...
GAAGCCGAACTTGCCGGCTTCGAATCCCGTGGTCGAAGCGTCGTAGGCCTGCTGCGCAGCGGGCAAGACCATGTCGCGGAGCACTGACAACGAGGCTTAGGCGGTCGACAGTTGCGCGGTCGCTTGGCTCAGTTCAGCAAGCATCTGCACCCGTGCGAACTCGTATTCGTCCTTCGCCTTCTCGGCCCACTTGGAAGCCTCGTGGACCGCACCTTGGTTGCGGTCGAACAGCGGCAGCGGCACGGAAATGCCAACCACGGCCTGTGTCAGCCCCAGCTCGTTGTCGCGCTTGGCGCCCAAGCTCACGACGACGTCGGGAACCGCCTTGCTCCGTTCGACGTCGACCAGGGCTTTGCGCCTGTCGATTTCGAGGCGCGTGGCTCGAAGCAACGGGGCGTTGTCGAGGTCTCGCATCAGCTCGGCGGACGAAGCGCCAGCGGGAACCCCGCTGAGGTCGCCATCCACGTCATCGAACCGCGGTTGGGACTCGCCCCAAAGTGCTGCAAGGGTCTGCCGGGCCGCGTTCACCTCGGATTGCGCCTCTGCAACCCCCAGCTGCGCATTGGCCGCGTCGACTTTGGCACGTGTCGCGTCGACCGGGGAGACCTTGCCGGCATCGACGCGTCGGCCGACGACGTCGGCGGCCTTGGCTGCCAGCTTGGCGGAGTCGTTTGCGAGCCTGAGCCTCTCCTGGGCCACCACCAAGCCGAAGTAACGGGCGACGACCTGCGCGCGCACCTTGGCTTTGGAGTTCGCGAGCTGCGCCGCGGCGACGTCGCGAGCGCGTTGGGCAGCGGAGAGTCGCGCCGAGCGCTTGCCACCGAGCTCCAGCGGGATGCCGATGGTCGCCGTGGTCGTTCGCGTTCTCGACCGGAAGTCCTCGACGGTGGTGGTCAGCTCGGGGTTGCGCCACGCGCCTGCCTGCACGACGCCCCCTGAAGTGGCGTCAACTTCGTGCTGGGCGGACGACAGTTCCGGGCAGTGCGCCGCGGCGAGCTCTTGTGCTCGGTCGAGAGTGAGACGAGCTTGTTCGGTCGCCACCGGCTGCGCCGACGCGACAAGGGGGCTGAGCAATAGCGCCGCCAGCCCAAGCGGCCATAGGAGAGTTTTCATCGAATCTCATGGTTGGAACCGAGGATTCGACGAGACGGGCAGTGTTGGAAAGACCGTCTCGCCGGCTAGGCGAGACGAAGCCATTGGGGCCGGTCAGGTTCTCTGGTTGGCGCGGACGCGCTGAAGAACGGGCCGCGGGGACGGATGGCCGTCTGGGCGTCAGCAGCGCTGGCGTCCAGCAATGACGGCGCAATCGCGGGTTGACCTGCGTGATGAAAGACGCAGTCATCGTCAGCAGCCAAGCCACCGCCGGACTCCTGCCCGCCGTCGGCAGACTTGTGCACGTGGCTGTGATGCCCGAAGTGCCACGCCGGCTTGGGGGCGTTCTCGTGCTGACAATAGGTCGCTGCCACCGCCCAGCTGGTCTGGAACAGTAGAGCAAAAGCCAACAGGAACGCGACGATGCGGGACATGGTTCGATTATCAGGGCAACCCGCTGGTGCCAAGATGGCCGAGACTTCACACCCTTTTGATTTCTGGGCACCGAGAGGTGAACGCTGGGGCAGACAAGCGTGGTTCCAGCACTGCCGGGACACGCCATCGGCGCGGCGACGATCACGCCGCGCGTCGCACCATCATCGACTTGATCCTGCCGATCTGCAGCACGGGATTCAGGCCCTTGGGGCAGGCGTCCACGCGTATCGACGCCAGCCGCCGCGGCTACGCAGACCAGGCTATGTCAGCACCACCGCGACCCTGGCCCACCCTCCAGCCGGCGCAACCGCCCGCTCCGACGGCTGCTGCGGGTCCAGGGCGATCGACGTCGTTGCAGCGAGGAGTTCCTGCATCGCGATGCGCATCTGCAGTGTCGCCAGCCAGCGGCCCGGGCACGCGTGCTTTCCGATGCCGTACACCAGGTTTCGATCAGCGTTGGACGGCGGATCCATGGCGTCGGGGTCGCCAAAGACCCGCTCGTCCCGGTTCGCCGACGTCCAGTTCAGCTTCACCCGTGCTCCTTTGGGCAGATCCACGCCACCGATCTTGACAGGGCACGTCGTGACGCGGCGGTTGGACACGAAGGGGTCGTCCATCCGGAGGATCTCGTCGACGACGGCATCGAAGTCGGCGTCGGGCAGGCCCGAGCGCAGCCGGTCCTGCAGCGCGGGGTCCATCGCCAGGCAGTGGACCAGCACGCCGACGCACAGCGCCATGGAGCCCAGGTCCCCACCCGTCCAGTTCCGCAGCACCGACACGATCTCCGCGTCGGTCAGCGGCCGGCCATTCACCTGGCTGCGCATCAGCTGGTCCGTCACGTCGTCGGTGCCATCGTTGCACGGCGCGCCGCGGCGCGGCGCGAGGATGGACCGGATCAGGTCGTCGAAGGACTCGGCCACCTGCTGCGTCCAGGATCTGTCGCCCGAGCTCGTCGCGGCATGATTCTCGGCCACCCACGCCAGAAGGCGTTCCTCCAGATTGGCCGGCCAGCCCAGCCACGCGCTTTGTGCCCGGACAGCGAGCCGTGCGCCGAGTTGGGACACCGCGTCGACCGGAGCGCCCCTGGGCAGAGAGGCGACCAGGTCGGCAGCGACGCGGCGGAACCGACCATGGAAAGGGGCGAGCGCTTCCGCGGCGAGGAAGCGGTCCAGGACCGCCCGGTATTGCGCGTGCTCGGCGGCGTCGAGGCCATTGGGGATCTGGATGTACCTCGATACCGCGCTGGAGAACCGCTCATGGTCCATCGCGGCTTGCACGACCAGTTCGTGCCGCAGCAGCACCCACTCGCCCTGGACGTTGCGAGCGACGCCGTGCCGGGGACGCAATTCGTCGGTGTAGGCCCTCAGGTCCCTGCCGGTCGCAGACAGGTCGTCGGGCATGTGATCAGTCATCGACACCTCTGTTTGCCTGCACGGCCAGCGTGTCGACATGCTTGAGCAGCAGCAGGGCGTTGCACCAGCGCGACCCGTGCCAGGAACGAAGGTCATGCTGCCGGTGGCCGCTGGGCGCCGCAGACGCAAGCCCAGCGTGCGCGCCAGGGTCGAATGGGTTCCGTGGCTCAACCATCATCGGTCGCTGGAGTCCCTGGGGCTACATCCGCGGGTCGGGGCCGAGTCGAACTGTCGTCGGCAACACGCAGGACGGTCCATGCCGGCCTGACTCACGTCAACTGGCCTCCACGAAAGTGGGCGATTCTTTCGTCTCATGGCGTTCATCATCGCGCCCCGGGCGATCGCCGGCTACCCGGTTCAGCCCGGCAATCGGCGTTTCCTTTGCGATCACGCAAGTATTTCTTAAGAGTCGGGGCGCATGCTCATTCGCGTCGTCCAGCACAGGTCACTTTCATGAACCGCGTTCCGCTCGCTTACGGCCTTGCGCTGTGGTTGCTGGTTCTCACGACCTCGTCCGCGCGAGCGGGAAACGACTGCGACGCGCCCCCCGATTCCTGGCAGCCGCGCAGTGCGCTCAATGAACTTGCGCAGCGCAACAGTTGGCAGATCGACCGAGTGAAGATCGACGACGGCTGCTATGAAATCATCGGCCGTGACGCCGACGGGCGCCCGTTCAAGGCGAAGGTCGACCCGGCCAGCCTGCAAGTCCTCGGCGTGAAGCACGGCCGACACGAGCATGAGCGCGAGCGCCGGCGGGGCCAGCAAGGCCAGGGTACCCCCGCATCCACTTCAGGAGATCCTCGATGAAACCGATGAACCTCGTCTGGCCTGTCGCTGCAATCGCCGGCGCCGTGGCGCTGCCCACGACTGCTTCGGCGCGCAAGGTCACGCTCGAAACCCAGCTCGGCAACTACGGCGGCGACGGCGCCTATCTGGCGATCTATCTGACCGACCGCAGCGGTCGGTACCACAGCACGCTATGGGTCGCGGGCACGAAGGCAAAGTATTGGCGCCATCTCGGCGATTGGTACCGGGCAACGGGTGGCAAGGCCAAGGTGGACGGCATGAGCGGTGCCAGCGTCGGCGCGGGCAAGACGCTCAAGGTGACGGCCGACGTCGCCGATGTGCTGCTCGATGCGGGCTATGAGATCCACATCGACTCCGCCGTGGAGAAGATGAAGGAGAACCCTTCGGAGGTCGTGGTGCCGCTCACGGCGGCCGGTGCCGGCAAGCCCGCCTCCGGCAAGGGTTACGTCAAGTCATTCCGCTACACCCTGTGAGGAGACGAGAAGCAAGATGCTTCGCCAGGTCCATTGGGTCCCCGCTCTCGTAGCCGCATTGCTGCTGGTGGTCGTTGCGCTGACGGGCTCGGTGCTGTCGGTGTTCCCGGCACTGGAGCGCGTGCAAGCCAAGGAAGGCGTCGGCGACGTGGCCTCGCTCGTGGAGCGCGTGACGGCACGGGTACCGGGCGTCGAGACGATCGTGCGAGAGCCTTCAGGGCGGATCGTCGCCTACCACTCGGTCGGTGCCGAGCAACGTGCCTCCATCATTGATCCGGCCAGCGGCGATGCCGTCGGCGACTACCAGCCGTCAGCGGTGCAGCGGTGGGTGAAGAACCTTCACCGCAAGCTCCTGCTGGACGACGCCGGCCGGGTCGCGACAGGCCTGACCGCGGCCTCGATGCTCGTCATCGTGATCAGCGGTGTCATGCTGCTGGCCCGACGCATGGGCGGATGGACGCGGCTGCTGGCGCAAGTGCGTGGCAACAACCTGCAGCGCCTGCACAACGAAACCGCACGAGTCGTCCTGATCGGGTTGGTGCTTTCCGCCGCCACGGGCCTGTCGATGTCGCTCGCCACGTTCGGCGTGCTGCCGGAAGGCGGCGGCGCCGATCCGTTCCTCGATGCGCGGCCCGGCGCCGGACCGCCCATCCAACCTTCGGCCATGCCAGCCCTGCGCGCCCTGGAGGTGGCCCGGCTGAGGCAGGTCAAGCTGGCGACTCCCGATGATCCGAACGACGTCATCGAGCTGGAGTCGGCCGATGGCGCAGGCGCGGTCGATCCGGCAACGGGGACGTGGCTGTCCTACAGTCCGTTGGACCGCTGGCAGCGTTTCCATGCCACGGTGCGCATGTTGCACACCGGCGACGGCATGTGGTGGCTTGTCCTGCTGCTCGGCGCAGCGTCGCTGACGGTGCCATTGTTGGCGGTGACCGGCACGATGATGTGGCTCCGCCGCCGCAAGGCACTGCCGCGACTGGGCGGCAACGTGCCTGTGCAGGACGCCGACGTGGTGCTGCTGGTCGGCAGCGAAGGCAACACGACCTGGGGATTCGCGGTGGCGCTGCACGACGCGCTGACCCGCGCCGGAACGCCGGTCCATACGGCACCCATGAACGACTTCTCGCCGCGCCATGGCAGTGCAGGGCGCCTGCTCGTGCTCACCGCAACCTACGGGGATGGCGAGGCCCCCGAGAGTGCGCGTGAGTTCCTGGACAAGCTGAGGCTGGTGACCCCCGCTCCCGGCGCCTCGTTCGCCGTGCTGGGGTTCGGCGACCGGCAGTTCCCGCAGTTCTGTGGGTACGCCGTGAAAGTGCAGGAGGCGCTCACCGCCAAAGGCTTCGCTCCGCTCAGGACGCAGGCCACGGTCGACCGGCAATCCGAGCCGGAGTTCCAGCAGTGGTGCCGATGGCTTGGCGAGTGCCTGGGGCTCACCCTCGAGGTTCGCTACACCCCGCTGTTGCCCCGCACGACGGCGCTGAAGCTCATCTCCCGCATGGACTATGGCCGTGAAGCGGAGGAACTGACCGCGGTGCTGCGCTTTGAGCCGGCAGCGCCTGCACAGGGACGGGTGTTCCGGCGCGCCAAGCGACTGCCGGCGTTCGAAACAGGGGACCTGCTCGGCGTCCTGTGCCCAGGGCAGGCCTCGCCGCGCTATTACTCGCTCGCCAGCGCGGCGTCTGACGGCGTGGTGGAAATCTGCGTGCGCCGCCAACCGCACGGCGCATGCTCCGGCTTCCTGACCGGCCTGCGGCCCGGCGACACCATCGACGCGTTCGTGCGACCGCACGAGAGCTTCCGGCCTGCCGCCGGCAGCGCGCCGGTGATCCTGGTGGGCGCGGGAACGGGCATCGGCCCGCTGATCGGCTTCATCCGTCACAACCCGCCGCAGCGGCCCATGCACCTGTACTTCGGCGCACGCAACGCCGAAGAGGGTTTTCTCTATCGCGACGAACTCGGGCAGCTCGTCGAGAACCGTCGCCTGCGTTCGTTGACCACGGCGTTCTCGCGCACGACCAACAAGGCCTATGTACAGGACCGGTTGGTTGCCGATGCGCCGCGGCTGCGCGAGCTGGTCACCCACGGAGCGCAGATCCTGGTCTGCGGTGGCCGCGGGATGGCCGAGGGCGTGGCGCAGGCATGGGAGCGCATCCTCGCCGGGTCGGACATGTCGGTCTCGCAGTTGAAGACGCAAGGGCGCTATGCCGAAGACGTCTATTGACTGGTTGCCCGACCTGCGCATCAAGGACTGCCGCACCCATGGCAGGACGATGGGCACGCGGTACAGCGCGCGATTCCGTGCGCCGGAGGAATCCGACGTGAAAGGGATTGCCGCTGCACTCGATGGCGCGGTGTCCGGCGTCGACCAGCAGATGTCCAACTGGAAGTCGGATTCCGATCTGACGCGCCTGAACCGGGCCGCGCCGGACGTCTGGACGCCGATTCCAGAGAATCTGGCGAACGTGCTGATTCATGCACTCGACATCGGGCGGGAAACCGACAACGCCTTCAACATCGGCGTGGGCGACCTCGTCGATGCGTGGGGCTTCGGCCCCTCCGGGGCGCGTCGGTCGCACGGGATGGCGGCGCGACCCAGTGCGCCAGCGCACCAGTTGCTCGAGGTGGACCTTGCCCGGTGCCGTGCGCGCAAGCATGGCGCCATTGCACTGGACTTGTGCGGCATCGCCAAGGGATTCGGGGTGGACGAGCTTGCGCGGGTGCTGGATGCGCGAGGCATCTCGGCGTGGATCGTCGGCATCGATGGCGAACTGCGAAGCCGCGGGGCCAAGCCGGACGGGTCCGCGTGGGCCGTCGCGCTGGAAGCGCCGGAGGACGAGCGACGGTCGGCGATGGGTGTGATCGAACTCGGGGATGCGGCGGTAGCCACTTCCGGCGACTACCGGCACTGGTATGCCGTCGACGGCGCCCGCATCTCCCACACCATGGACCCGCGCACCGGCATGCCGCTGCGCACCTCGCTCGCGTCCGTCACTGTCGTGGCTTCGCGCTGCATGGACGCGGACGCCTATGCGACGGCGCTGACGGTGCTCGGCGACACGGACGGACCGGCACTCGCGCAGCGGCTCGGGCTCGACGCGCTCTTCGTGGCGCGAGAAGGCGAACGACTGCGTGCAGCAGGCACCGGATTCTTTGCCCAGGTGGCCTGACGTCCTGCAACGCAGGCCGCGCGGCGGTCGATCACCATCACGTGCGCATTCCGACGCGACGCATCGCGTCCGTACCATCTCAGGACCCCGGCGCCCCCAATGCATGACCAATCGAGAAGGTCAGGCCCATCGACAGCGCGCTCCAAAAGGTCACGCGCAGGACGCCCCGGCGGATGCTCGCGCCACCCATCATTGCGGCCAATCCGCCCAATATGGCGAGCGCCAGCAGCGCCGCGATTGCAACGCTGGCGACCAGCAGGCCTGGCCGCGTGATGGTCACTATCAAGAGCGGCAGCGCGGCGCCGGCGGCAAAGCTGCATGCCGAAGCAAAGGCCGCTTGCAACGGTTTTGCGAGGGTAAGGTCAGAGATTCCGAGCTCGTCGCGGGCATGGGCATCGAGCGCGTCGTGCGCCATGAGTTGTTCGGCGACTTGTCGCGCGAGGGCCGGCTCGACTCCCCGGCGCGTGTAGATCTCGGCCAGTTCGCGATGTTCGCCTCGGCGGTCTTCATTCAATTCGCGCCGCTCCTGCTTGAGGGCGGCCAGTTCTGTGTCCGACTGGGAAGATACGGAGATGTACTCGCCCGTGGCCATCGACATGGCGCCGCCCACCAGGGCCGACACCGCAGCCAACATGATGTTCGAATGGCTTGCGTTGCTGCCTGCGACCCCCAGCACGAGGCTCGCCGTCGAGACAATGCCGTCGTTGGCGCCGAGAACGGCGGCCCGGAGCCAGCTCACGTCGTTGATCTGGTGCGCTTCCTTCCTGTGCGGCCGCATCCTTGCGATTCCTCGAGCTCGATCAGCGATCGGCTAGTGCTAAGGCGCCTTGCGAGCGTAGAAGAGGGCAACTTCATCGATTTCGGCGTCGTTCATCGAACGCGCGACGTTGCGCATCTGCTCTTCTCCGTCGTTGTGCCTCGTTCCTTCACGGAATGCCTTGAGCTGCTGCACGATGTAGTCTCTCGGCATCCCCTCGATCCACGGGGCTCCGAACTTCTGGTCGATGCCGCCGTGGCATGAGACGCATGGCGCGATGTTGCGCAGAGGTGCGCCCACTCGAACGAGCGTGGGCAGCGATTCGTCATATGTCGTCGGGGCCGTTCGCGCCTTGGGCAGATAGGCGTAGTAGGCGGCCAGGTCGGAAATGTCCTTGTCGGAAAGTCTGGCGGCCAGCGCCTGCATGATCGGACTGGAGCGCTTACCGCTCTGGTAGTCATGCAATTGCTTGATGACTACTTCCGGATACTGTCCGGCAAGGTTCGGCGCGTTGGACGCGCTCATTCCCTGCGCGCCATGGCACATCGTGCAGTTCAGCGCCAGGGTAGCGCCTCGGCCGATGGCGTCATTGGAGCCCTCCTTTGCCATGGCGCGTTCGAGAACGACGTTGGTCGCGGTTGGAGCTTGTCTGACCTTCGCTCCCCTCGACCAGTCGGCTGGAACACCGGCTGCTCGGCAGATGCTTGCCCAGATGCCCTGTGCGCCGTAGTCACCTTGCACGGAAGGAAGCCACAGGAAACCGACGAGCATCGATGCGATGCTGAGCACGACGAGCCCCAAGATGCTCCATCGAACGATGGGGTTCGACCATCCGAAGGTGCCACTCTCGTTCATCATCGACTCCCGATCGGGATGACCGGCACGGACGCTTGCTTGAGCGAAGCGAGCTGGGCAATGGGGTAGCCGTAGTTGACCAACGTCAGCGCAATCATCATCGCCAACCACAGCCCGAGGCCATTCAGGGCCACGGGCGTGCGGGCTCCAGGGTGGGCCGCGCGGCTGAATGTGAACGGCTCGATGACCGTGGCGCTCCTGCGCGCCGCCGTGGCGAGCGTGTAGATGAGCACGAAGCCGGAGGCCAGGAGGATGAAGCCCCCGATGGCTGACATCGTGACCGTCCAGGCTTGCGGCGCAATCTCGGGGTTCGAATAGTCGTAGTAGGCCATGCGACGCGGCATGCCCAGCAAGCCGACCAGGTGCCACGGCATGGTCAGCACCATCATGCCGATGAACCAGAGCCAGGTCTGCGTCTTGATGAGAGCAGGTGGAATCGGCGCGCAGCCCGTGAGTTGTGGCCAAAGCTCGTAGGCAGCCATGAAGTACATGATGACGATGGCGCCAGCGAAGATCAGGTGGAAGTGCCCGGTCACCCACTGCGTGTTGTGGATGGTCTCGTTGAGCTGGTAGCTCATGTTGATGAGGCCGCCGGCGCCCCCGAACCCGAGCATGATGAAGGAGAAGGTCAGGGCGAGCATCCACGGGTTGCCCCACGGCAACGCCTTGACCCACCCAAACGCACCCTTGCCCCCACGCAGGCGCGCCGCGATTTCGGCCGATGCAACGATGGTGAAGACGGTCAGGAACGTCGGGATGGAAACCATCGCCGTCATCACCGCGTGCACGAACTTGAAGCCGGCGCCGACCTCGGGGTCGGCGAACAGGTGGTGGATGCCGATGGGCATCGAAAAGACCAGGAACAGGGCGAACGCCACACGTCCCATCGCGTCGCTGTAGAGGCGACCGCCAATCGCGCGCGGGACGATGGTATAGAAGACGATGTATGCCGGCATCAGCCAGAAGTACACGATGGCATGCAGCGTCCAGGAGAAGAACACCCGCGCAAGTCCCGCGTTGATGGTGTCCGTCAAGCCGAGCGAGGCGGGCAGGATGAGGACGAGCACCTCGATGGCCGCGCCCAGCGACGTCCAGGCCCAGAGGTACGCTCCCGCGACGTTTCCATACATCGCCAGCGGCACCGACTCGCCGGGATGCGCCTTCTTCCAGGCGTGCAGGTTGATGGACATGAGCGCAACCCAGATCCATGAGCCCACGACGACGAGCACGACGCCGAAGTAGTAGAACGGGCTGGCCAGCATCGGCGGGTAGAAGGTGTACAGCACCGATGCCTTGCCCGTGGCCATCGTCACCGCCGCCATCACAGTGCCCAGAATGACGAGCCAGAAGCCCGCCCAGGCCCACTTCACACCGATGAGCGGCCTTTTCAGGGCCAACTCGGTGATGGCATAGCCCAAGCCCATCGCCACCAAGGTCGGCAGCACGTACGCCATGACGGTTCCGTGCGCGGTGACCGAGCGGTAGTAGTGCTCCGGATTCTTGACCCAGGTCGACAGCGGGCTGCGCACGTACATTTGCCACGCGCCGAGCACCAGTGCGCCGAAGAAGGCGACGAATGCTACCCAGAAGTGCGCCAGGACGAGCTTCTTAGCGTTGAACACAGCTCATTCTTTCCGCGCTGCGCGCCTTGGCGACAAACTCGTCGCGGGGCAGCACCTGCACGTGAGCCCACATCGCTTCATGGCCTGTCCCGCAGTACTCATGGCAAGGCATCAACTGCTCGCCCGCCTTGGGGAACGTGGTCGTGAAGGTCGATACGAAGCCGGGAACGAGCATGGTGTTGGCGTTGGTGCGACCGACCACGAAGCCGTGTATGGCATCGGTGGCAGTCGCGCGAAACGTGACGGGCATGCCTTCCGGCACCACGATGCACTGCGGCGAGAATGAATACTGCTGGGCCACCAGGCGCACGGTGACCTTGCCGTCTGCGTCCATCGCGGTTCCGAGGTTGCTCTCGACGAACTCGCCCTTGATATGAAGGGTCTTGACATCGACCGTCTCGACGCGCGAAGGGGGCATGGAAGCCCAGTGGAGTCCCGTGATGACCATCATCAGGACGAGCAGGCCGATGATGGCCACCACGACGATGGCCCAGCGGCGCTCGGCGGCGACGGCGACCGCTTCGCTCGCATGATGGGAAACGCTTGAACTCACTGCACGGCTCCCCGAGGCAGGTAGACCACCACGTAGAAGATGAAATAGATGGCCACAACGATGAACGTGGCGACGCCGGCGACCGCGAACGCGCCGACGGGCCCCTCCTGGACGATCTCGTCGACCCGCCTGTCCTCTTCTTCCTGCTCGGAGTTCGTCATCGGTGGTGGTCCTATTCGGGCAGGAGCTTGCGCAGGTCGTTGGCTTGTGCCGGAGTCACGGGCGTGCCGTTGTTACCCCAGGCCTCGCGGATGTAGGTCACGACCGCGGAGACTTCCTCGTCGTTCAGGATGTGACTGAAAGGCGGCATGCCGTGCGGTCGCGGATTCTTGAGCGTCCCCGGCGCATAGCCTCCATTGAGCACCATGCGGATGGAGTTCACCGGCGAGGACATCGTGATGGACTGGTTGCCTGCCAGCGGCGGATACGCGGGCGCATTGCCTTTGCCCTCGCCGCCATGGCACATGGCGCATTGAGCCGCGTAGACCTTTCGGCCAGTCTCCATCACCTGCGGGTCGACGAGGCGGGCTTGGCTCGTGGGCGGCGCCTCGGTGTCACGCTGTGGCAGGGCCTTGAGATAGACCGCCATGGCGTTGACGTCCTCGTCGGTGAGGTACTGCAGGCTGTTGTAGACGACTTCCGCCATGGGGCCGTAGGTGGTGCCCCGGTGGGATGCACCGACCTGGAGCAAGTCCGCAATGTCCTTCAGCTCCCAGTCGCCGAGGCCGGCCTCGCGGTTTGACGTCAGGGAGGGGGCGTACCAGTTCTGGTTCGGAATCATGCCGCCTTCGAACGCCTTGGACTCACTCGAGCCTCCCAGCGCGTTGATGGCGGTGTGGCACATGGCGCAGTGGCCAAGCCCCTGGACCAGATACGCCCCGCGGTTCCATTGCGCCGTCTGCTTCGGGTCGGGCTTGTATTCGCCCTCACGGAAATACAGGGTGCGCCACCCGAGCAGCAAGTCCCGGTTGTTGAACGGGAACTTCAAATCGTGCGGGCGGTTCTGCTGCCTGACCGGCGCAACCGACATCAGGTAGTTGTAGATGGCGTCGGAATCCTCGCGGGTCACGCGGGTGTACGAAGCGAAGGGCATCGCTGGATAGAGCAGCGTGCCGTCCTTGGACACCCCCGTGTGCATCATCCGGTAGAAGTCGTCCGGGGTCCATCGTCCGATGCCGGTCTCGTCGTCCGGCGTGATGTTGGGGACGTAGAGCGCGCCAAACGGGGTGGGCATGGGGCGACCGCCGGCGAATGCCTTGCCGTTGGGCGCCGTATGGCAGGCGACGCAATCGCCGGCGCGTGCCAGGTACTCGCCCCGGGTGATGACTTTGGTAGCAGCGGTGGCCGCCGCTGCCGCGCTGGCGGCAGTCGTGGACAAGACCCTGGGCCGGGTATCCGCGGGAAGAGCCCCGGGACGCATCACGAAGACCACGCCGATCGCCGCCGCCGCCAGCACCACGACTGCCAGGAAGATGCGCATTGCGATGACCATGCCCGGCTACCTCTGCTGACTGCCGCAGGCGAATGGCATGCGAACCTGACTCGCGGACACGGGGGCCGGGTCCTTGGGAGCGGGTTGCTGCGAGAGCCACGCAGCCACGGCCGTGATGTCATCGTCCGACAGGCGCTCCGCGACCCGCTTCATGCAGTCGGGTTCCGACGCATGCCGCTCACCGACGCGCCAGCGCGTCAGTTGAGCAACGATGTACGTCGGACGAAGTCCGACCAATCCCGGGATTCCAGGCTCCATGCCGGTGAGCGCGTTCCCGTGGCAGGAGATGCAAGCCGGAACGCCCTTCCTGGGGTTGCCTTGAGTCGCGACGGACTGGCCCAGCGCAATCGTTTGAGCATCCGCCGTGGACGTCTCCTTTGCTGCGAATGGTGGCCGCTGCTTGGCGAAATACCCGGCAATCTCCCGCAGGTAGTCGTCCGGCAGGTACGCCACCAGGTAGTTCATGGGCGCGTAGCGTCTCGTGCCATCGCGAAATGCCGCCAACTGGTTGTAAAGGTAGCCGGCAGGCTTGCCGGCGATGCGCGGAAAGTAGCCATTGTTGGTCCCCTGACCATCCTGTCCATGGCAGGTGACGCAGCCCTGAACTCGCGCCTCGATGGAATCCACGGTCTTGAACGCGGGGACGGCGTCCGACTGCGCTAGCGCCGCGGAAGCAGCGCAGCAGGAGAGCGCAGCAACAAGCACCTTCACGGGCATTCGAGGAACACGCCTGCAGCTGTTCACGTCGTCACTCCTGGGCAGTCGCCGCAAGCGGCACGTCACGTGCCACGGCGGTGTCTGCCGTCGGAGCAACGCTTCGAAGGAGTACCACGATCGCCCGACCATGCAACTCATGTGCCTCCAAGTGCCGCGCCCACCCTCCATCACCTTGGCCGACAGTCCATGCTGCCACGTGCAACCGAGGTGCCTTCGATGGCCGGAAACACGAGCCATCCTATCGTCGGCGCGATGACGATGCAACCGCTCAATAGTCGAGTGGGCAGCATGGCTTTGCTGCGCGAGTTCGAGCCGTCGGCCATCGATGAGGCGATGCCGGTCATGCAACGTGTGCTGCTGCACCGCGAGTGAGCCCCCCGCGTCGGTGGTTCCAGCGACGAACGCCAGCCAGCATGTAGCCGGTTTGTGCGTTGGCGTCGTCGGTTCGGTCGCGTCAGTCAGGCGTCGTGCAAAGTCCAGGGGCATGTCGGCCAGCAGGGGCCATGCGCAGAGCCATCGTTGGTACCTGGCCCTCGAGCCGCCTTGGCGTCTTCGTCACCGGTCTCAAGAATCAGGCCGTGGCAAGAAATCGCAGGCATGATCCGGCCCAGCGCTCCTCGCCACCCTGCCAATGAATGCCTCCCCGCTGCTCGAAGATCCTGAGGATGCGAAGTACACGCCGGAGGAACTGGCCTTGGCCGCCTCGCGCAGCACCTGGGTCAGCGTGGGCGTCAACCTGACGCTGTCGGTGGGGCAGATCGTGACGGGCCTGCTGGCGAAGTCGCAAGGACTGGTCGCGGACGGTATCCACTCGCTGTCCGACCTCGTGGCGGACTTCGTGGTGCTCCTGGCAGGACATCACAGCCGCAAGGAGGCAGACGCCGAACACCCGTATGGCCACCAGCGCTTCGAGAACGCCGCCAGCCTGGCGCTGGGCGCCATCCTGCTGGCAGTCGGCGTCGGCATGCTGTGGTCCGCCGTGACCAGGCTGGAGCATCCGGAGCTGGTCGAGCGCGTCCATGCGGCGGCCCTGTGGGTGACGGGCATCGCGCTGGTGGCCAAGGAGTCGCTGTTCCGCTACATGCTGGCGGCGGCGGAGCGGGTGAAGTCGAGCATGCTGGTCGCCAACGCCTGGCATGCGCGCTCCGACGCGGCCTCGTCCCTGGTGGTCGGGGTCGGCATCGCGGGCAACCTGCTCGGCTTCCCGTTGCTCGACCCCATCGCCGCGTTGATCGTCGGCACGATGGTCGCGCGGATGGGATGGACGTTCGGGTGGGAGGCGCTGCATACGCTGATGGATCGATCGGCGGACGCGCAGGAGATCGAGGCGATCCGGCGCACATTGCTCGAGGCGCCTGGCGTGGCCGGCGTGCACGACCTGCGCACGCGCAAGATGGGCGACCTGATCCTGGTCGAGGTGCATCTGGACGTGGCCGCCGAACTGACGGTCGAACAGGGACACGACATCGCGCTCGACGCTCGTGCACGCGTGCTGCAGCGGCATCGCGTCCTGAACGTCGCGACGCACGTGGACCCGTTCCGGGAGGGATCCTCCGCCGCCGCCGCCGCGGCCGCGCCTGGGCAGGTGTCGCACCCGGGCGATTGACGAAGCTCAACCCCGGCCGGCCGCGCGAGGCCAGACTCTGCGGATCGAATCACGCGGCTCGCCGCCATGGATGCCCCCTCTCCAGGTCTCAGCACTGCCGAAGCCCGCCGGCGCCAGGCGGAGTTCGGGCCGAACCAGATCGAGAGCCGCGACAGCCACACCTTGCTGCAGACGCTGCGCAGCGTCGCATCGGAGCCGATGTTCGACCTCCTGCTGCTGGCCGCGGGTGTCTACCTGGCCATTGGCGACCTGGGCGAGGGCCTGCTGCTCGGGTTCTTCGCGGTCGTCACCGTCGGACTGGTGATCTACCAGGAACGTCGCAGCGAGCGTGCGCTCGACGCCTTGCGAGATCTCGCGGCCCCGCAGGCGCGTGTGGTCCGTGACGGCCAGGCGCAGCGCATTCCAGCGCTGGAACTCGTGCGCGGCGACCTCGTGCTGATCGCCGAAGGCGAACGCGTGCCGGCGGACGTGACCCTCAAGGAGGCCACCGGGCTCACCATCGACGAGTCGCTGCTGACCGGGGAATCGATCGCTGTGCGCAAGCGGGCCGATGCCGCGTCGGCGCCCAGCCAGCCAGTCGTGCCCGGAGGCGACGACCAGCCGTTCGCGTACGCCAGCACGCTGGTTGTCGCCGGGCACGGCCTGGGCGAGGTGACGAGCATCGGCCGGGCGACGCGTGTCGGCGGCATCGGCAGCGCGATCACGTCGATCACCTCCGCGCCGACACCGCTCGAGCTGCACCTGCGATGGCTGGTGCGCGCATTCGGGGTCGCTGCAGCGGGCGTCAGCGTCTTCCTGCTGCTGTGGTACGGCGCTCATTCGGGACAGTGGGTGCAGGGGCTGCTGGCCGGCCTGGCACTGGCGATGGCCATGCTGCCCGAGGAGTTCCCGATGGTCTTCGCCGTGTTCCTCGCGCTCGGCGCGTGGCGGCTGGCGCGCGTCCAGGTGCTGGCGCGGCGGCCCGCGGTCATCGAGGCGCTCGGAGCGGCCACCATTCTCTGCGTGGACAAGACGGGAACACTGACCGAGAACCGCATGCAGCTGCGCTGGCTTGCGACCCTCGACGGGCAACTGGCCGCGCCGAATGACCCGCAACTGTCCCAATTGCATCGCGACCTCCTTGAGTCGGGACGGATGGCGTCGCGCCCGCGCACGGCCGATCCCATGGAGCAGGCGATCCTCATGGCCGCCGACCGCCAGCTCGGGCCGTCGCGCGTCTCCCATGAGCAGGCCGCGCTCGAATCGGACTACGCCTTGCAGCCGGACCTTCTGGCGATGACGCTCGTCTGGCGCGACGCGGAGGGACGGCGTCGGGTCGCCGCCAAGGGGGCCGTGGAGGCCGTTTGCGACCTGTGCCACCTGGACGAGGCGGACGCGCAGGCCTTGCTGCGGCGCGCGAGCGACCTGGCGGAGGCGGGGCTGCGGGTACTGGCCGTGGCGCGCGGGACATCGACGCCGGACACGCTGCCGTTGCGCCAGCATGACTTCGACTTCGAACCGCTGGGCCTGCTCGCCTTCGAGGATCCGCTGCGCGCGAGCGTCAAGGCGGCCGTGTCCCAGGCGCGCAGGGCTGGCATCGCGGTGGCCATGATCACGGGCGACCACGCGGCGACGGCGCTCGCCATCGCCGCGCAGGCCGGCATCGAGACGAAGGCCGGCGCCTTGACGGGCAAGCAGCTGGAGTCGCTGGGCGATGCCGAGCTGGGAGCCGCGGTACGGCGCGTCCGCGTGTTCGCGCGCGTCCAGCCGGAGCAGAAGCTGCGCCTGGTCCGTGCCCTGTCAGCGAACGGCGAGACGGTGGCGATGACCGGCGACGGCGTCAACGATGCGCCTGCGCTGAAGGCCGCCCACATCGGCATCGCGATGGGAGCGCGCGGCACCGATGTGGCGCGCGAGGCCGCCGGGCTCGTGCTGCTCGACGAAGACTTCGGCCACATCGTCGCAGGCGTGCGGATGGGGCGGCGAATCTTCGACAACCTGCGCCGCGTGATGATCTACATCACCGCCATCCATGTCCCCATCGCCGGCCTCGCCTTGCTGCCCGTGCTGCTCGGCCTGCCGCCGCTCCTGCTGCCGGCGCACGTCGTGTTGACCGAAATGGTCGTCGACCCCGCGTGCTCGCTGGCCTTCGAGGGCGCCCCTGACGACGCGGACGTCATGGATCGCCCGCCACGCGCCAGCGACGCGGGGCTGGTCGGATGGCCCATGTTGTGGCGAGGACTGCTCCAGGGCAGCGCGCTCCTGGGCGCGACGCTCATCGCCTTCGCGCTCGAGATGTCGCGCACCGGCTCCGAGGACATCGCCCGCACCGCGGCCATGTGCGGCCTCACGCTCGGCAACGTGCTGCTGGTGGGCGTCAACGCGACTGCCGGCAAGGGCCTGCGGGCACTGTTTTCGCGCGATTTCCCGGCATTCTGGGGCGTGACGCTCTTCGCGAGCGGCGCGCTCGCCGCGGCGATCGCATGGCCACCGCTGCGCGCGTTGCTCCACTTCGGCGTCCCTGAAGCGCTCGACCTGTCCTTGACCCTGGTGGCATGTGCCGCCTCGGTCTTCCTGGTGCGCCCGCTCGTGGGCATGACTGCAGCGACGCGCCGGGCGATTCCCGTCGCCCAGGGCACATGAGCGAGCCGGACGCTGCCTTCCGGCCTGCCAGCAGCGCGGCCTGGTGGATGCTCGCGATCCTGGCCGCCTGGGTGCTGTCGCCGTTCCTGTCGGCCATCGCCTGGGCCTGCGTCCTCGCGCATGCGACCTGGCCCCTGCATGCGTGGATCGGTCGCAGGTTGCCCGGCGGCCGCACGTCGCACGCCGTCGTCTCGACGGTCCTCATCACGCTGGCCGCGATCTGTCCCATCGTCGTGCTGGCGATGTCGATCCGGAGCGACCTCTCGTCCCTGGCATCCTGGGGCACCGCCTACCTTGACCATGACGTGGCCGACGTCCTCGACACCGTCGCCCGAATTCCGGTGATCGGCCGCACGGTGCACGACTGGTTCGCAGGACAGGACATCGAGGTGGCCAGCGTGCGCGACCTGTTGCACCAATGGAGCGCCGGCGTGGCGAGCTGGCTGCTCGCCCTCGTGGGCGACGTGGGGCGCAACCTGGTGCGCTTCGGCTTGACGGTCTGCTTCCTGTTCCTGCTCTACGCCCATGGCGATCGCGTCGCGGCGGCCGTCAAGGCATTGTGCCGGCGCGCGATCGGCGGCGAAGCCGAGGCCTGGATCGGCATCTGTGCGCACGCGAACCGGGCGGTGGTCGTCAGCATGCTGCTCGCGGCGGTCATACAGGGCGTCGTCGCGGGCGCGGGCTACTGGCTGTTCGGGCTCCACGCGCCTGTGCTGCTCGGGCTGGCGACCGCGGTGGCCTCGCTCCTGCCCTTCGTCGGGACCTTGCTCGTCTGGGGGCCGGCCTGCGCGCTGCTGCTGTCGGCCGGTCACACCTGGCCCGCAGTCGGTCTGGCAGCCTGGGGCACGTTCCTGATCCATCCGACCGACAACATCCTTCGACCCTGGCTGGTGAGCGGCGCGGTGCGCCTGCCATTCCTGCTGGTGTTCCTGGGCGTCGTCGGAGGTCTCGCAGGGATGGGCCTGATCGGCATCGTTCTCGGACCGATGGTGCTCGCCGTGGCGTGGCAGGCAGTCCGCAAGGAGTCTGGCGAGGCGCGCCTGGACGATGTGTCGGCTGCCGGTACTTGAGCGATTGCCGAGGCGCGCGCGCTCGACTACCTTGTCAGGAACGACTGGTTGAGACGCGCGCAATCGCGCGAGCGTGGACGATCGCCTTCCGGAGCTTGGCCGAGTCGAGCCAACTCGATGCGTTGTCGAGGCGATGCGCATGCGCGGGCATTTCGCACGCGCCCGGCGTCCGCGTGCGCGAGCCCGCTTCGCGGCGCCGGCGCGAGCTGGTCGAATGACGGGTTCGCCGTTCGCTCTTTCCCGCAGGTCGCCATGCGCATTCCCATCATTCCTTCGACTCGCTTCGGTCGCGCCGTGTACGCGACGGCGGTGGCGTTGTGCTTCCTCGGCGCACTCGCGCATGCGTGGGGCGACCACCGGCTCGTGAAGGCCTTCGCCGACCACGGCGCGGTCGCCGACGTGCTGCCGTTCGACAGCTACGTGCAGCACTCGTCCTCGACGCGCTTCACCCACACGAAGTACAACGAGTGGAAGAGCGCCGAGATGCGCTTTCGCACGGAAGACGGCCGGCTGCTGACGATCTCGCACGGCATCGACGACGAGGAGATCGCGACGCTCAGGGCAGGCGGCACGCTGCACATGCAGTACCTGCCCGAGGATCCGTTGGGCACGGCGCACCTCCAGGGTCATCCGAAGAAGCCCTGGCAGTCCGTGGTGCTGGCCGCCGCGCTCGCCCTGTATTTCTGGCTGCTCGTCACGCCGGAGAAGACGGCGCTTCGGCGACGCCCGGGTCCCGCAGGCCACAGAAGGGGCCGATCGTCGTCCTGTCGACGTGATGGAAAGCAACGCGCAGATCGTCGGCTTCGATGATCGAAGCGGGCGCCCCGCCCGGCGGTCAACAGATCGCCAAGTGCCCGCTAGAATTCGGTCCGAATACGACAACAACCAAGCCCGCCCTCGGTTCCATCGAACAGGAGGGCCGCGGCGCAAGGGGCCGGCGGGACGCCGGCGTGGAGGAATCCTGTGACTGATCGATCGATCGTGCCGCGCCTGCTCGCGGCTGTGGTGACCTGCGTGCTGGCCGGCTGCGGCGGTGGCGGTGGCAGCGGCGGCGGGGGAGGTGGCGGGGTGACGGTCACCGCCAACGGCACGTCTTTCCAGCTCATCGGCGTGGTGCCGCGTCCCTCGGTCTCGAGCTCGCTGCAGTTCACGCTCAGCGGTGGCGGTTCGAACACCTACTACGCCGAGGCCGTCAGCCAGATGAGCGGACTGACCGCGCAACTGGTGACCAACGGCGACGGCTCGGCCACCGTGACCCTGGCCGATACCGCGGACGTCAACACCACCGGCGTGCGCACCGGCTCGGTCACGTTCAAGCTTTGCAGCGACCAGAACTGCGCGCACGTCGCGTGGACGCACGATTACGCCGTCACCTCCGCGCGCTTCCAGGTCGACGCCACGCCCCTGACGCTGACGGGCCGCGAAGGCGGCACGGCGACCGCCACGATCGCCGTGACGCCGCCGGATACCGGCAACCTGCTGGCCGGCCAGGCCACGTCCAACAGTGCCCTGCCTGGCACCTGGCTCACCACGTCGCACGATGGTGCGGGCAACCTGCTCGTGACCGCCTCGGGCGTGGGTCTGCACGCCGGCCTGAGCTACACCGACACCCTGAGCATCGGCACGCCGCTGGCGTCCGGCGCATTGTTCATCCCCGTCGCCTTCAACGTGGGCCTGGACATGAGTGTGTCGGCACTGGCCGACGTGTCCGAACGCGTCGACTCCACCTCGGCGTCGCTGCAGGGCAGCGGCAGCGTCGCGTTCGCCGCTGCGCCGGGAGCATGGACGGCCACCAGCGACACGGCCTGGCTCGTGGTGGATACCCCTGCGGGTAACGGCGCCGGCACGCTGCGCTACCACGTCGACCAGGCCGCCGCCGACGCCGTCGTCGGCAACTGGGCGACGGCGACCGCGACCATCAGGCTCACGTCCGCCGGGCTGAGCGACGCCACGGGCACCGTCACGTATCGCCGGCAACTGCCGGAGATCGCGTTGATCGCGCCCGCGCAGATCCAGGCCGGCCAGGCCGCCACCGTGCGGGTGACCGGCCGCGGCCTGTCGCAACTGGGTGCCATCGGCCAGATCCGGGTCGGCGGCGTCGCAGCCGACGGCGGCACGCTCGATTCCGACACCCAGGCGACGCTGCAGCTCGCTGCGCGCCCGGCCGCCTCCGTGCAGGTGAACATTCCCAATCCGTTGAACGTCGTCACCGCCCAGGCCAACCTCGCGGTGACGGCCGGCAGCTTCACGTACGCCGCCGTGCCGACGACCGACGACAAGGCCGGCATCCTCTACGACCCGTCGCGCCAGGCCGTCTATGGTCTCAGCTACACCGGTGCCACGCTGCTGCGCTGGAAGTTCGACGGCACGACCTGGAACGTGACCGCGCTGCCCTGGGCCGGCATCGTGCGCGTGGGCATGTCGCCCGACCGGCAGACGCTGTTCGTGGTGGACAACAGCTCGCTCAGCGAAGTCGACCCCGACACGCTCGCGACGCGCGCGACGCACGTTGGACTGTCGCCAGCCAGCACGGCGCCGCAGGAGCCGCTGTCCATCACCAGCGACCTGCGCCTGTGGCTGCCTGACACGAGCTCGCATTATTTCGACCTGCGCACGCGCACGCTGGTGGCCACGCCGCCGGGCACATTCGTCGGCGGGTCCGACGACCTGCAGGCCACGCCGGACGGCCTGCACATGTACGGTGTCGAAGGCCGCTACAGCCCGGCTCCGCCGGACAACTGGTATTCGGCCGCGACGCAGACCAGCACGGCGCTGCCGGGAACGACGCTCCAGTTCAACTACCGCGCGAGCTTCGACCTCCAGGGCGACCTGGGCCTGTTCAACTGGGACACGCTCTATCACACCGGCACCTGGACGCTCGCCGGCGTTGCCACCGTGCCCGCCACGGAGTCGAGCTACGAATCGGTCCTCTCGCCCGATGGCAAACGCATCTACCGCTTGGCGGCGCCCTACTCGGCGTACTATTTCAGGCCTGACCACATCGACGTGTTCGACACGACGCAACTGCAGCCGGGCACCAGCCAGTTCGTCCAGATCGGCAGCATTCCCGTGCCGACCCGCGCATCGGTGTGCGCTGCCGGCGCGTACAGTTGCGACGAGGAGGGGCGACTGCAGATCGACGCGCTCGGCATGACGCTGTTCTGGGTCGGCAACGCGAACTTCATGGTCGTCCCGATCCCCGGCACCCTGTCGGGCGCCCTCTCGGCCCATTCGAACGCGCAGCGCCTGCTGCCGTCGGCGGCGATGTCCATGCGTCGACGCTGACCAGGTCGCGTGCGACGGCGCAGCGGCCCTGTGGCGATGCGCACGCATGGCCGGCATGGCGTGCGGTGGCGGGCGCTCGCCGGCGAGGCCGAGCACCTGGTGCGGCGGTCGCCCTCGCCGGTGCTCCTCGTGCAGGCGCCCGCCGGCGCCGGCTGAGCAGCCGTCCGCCGTCCTGCCCAGACCTGTATCGCAGGAGGGCCTTGGCGTTTGCCGTCCTTGGAGCGACAGTGGGCCGCCCGGCGGCACGGGCGACTCCGCCTCGCGGATCGCGGCTCGCCGGACGCCACGCATGCTGCGAAGGAGTCCACGGATGAGCAATGACAAGCGTCTCGCCCTCGTCACGGGCGGTACCGGCGGCCTCGGCCAGGCCATCTGCAAGCGCCTTTCCAGCGACGGCTTCGCGGTCGTCGCGCTGCACACGCCGGGCAACGCCCGCGTCGGCGCGTGGCTCGCCGAGTGCGAGCGCGAGGGCCACGCATTCGCGGCCGAGGCCGTGGATGTCGGGGATTTCGACGCCTGCGCGCGGGTCGTCGCGAAGATCCGCGGGCTCTACGGGCCGGTCGCCGTGCTGGTCAACAACGCGGGCATCACGCAGGACGCGAGCTTTCGCAAGATGAGCGTCGCGCAATGGCAGCAGGTGCTGCGCGTCAACCTCGACGCCATGTTCAACATGACCAAGCCGGTGATCGAGGACATGCTCGCCGCCGGCTGGGGCCGCGTCGTCAACATCTCGTCGGTCAACGGCCAGCGCGGCGCGTTCGGACAGGCGAACTACGCGGCGTCCAAGGCGGGCATCCACGGGTTCACGAAGTCGCTGGCCATCGAGTTCGCGAGCAAGGGCATCACCATCAACACCGTGTCCCCGGGCTACCTGCGCACGTCGATGGTGGAGAAGGTGCCCGAGGAGATCCTGCGCACCCGCATCCTGCCGCAGATCCCCTCCGGCCGGCTGGGCGAGCCCGACGAGGTCGCGCGCCTGGTCGCGTACCTGGTGTCGGACGGCGGCGGCTACGTCAACGGCGCGAACCTCGCCATCAACGGCGGGCAGCACATGGACTGAGCGCGTGCTGTTGCGCGCACCACCGCCGCGATCGCCGGGTCGCCCGTCCGGCCGGCCTGGATGTCATCCTGCGCGCAGTCGCAGGATGACGGTTTTCGCGTACCGGATGCGCTTCGCAGGACGGTCAACCTGATCTGCCGGCACCGGACATTGCGCGGTCATGCGCCGCGCTGTCAGCGTGCCGCCTGCTGCGCCTTCACGTAGGTCATGATGTTCAGGAACGTGTCGGTCCAGTAGACGTCGCGGTGCGCGGCGAGGAAGGCCAGCAGCTCCTCGTGCGCCTGCCTGGACGTGGTGATGTAGTCGCCGCCGATGCCGTGGAAGGTGAAGTTGATCATCGTGCCCCGGGCCGCGGCGTCCTTGACACGCTGGATCAACTGCGCGCCGTTCAGGCCCTCGGGCACCGTGACGCCCACGGCCAGCGGGTCGAGCGCGGCCATGTCGGGGATGACGCCGGCGTCGCCCGACTTGATCGCGACGAACTCGCCCTTGACGAGGTCGACGTAGTCGACGCCGCCCTGGGCCAGGCGGTCGCCGCAGGGCACCGTGAACGTGCGCGCCGTCCGGCCGTCGATGGCGTGCAGCATCGTGTTGGCCAGCTTGACCTGCGCCACCATGCGTGCGGCGCTCACGGTGTCCAGGTCGAGCTCGGGCGTGACCCATTCGTGGCCGGCGGCCTTGGCCGAGCAGTCGTGGAACAGCGTGTGGTTGCCCAGCTCGTGGCCGTGCACGGCCGCCGCACGCCATTCCGGCAGGCGCCTGGCGATCGACGCGTTCGACAGCGTCAGGTAGAAGCTGCCATGCAGTCCGGCGCGGTCGAGCGCCGGGATGGCGTTGTCGAGCTGGCTGTCGAGGGCATCGTCGTAGGCCAGGCTGACCGCGGCCTTCTCGCCGTGCGGCCACTTGAACGTGGGAGCCGCGGCCTGCGCGAGCGTGGCGGCGAACACGAAGGCGAAGGCGAGGGTGGTGCGCTGCATGGTGGCGCGAGGATAGGGCAAATCCAAGAACTGGGGGGACGGCGATCCGGGGCGGGGCGCTCGACCTAGCATGTCCGCTGCACCCGACAACGCACCGTGGAGGTCTCGCATGCCCATCGTCCAGAACAACCACGCCGGCGCGCACTACGCGCTCGACGTCGACGGCCTGCCCGTCGAATCGCTTCGCACCATCAGCGGCCTGGACCTGCAGGCCGACATCGCCACCGACCTGCCCGGCGCGGGGCTCGCGCCCAGGAAGCACGTGGCGGGCGTCTCGTGGACGCCCGGCCGCGCGAGCATCGGCATGGGCATGGGCCAGGGGATGTACGCGTGGCTGAAGAACGCGTTCGCGCAGGGCGCCTCGCGGGCGGATGGCACCCTCGCGACAGCCGACGTCAACTTCAGGCAGCGCTCGCTGCTGGCCTTCGAGGACGCGCTGCTGACCGCAGTCACCCTGCCGCGGCTCGACGCGGCCAGCAAGGAGTCCGGCGCGTTCGACATCGAGTTCGCGCCGGCGCGCGTGCGCCTCGCCCAGGGTGACGGCTCGGACATCCGCCACGCGCATGGCAGCAAGCAGCAGCCCTGGACATGCTCCAACTTCCGCTTCTCGCTCGGTACGCTGCCGTGCGCGCGGGTGGCCAGCATCGAGTCGTTCACGTGGCGCTGCGCGGCCACGGCCGATTCGATGGGCGTCGTGTCGCCGCCGACGCAGCACCCGGTGGCCGCCGTGGTGCCCGACTTGCGCATCTCGGTCTCGCTGGCCGACTACGACGCCTGGGCGCAGGCCGCCCGAGCGTGGTTCATCGACGGCCGCCACGAGGACAGTGACGAGGTGGACGGCGTCATCACGCTGCTCACGCCCGACCTGCAGACGCCGCTGGGCGAGATCGTGCTCGGCAACGTCGGCTTCAAGCGCTTCTCGCAGTTGCCCGCGGCCGATGGCAGCGACGCGCTCTACCGCTTCACGGTCGACCTGTACGTCGAGCGGATGGGGTTGCGGCTCGTGCAGTTCGAGGGATGAACGGGCTGGCGCGAACGATCGTCGAGCTCACGTCGAGGCGTTGTCCGACAGGACGGGTGCTCGACAGGGCACCGGTGTTGCTGGCTCAGGGTTGCTACCAAGCTTCGACTCCACGAAGTACGGAACCCACACCCCAAGGAGAGCACACCATGCGTCATCTCAACAAGAAGCTCGCGATCGTCGCGACGGCGACCGCCCTGGCGGGCGCCATCGGCGCCTCCGTTGCGCAGAGCAACGACCCCACCGAAACCGACGCGCAGAACCAGGCGCAGAAGGTCGAGGTCAACGGCTCGGGCTCGGGCCAGGAGATCTATTTCTTCCGTGACCAGGGCAACTCGCCCGAGACGGATCCCGCGGCCCACCTGATGCTGATCAAGCACCAGGCCGAGATGGTGCCGGTGGCCGAGACCACGACCACGACCACCGTGGCCCAGAACACGACGACCAACAACGACGCCGTGACGACCACGATGCCCGCCGCCAGCGACACCAGCAACACGGAAACGAGCACCGACACGTCGACGGCCGCCGCCCCGGTCGACACCGCGCCGGCCCTGGCGCCCAAGGCCGATCGCAACTGATCGACCTGGCGTCCTGAACCCGGCGGTTCGGCGCCTGCGCGTCGCCGCGGCCCGGAAGGCGGGTCGCTTCGACCCGCCTTTCGTTCGTGCGCGCCGTGCGCGGCCGGGCCTGGATCGCGTGGGCCGCCGAGTTCGCCGGCCGCCAGCGCCGCGGCTCAGAACGGTTTCAGCAACGCCAGCCAGGCGACGCCAGCGATCGCGCCCAGGGCCAGCAGCGGCACCGCGCGCCACGCGCGCGCGGGCGGCACGGGGGCGGCCGTGCCCGCGCGCCGCAGCGCGGCCGACAGCACGCCATGCAGCGCGCTGAGCGCCAGCACGAGCGCCAGCTTCACGTGCAGCCAGTTGCTGTGGAACCAGCCCGCCTGCAGTGCGAGCCACACGCCGCACGCCCAGGCGATCACCAGCGCCGGCGCGGTCACCGCGCGGTGCAGGCGACGCATCGCGGCGACGAGGCGATGCTCGCGCCCCAGCTGGGCCGCGTCGTGCGTGCTGAGCGCGGCCAGCAACAGCGCCGCTGCCAGCAGGCCGGCGACGAAGACGATGTCCGCCGTCACGTGCAGCAGCGTGACGAGGTCGTAGCGCGTGGCCGGGCTCACGGCATGGCCAGCGAGAGCGATGCCCGCGGCGTCCACGCGTCGGCGCCGGGCGCGTGCAGCGAGGGTGCGGCCAGGAACAGGCGGTCGCTGGAGATCCCCTTGGCCACCAGCGCATCGCGCACGGCGATCGCGCGCGCCAGCGCTTCCTGCCGCATCGCCTCGTCGCTGACGGTCATGTTCCTGCCCAGCAACGCCTCCATCTCGGCGTCCGGCAGGTCCTTGGCCAGGCCGAGGGCGTTGCGCGGCTTGCCCGGCATCCGGGTCTGCGCATAGAGCTTCCTGAGCAGCGCCGAGCGGGTGTCCGGCGGCAGCGACGCCGGCGCGCTCGCCGCGGCGGCGCCCGGTGCTCCGGCGTGCAGCGCGTCGTCGCGCGCCATCGTGCGCAGCTGCGCCTCGACCTGCTCGTGCTGCCACGCGTCGTGCTCGGCCTGTGGATCGGCGCTGCCCGTGATCGTCATCTGCAGGGCGGGGCGGTCGGCCAGCGCCTTGGCCACCTTGTCGAGCCCGGCCGCGCTCGCGTCGGTCATCACCGTCGTGCCGGGCCTGAACTCGACCGCGCTCAGGTCGGGGCTGCCGCCACCGCCGGCCGCGCCGGCGATCAGCGCGAACGGCGAGGTCACGGCCTTGAGCAGGAGGTTGCCGATCAACTTGACCACGATGCCGCCCACGCTGAACTGCGGGTCGTTGAGGCTGCCGCTGATCGGCAGGTTGATGTCGATGACGCCGTTGCGGTCCTTCAGCAGCGCGACGGCCAGGCGCACGGGCAGCTTGGTGGCGTCGGGCGAGGCGATCGGACTGCCGAAGGTCAGCTGGTTGAGGATCACCTGGTTGCGTGCCTCGAGGTGGCCGTCGGCATCGATCCTGTACGCGACGTCCATGCTCAGCTTGCCGCGCTCGATGGCGTAGCCCGCGTACTTGCCGGCGTATGGCGTCAGCGGCGCGAGCTCCAGGTCGGTGGCCTTGGCCTGGATGTCGAGCGCCAGCGGGCGCGCGAGCGGATTCACCTGGCCCGTGATGTCCAGGATGGCGGTGCCTTCGGCGCGGCCGTGCAGTTGCAGCGGCGCCATGTCGCGCGCGAGCGTGCTGAAGGCGCCCAGCGAACCGTTCAGCTCGGTCAGCGCGGCGCTGTAGTTGGGCTTGACGAAATGGTCGGCGTAGTCGACACGCGCGTCGACGAGCTTGATGCCGCCGATGGCGATGTCGATGGGCAGCGGCGCCGACGCCGCCGGCGCGGGCGCCGAGGCCGCCGCGACCGCCGCCGGTGCGGAGGCCGCGTCCGGCGGGGCCGCGGCGGCGTCGTTGCCCCCGATGTCCTGCAGGTTCAGCCGCCCCTGCTCGGTGACGAGCACGCGTGCGAACAGGTCGTCGAGCTCCACCTGGCCGATGTCCAGCCGCGGGCGCGTCGCCGGCGTCATCGCGAACTTCACGCCCTTGAGCGACAGCGACTCCCAGCCGATCAGCTCGTCCGGCGGCCCGCCGGCCGCCGCCGCCGACGATGCCGCGGCCGCGGGCCGGGCGGCCGACAGCGTCGTCAGGTGCACGTCCCCCAGCAGCGCGTCGCCGCTGGCGGCCACCGCCAGGCCTGCCGACGCCGCTTGCAGGTCGACGTGGCCCGTGTAGCCGGCCTCGGCGCGCAGCAGCGCCACGGGCAGCTTGTCGGCCACCCACGGCGTGACGAGGGTGACGGGAAAGCGCGCGACGCGCAGGTCGCCGCGCGCCTGCAGCGGACTCGCGCCGAGCGTGCCCTTCCAGTGCAGCTCGCCGCCGCGCGCCGGATTGGCAGGCTTGCCCGGCTTGGGCGGCCGGCCGACGCGCGCGTCGAGGGTGACCCTGGCGGCGGGCACGGGATGGTCGCCGAACCAGGCAAAGTCGTCGACGTGCAGTTGCAGTTGCCGCAGCTCGGCGCGCAGCGGCGGCAGGTGCTGCTCGGGGTGCAGCGATGCGTCGGAGAACTGCACGAGGCCGTCGTCCAGGAGCGCGCTGCGCACATGCACGTGCCAGGGCGGGGCCGCCGCCGACGATGCCGCCGGCGCGGGCCCCGACGCGGCCTCGCTCGTGCGCAGCCAGTGCGTGGCGTCGAGCTGGCCGCTGGCGTCGCGCGCCACGGCCAGGTTCGGATGCACGAGCCGCACGCTGGCCAGGGCCACGGTGCGCGCATTCACGTCGACCTGCAGGTCGCTGACGGCCAGCCTGTCCCAGCTCGCGGCCGGTGCCGCACCGGGCGGCTGCACGCGCAGCGCGGCCAGCGAGGCCTCGGCGAGCGCGATCTTCAGCACGGGCGCGTCCGTCCTGCCCGACCACGTGACGGACGCCTTCGCATCGAGCTTGCCGTCGATGCGCGGCACCAGCGCCTGCGCGAGGTAGGGCGACAGCGCCTGCAGCGGGAGGTCGGACAGCGTGATCGCGACTTGCGCGTCGGACGCGCCGGTCTTTCCCTGGAGCGCGAGCCGCGCCGTGCCGGGCGCCGAGGCAGCGGCGGCCACGGTCGTCGCGACGCGGGCCGACGCCGTGAACGCGGCCGGTGCCGTCGACGGCCAGGCCAGGTCCTTCGCATCCAGTGCCAGGCCATCGAGCACCAGCGACGCCGCGGGCTTCGTCGACGCGTCGTTCCAGGCGATGCGGCTGTCGGTGATGGCCAGCGCCGCGATGCGCACCTGCCACGGCTGCGGGGGCGCCGCCTCGGCCGCGCTCGCGGGCGCGCTGGCCGCGGAGGCGGACTTCGCGGGCGCCGGCGCGGCCTTGGCCGACGTGCCTTCGCGCAGCGGGTCGACCGCGCCGCTCGCGTCGCGATCCAGCGTCCACTGCACGCCCTGCAGCTTCACGCTGCCCAGGGCCACCTTGTGGGCAAGCGGCTGCACGTCGGCCAGCACCACGCGCACCTGCTTCCACGCCAGGAGGGGCTGGCCGCCCACGCTGCGGGCCGCGACGTCATGCGCGGCGACCCAGCCCGTGAGCGTCAGGCTCGTCGCCCCCTGTGCCGGCTGCGTGAAGGCGATCGACAGGTCGGCCGACAGCGCGCCGCCGGTCAGGCGCAGCGGCAGCGACTCGGGCAGGTAGCCCAGGTAGGGCCGGACGTCGAGGTCGGCCAGCGTCAGCTTGAGCGTGCCGTGGTCGGTGGCGGCGAAGGGCGTGGCCTGGGCGGCGCTGTCGAACGGCGCGCCGTTCAGGCGGAACGCCAGGTGCGGCTGGACGGTGATGTCGACGTTGGCCGGCAGGTTCGACAGGAAGGGCAGGGACAGTTCGAACTGGTCGATCCTGTGCACCTTCTTGGCGGGTCCGTCGTCGAAGACCAGGCCCAGGTCGTGCACCTGCAGGTTGTACAGCGCGAAGCGTGCCGGCTCCGACGGCTTGGCATCGGGCCTGGGCGCGAAGCGCCTGATCAGGTCGTCGATGTCGTAGTGGCCTGGCGCCGTGCGGGCCAGGCGGATGCGGGCCTGGTCGACGTCGATCGCCTCGATGACGGGCGCACGCCGGAAGATCGACGAGAGCGCCACGTTGGCCCGCACGCGCGACACCTGCAGCAGCGGGGCGGCGGAGGCCCCGCTGGCCGGCAACGCGGCGCCCGAGGCGCCCGAGGCGGCCGGCGCTGCAGCGACGGCCAGGTCGTGCAGCACGATCTCGAGCGCCCAGGGATGGAAGTCGACGCTGCCCAGGGTCACCTCGCGGCCCAGCGCGGACGACAGCTGCCTGGGCGCCTGCCACTTCACCAGCGGCGGCACGACCAGCCAGGTCAGCACCCACAGCCCCAGCACGCTGGCCGTCGCGATGGCCAGCCGCCGCATCCACTTGCCCTTCACCATCTCGCTCCTCGCCGCCGCGTCGCGGGCGCCAGCCGGGAGTATGGTGGGATTTCGATGTCCGTTGTATCCGTGTGTGGAGGCGCCGCCCGTGCGGCGCGGCCTCAGGCGGCGGCGAGCGGGGCGATCTCGAACGGGCCCATGGCGGCGCACTGGTCGGGCGGCACCGGCACGGAGTACAGGAAGCCCTGGAACTGGTCGCAGCCGATGGCTGCCAGCAGCACGGCCTGGGCCGGCGTCTCGATGCCCTCGGCCACGATCTGCAGGCCCAGTGCGCGCGCCAGCGTCACGATGGTGCGCACGATGGCCACGGCGGCGGGGTCGTCCTCCAGGTCCTTGACGAACGCGCGGTCGACCTTCATGACGTCGATGGGCAGCGTGCGCAGCTGCGCCAGCGACGAGTAGCCCGTGCCGAAGTCGTCCATCGCCACCGTGACGCCCAGCTCGCGCAGCTGGTGCAGCTGGCGCCGCACGCTGTCGACGTCGCCGCCCAGCACGCTCTCGGTGACCTCGATCTCGAGCCGGCTGCCGGGTACGCCGTGCTGGCGCAGCAGGGCCTGGACGTGCTCGACGAGCAGGCCGCTCGCGAACTGGTGCTGCGAGACGTTGACCGACACCCGCTCGATGCCGCGGCCGTCGCTGTGCCACTGGGCGATGCGGGCGATGGCGCTGGCCATCACGATGCGGCCCAGCGCGTCGATGTGGCCGGAGCCTTCCGCGAGGTCGATGAACACGCTGGGCAGCAGCAGGCCGCGCTCCGGGTGCTGCCAGCGCACCAGCGCCTCGGCGGCCACCACGCGGCCGGTGGCGGCGTCCAGGCGCGGCTGGTAGTACAGGACGAATTCCGAGCGATCCAGTGCCCGCGCCAGGGCCGACAGCAGCTCGTTGCGCTCGCGCACCTGGGTGTCGAGGGCGGCCGCGAACACCGTGGCGCGGTTGCGACCCAGGCGTTTGGCTTCGTACATCGCGATGTCGGCGCAGCGCAGCAGGTCCTCGCGGTCGAGCGCGTGCTCCGGGTACATCGCGATGCCGATGCTGGCGCCGGTGCGGTGCTCGGTTGCCGCGATGATGAAGGGCTGGTTCAGCGATTCGAGGATGCGCTCGGCCGTCGCGCGGGCGCGTTCCGCATCGCTGGCGGGCAGCACCACCACGAACTCGTCGCCGCCGCTGCGCCCGATCAGGGCGCCCTCCATGGTGCTGCGCCGCAGCCGGCGCGCGGCGGCCTGCAGCAGCCGGTCGCCGGTGGCGTGGCCGTAGCAGTCGTTGACGTCCTTGAAGTGGTCGAGGTCGATGAACAGCACGGCGACCTCGTCGTCGCCCTCCAGCAGCGGCGCCAGCGCGCGCTGCAGGCCGTCGGTGTTGTGCAGGCCGGTGAGCGGGTCGTGCGTGGCGCGGTGCTCCAGCCGGTCCTGGCGATCGCGCGCGACCACGGCCACGGCCAGCCGGTCGCGCAGCGACTGCGCCTCGTCGCGCACCGCCTCGAGGTCGACGCCGTGGATCGTGATCAGCCCGCGGTTGATCTCGCCGTCGCGCACGCCCAGCACCAGGCATGGGCCGGCGCTGCGGTCGGCCGGATCGCACGCGACCACGGCCTCCAGGCCCTGCAGCGCCGACGCGGGCAGCACGCCGTCATCGAGGTCGGTGAAGCGCGCCATCGCCTCGGGGCGCAGCTCGCAGATCTCGTCCTGCGCCGATGCCGGGCCGTCGGACGCCGGATGGCGCACGGCGGCCATCCAGGTCGCCGACACCGGCCACGCGACCGCGATGCGCGCCTGCGGCTGCTTCTGCGCGAGGCGCTCCAGCACGCCGCACGCCAGGTCCGTGAACGGCGTGCCGTGCAGGATGCCGGCGTCGATCCGGCCCAGCGCGCGCAGCGACGCGATGCGCTGTTCGAGCTGCGAGGCCATGTCGTTGAACGAGGCCGCGAGCTTGCCGAGTTCGTCGCCGCGGCCGATCTCCACGCGCGCCGGCTCGACGCCCGCGGCCAGGCGCCGCGCGCCGGCGGCCAGGCTGGCGAGCGGCGCCAGGGCGCGCCGGATGGTGCGCCGCGCCAGCAGGCCGATCAGCAGGAGCGTGGCCGCCGCGACGCAGGCCAGCCACACGCCCACGGGCATGCCGTGCCAGCCGACCGAGGGCGGCGGCGTGCGTTGCTCCAGCGTCCAGTTGCCGGCGCCGAACTCGGAAGCGAGGAACAGGTGCGCGCTGAAGCGGGCCGCATGGGCCGCATCGGCGGTCGGGGCCTCGGCCCCGAACCACGCCAGCACGGTGTCGCCGTCGTCGCTGCGCACCAGCCAGGCGCTGTCGTCGGGCTGGTCGTGCACGGCTTCCCAGACGTTGTCGCGGTTCAACACCGCCACGCAGCGCGGCTGGCCGTGCGGCCCCGTGGCCAGGAGCAGGGTGGCGTGGTGGTTGGTGCCCGTGGCCATGCGCAGAGTGGCGCCCAGGCCCGCCCCCAGGCTCGCGCGAGCGGTCGCCGCGGCGCCGCTGCGCGCGTCGGCCCACTGGCGCTTCAGCTCGTTCCAGCCGGCGTCGTCGGAGTCGACGCAGGCGAGGCGCGAGAACGCGCCCTGCGGGCCCGTGACGCTGGCCGCCAGCCGCGCGCGCGCCGACGTCGGCGCTTCATCGACGGCCACCAGCAGGGTGCGCGAGACGAGCAGGCGGTCGAGCACCTGGCGGGCGACGGTGCGTGCCGCCAGGTTGTCGCGGTCGTGCGCCATGCGCTGGACGATGCCGTCCAGGACGGAGGTCGCGATCCAGTCCGACGTGGCCAGCGGCACCAGCGCCGCCGCGAGGAACACGGCCGTCAGGCGCCATTCGAGGCGTCGATCCAGCAGCGCTCGCACGCGACGCAGCAGCATGGCGTCAGAAGCCCGACGCAAGGCCGACGTAGCCGCCGTCGCTGGCGCGTATCACGTCGTCGACGCTGTCCCTCTGGGTGATCTGCGACTGGCTGACGCCGTCCGCGCCCAGGCTGTACATGTCGTAGTCGGTGTTCAGCGGATTGAGCGCGTGGTCCTTGCGCGCGCCGCCCTTGCCGTTGGCCTGGATGTTGTAGTAGACGTAGGCCCGGCCCCACGGATCGACCGTCTTGGCCTGGGGCATGTCGGCCCACGAGTTGGGCAGCGTCTTGTTGACGGCGAAGTAGGTCTCGACGATCGCCTCGTTGCCGATGATCTCGCTGGTGGCCTGGGCCGTCTTGACGCGGTTGCGCCAGTCGCCGTAGTAGGGCATGGCGATCGCCGTCAGGATGCCGATCAGCAGGACGACGATCATCAACTCGATGATCGTGAACCCGCCCGCCGCACGGCGTCGGTTCGGATGGCCACCCTCCGGCCCCGATCTCGTTGTCGTCTCCATGTCCGCATTATTCGTGGCTGACGGACGCGCCGCTGCAATGGGAGCGATATCCAGCGACCAACGAGGTCGAAACCGGCCGGATTTCACGCTTGACCGGGCAGTCCGGCCCCTGTTCGGTGAGAAGTTGCGACGCGACAGTTGTGTCCGCGGTGATGCAAAGTGGCCAAACCGCCGACACGCGACGGCGTTCTACTGCCTGCGTACCCGCGATGGGTACTCCGGCAGCGCGACCTTCCTCTTTCCTCCCTGGCTGCCGGCTTCGCAGCCCGGCCTCTGCGCCGGGCTGCTCTTCTGCCTCGACGGCGGGTCAGCGTTCCGGGTACTGGGGCGGCAGCACGTCGGGCTTCTGTGCCGCTGGCTGGTGCTCGCCGCCGGGCACGCCCACGCCCGGGCCGGACGGGAACCCGTAGGCGCCGTCGCCGCGCCGGTTGGCGTCGTTGACCTGGGCCCGCCCGCTGTCCACCGCGGGCGATTCGCCGCCCATGTAGCCGCCCGCCTGGCCCACGTAGGTGCCGTCGTCGGCGGTCGCGTTGGGGCTCTGCATCGGGGCGTCGCCTTCGGGCGCGAGGGCGCGCTCGGACGGGCTGAGCCGGTCGCGCCGCGGGCCGGCCGCGTGGTCGCGCGACAGGGCAGGGTCATGGGCGCTGGGATTCTCGAGGGCGGACGGCATGGGGAGGCTCCGGGTGGCACGCCCTGGTCGGCGCGACGCTTGCGGGCAAACCGGATGCCTCATGCCGCGACCCGGTGACGCGCGGGCGGACGCCGGCGACATCCGCGCTTCACCCGCTGCGGGCACACTGGCGCCCATGGATCCCCAGGACGCCCTCGAACTCGCCAGGTCATCCGGCCTGGTCATGCCCAGCCCGGCCTGGATCTTCGGCTGCATCCTGTTCAGCCTGGTCGGCCTGGCCGCCTGGCGCTGGGGCAAGGTCGTGCAGCGCCCGCGCATCCGCTGGCTGGGCGTGGGCCTGATGTTCCATTCGTACGCCACGGGCCCCACCTGGCTGCTGTACGGCGTGGGCATCGCGTTGTGCGGCGCCCTCTGGTGGAACCGGCCAGGCGCGGATTGACGCGGGCACGACGGCGCGCGCCGCCATGCCAAGGCGTGTCATCCTGCGCGCAGTCGCAGGATCCACGGCGGCCCGCTGAAGCTCCCATTGGCAAGGATGCAGTTGGCCGTATCCATGTCGCATGGTGCTGCGAACGATCATCCGCCAGCAGCAGCGCACACACATCCATGCCAGCGACGCGGTGGGCGTCGTCAGCCGGCCCGCGTGGATCCTGCGACTGCGCGCAGGATGACGCCGTTTCTGGCGCACACGCGTGGATCGTGCGACTGCGCGCAGGATGACGCCGTTTCTGGCGCACACGCATCGCGGAACCGCGCGGGCGTGGCACGCGTGCACGAGGCATTCCGCTGTCCTTCCGCGCCTTCGCGGCCGCCGTGAAGTAGTTCTCGCAGCGCACATCGCGCCCACTCATCGGCGCGCCGGCGCAGTCGATATGGATGGCATGCGCTGCCTGGGCCGTCCGGTTCCGGCACAGCCGCCCCCAACCGCCGGAGAAGCGAATGAAGTCGAGCTGCATCCCCCATGGCCTGGTCGTGGCCGTCGCCCTCGTGCTGGCGTCCTCGGGCGCTTCGGCGACCGAGCTGCGGGCGCTGAGCGAGACGGAGATGTCCGCGGTCTACGGGCAGGGACTGGGCGATCCGGCGCTGAACGTGCTGGGCGCCATGTCCGCGAAGGACCAGGCCAACAGCGCCGTGTCCGCGTCGGCCGCCGACGCGCTGGCCGGCGTGGCGGCGCTCACCAGCGACGCGCAGAACATCGATCGCCAGCTGCAGCAGCAGCGCCTGCAGAACGCCGCGCAGGGCATGCAGACCTCGCTCAGGATCACGCAGACCATGTTCGCCGTGGACAAGGCGCTGGCGCCGATCGCCAGCAACCTTGCGCTGCCGATGATGGGCATGCCGTTCCTGTTCCCGCTGCCGCTCGCCAGCCTGGAAGCGCTCCAGAACAAGCACTGAAAGCCGCCGGCGAGCCGCCCTTGGGCGGCCCGTCGTTCAGGGCAGGACGAGATTGACGCTGGCGCTCGCCGTCGCCGACAGGTCGATCGGCGCGCCGGCGCGCGACCAGCGCGCGCTGGTGCCTTCCGTGCTGCCGATCCACGTCCGCAACGACACGGCGTACTTCGCCGCGGCCGGCGCCGAGGCCGAACTGCCGCTGGGCACGTTGATCGTGGTGCTGCCGCCGTGCGACGCGATCTGTGCCGCCACGTCGGCCACGCTCACCACGCCGCCGTCGTTGGCCACGATCAGCTCCGCATGGTCGGCACCGTTGCTGGATGTGCCCGACAGCGTCACCGTCAATGTGCCCGTGGCGAAGCCCGCGGCCGCCCCCGGCTGGGGCGCCGCAACGCTGGTCGCCCCCGCGGCGACCGTGGACAGCGCGCTGGTGGTGCTGGCGAGCGTGCCCTGCGACCAGATCGAGAACACGCCGGCTCCTTCGACCGGCGTCACCGTGGTGAACGTCGGCGGCGTGCCGTTGCCGTCGGTGGTGGTGTTGAACGTCGCGTAATGCAGCGGACCGCCCGGCAGCGTGACGGGCTGGAGCAGCCGGCCCGTGGCCGGGTCGGACAGGCCCGCGACGATTGCGTAAGGCACGTCGGCGGACGCGCCACCGCTGCCGGCGATCGTCTGGCCGAAGAACACCTTGCCGGAGGTCGGCGCCAGCGCGTTGGTGACCGTCACGGCGCGCTCGCCGGTATCGAGCACCGGCACGAGCGGCGTGGCCTTGCTGCTCAGCGCGGTCGGCGCCGGCCGCAGGATGCCGGTGGGATCGACCACCACGCCATGCACGACGATGGTCTCCATGTTGCCGCCGCGGATCACGACGTCGTAGGCGAACTGGCTGGGCAGCGGATAGAGCTCGAAGCTGCCGTCGGGGGCCACGCTGACCGTGCGCGCCTCGGCGTGGAACCGGCCGTCGGAAGACAGGCTGGTGGCCGTCGCGACGACGTCGTGGATGCAGCCCGCGTGGTTCGCGCCGGTGCAGAAATGGGTGGTGTCCAGCTGGCCCGAGATGGAGTCGAAGATGCTGCCGTCGATCTGCAGGTTGCCGTCGCTCAGCGCGGTCAGCAGCGTCTGGTTGTACAGCTGCAGCTCGTTGCGCAGCGTGAAGCGGTCCGCGCCGCCGCCGGTGGCCGTCCGGCGCACCAGCGTCTGCTCGGCGCTCCACTCGATCGACAGCGGCGTGGTGGTGTCGGCGCTGAGGTTGAATGGGGTCGTCACGCGCAGGCCGCCCTGGCCGTTGGGCACCTCCAGCGGCACGATGTGCACGCCGCCGGCGTCGGTGTACTGCACTTGCTCGTTGAACAGCAGGCCCTTGGCGGTGGCCTGGGCCAGCGGCGGAATCGCGGGATCCGACGACGCCAGCAGCAGCCGCAGCTGCGCGTAGGTGCCCAGCGTCGGGACGCTCGCCTTGAACAGCGAGACCGAGGCGCCGTTGGCCAGGGACGCGTCGGACAGGTCGAGCGTCACCGGCGTGGGCAAGGTCTGCACCACCCAGCCGGCATCGCCGTCGCCATAGACACGCGTGGCGTCGGCGTGCATCGCCAGGCCGGTGACGGTGACCCACAGGTGGTCGATGCCCGGCGTGGCGCCGCCGGCCAGCGCGACGCTGAGCACGGCGTCCGACGACGACGCGGGCGGGGGTGGCGGCGCGCTGCCCCCGCCGCCCCCGCCGCACGCGGCGAGCGCGAACAGGGCGCCGAGCGCGGTGAGCGAGCGGGGCGACGTCATGATCACTGCGCCGTGGTGGCGATGCGCAGCTTCGTGCCCACCGACTCGGTCAGCGCCTGGATGTTCTTGTTGATGGCGGGCCCGACGTCGGCCGTGACCTTGTCGCCGACGGCGACCTCCAGCTGCGGGATCAGCTTGTCGAACTTGGCCTTCACGGGCGACTCGAAGATCGCGGCGAGCTGGCGCAGCTCGTCGGCACTGAAGTTCTGCGCGAGCAGGGGGCCGACCGTCTGGTTGGTGAGCTTCTTCGCGCTGGCCGTGACCACCGGCGTCGAGATCTCGACGTAGTGCTGCACGTCGGCGGCGATGTCCTTCATCGCCTTGTCCATGCGCTCCTTGGGCACGTGCTGGGTCTGCATCGCGATCATCGACTTCTGCATCGCCTCGATGGCGGGGCGCTGGAGTGCCTGGATGACGCCGTTCTCGGGGTGCACGTTGGCGAGGATTCTGTCGATGGCCTTCTGCTTCTCGGCGTCGGGGGCGGGCAGGTTGGCCGGCGCGGCAGCCTTGGTCTGGGCATGGGCGGCGCAGGCCACGGACAGCGCGGCGGCGACGGCAAGGTGCAGGCAGGTGCGGAGGGGAGCGGTCATGGTCGGGTCCGAGGGAACGTCAGAAGGGTTGCGTGATCTTCACGCCGAAATAGCGCAGCACGAGCGTGCCGGACACGTCGAGCCCTGCGTACGGGTTGTAGATCACGTTGAAGAAATCGGTGCAGTTGAGGTTGCAGTCGGTGTTGGCAGGCACGTTGTAGCGGCCCCGAGCGTAGCTGAAACCGGTCTCCAGCTTCATGCCGTCCTTGGTCTCGTAGCTGAAGCCGATGCTCTTGACGGGCAGGTCGGGCATC
>Ga0068855_100000844_pt1 | contig 37972 bp, 33 predicted proteins | sample KBSCornC52_FD_66592 | JGI IMG/M metagenome (GOLD analysis project Ga0068855, IMG submission 66592) | Corn rhizosphere microbial communities from Kellogg Biological Station, Michigan, USA - KBS Corn C5-2 | ecosystem: Host-associated > Plants > Roots > Rhizosphere > Soil ...
CGCGATGCGGGTCCGGGGCGAGGCGGTCGACGACGTGGTGCAGGAGATATGGACCGCGTGCTGGGTTGCCATCCCGAAGTTCGCCGGCCGCTCCCGATTCAAGGCGTGGCTCTACGGAATCGCGACAAACAAGTGCGTGGACTACCTGCGGGCGGGCGGGCGGCGGAACAGTGCCAGCCTGGAGGACGTGGGCGATATCGTCGATACGCAGCGGCCTTATGACCGGGTGGATGACCGCGACGCCGTGACGGCCGCGCTTCGGCTGCTTCCGGAGGCGCAGCGGGAGGTGGTGGAGCTCTACTACTACGCCGATCTCACGATGCCGGAGATCGCCGCCACGCTGAAACGTAACTTGAATACCGTGAAATACCAGTTTTACCGGGCCCACCAGCAGGTTGCACAGGAGCTCGGACCGGGGGGATCCACACAGGGATGAGCTGCGCGGAGAGAGAACCGAATCTGCTGCTGCACGGCCTGGGCGAGCTGCCCTTCTGGCAGAGCTGGCTGCTGTCGCTTCACGTCGAGCGCTGTGGACGGTGCCGCGCGGCGCAGGCGAAACTATTAACGGCGTCAGGCAGGATGGCAGCGACGCTCCGGCCGGCGGGCGGGCCGATTCATGCAGCGCGACCGGCTGTTACCGTCGCGCAGGGCTGGCTTGGGATGGCGGCCCTTGCAATCGTCGTAGCGGGCCTGCTGATTCTTGGCGGGATCGCTGTGGGCAGATATGGGCGCGGTCCCGCGCCCGCAGCTCAGCAGGACATCCCCTGCCGCCCGGACCTGCCGAACGACAAGTGCCGATAAGCCCCCAGCCCCAACAATGGGGAGTAATGGCAACGTGGCGACCGTAGGGGCGAATAAATCGCCAACGTCACTTCCAACCTCCGCATACCGTCCCGTTGGCGCGGTGTGTAGGGGCGAATAAATCGCCAACGTCACTTCCGACCTCCGCACATAGTATCATTGGCGCGGTGTGTAGGGGCGAATAAATCGCCAACTTCACTTCCGACCTCCGCACATAGTTCCGTTTGCGATTTATTCGCCCCTACGACCGTGCGTTCTCGCTTCCATTCCCGCATTACTGGGAGATGGTTGGCCGCCCAGGGCGCGGACGAGCGTCTGGAGGTTGGCGCGCATTGTAACAATGTAATCCGCCGAATCGAGATTTGGAGCTGTTTCGAAGGGATCGATGGTGTAGACGGGGATGCGCGCGTCGTGGGCGATCATCTCCAGCGCGCGCGGAGAGAACTGCGGTTCGGAGAGCAGCGCGCGGACGCCGCGATCTCGCGCCATCCGCAGGAGCGCTGCTACGTCCCGCGGTCCGGGTTCCCGGCCGGGCGTCGTCTGCCAGACACCGGCAATGCGGAGGTTGTAGCGGGCCGCGAGGTAGGCGAAGGCGCCGTGGAATGCGATGAATCCCCTTCCCTGCAGCGGCGCAAGCGTGCGGCGGTAGTCCTCGTCCAGCCGGGCCAGCTCATCCTCCAGGGCGGTGGCGCGACGCGCGACGCGGGTCGCCGCCTGACCCTCGTCCCTGTCGCGCAACTCCCCTTCCATCTCGGCCGCAATCACCTTTGTGTATCTTCGCGCGAAAACCGGGTCCAGCCACATGTGCGGGTCGCCGGATTCGCCGTGGGCCCCCTCATCGCCCTCATGGCTGCCAGCATTCAGGCGTGGAATCCCGGCGGAGGCGACGACGATTCTGCGGTTGTCGCGCGGGCGCGCCTTGCGGACAGCGGACATCAGGAAGTCATCGAGACCGGCGCCGTTCGTGACGAGGAGGTCCGCTTGATCGACCAATGCGATGTCGTGGGGTGAGAGCGCGAACTCATGGGGGTCGACGCCGGGTGGAAGCAGGTTGCGCACCTCGACGTCGGAACCGCCCATGGTGCGGGCGAGGTCGTAGAGCGGGAGGATGGTCGTGAGGACGCGCAGTTTCCGGTGAGCGGGCGCCCACGCATTGGCCTTCGGCGCGCGGAGCGACGCGCCGATGGACCATCCGAGCGCGAGCAGGAGGATTAGGACGCTCCCGCGCAGCACCCACGGCTCCATCGACGCGCCGGAATTGCGCGAATCACGCGAATCACGCATCTTCGTCCGCCTGCATCGCCAGCAGCGCCGCCCCGTATGCCGCATCGTGGGCGGGCTCAAGCAGCTCAATGGCGGGCCACCGTGGTGCAAGCTCGCCAGATTCTCGACAGAACGGCTCTTTAATGGTCGATCCGAGATTCCATAAGCCGCCAACACCGTAAATCGGGACCTCTTGCGGCAACCCCAGCCAGTTCATGACCTCCCGCGCCTGAGTTCGAAGGAGCCTTGCGCTTGATTCAATGAGTGCGACTGCGTCCTCGTCCCCGGTCGAGGCATGCGCGCCGACCAGAGCTGCGAGACCGGCGATTCTGGCAGGGCTAAAGTCTCTGTAGACCCACTCAATTAAGTCATCTGCGTCGACAGCTCCGATCTCCTCCAATACCGCCAGCGCCAGCGGTCGCGTCACTGGCTGCTCGCCGAGGTAATACAACGTCGTCCATAGAGCCTGGCGGCCGATATCGAAGGCGCTCCCATGATCGCCGAGCAAGAAGCCTCGCCCATCCCTACGGTGAGACTCTCCCTCCTCGTTGCGTCCATAGACGACCGCGCCGGTGCCGGCGCTGACGATGATTCCGGGTTTGCCCTCCGTGGCGCCCCACCAGGCGATAACGAAATCGGGTTCGAGGCGGTGGCGAATCGCGGGGATGGAGTGCGAGAGGAGGACCGTGAACTCGGCGCGCCGGCGCTTCGCCGTGTAGCCGGCAACGCCCGCGCAGACGGCCTCGAATCGTGTGTCGGGGGGCAGACCTGCCGAATCGAGGGCTTGCCGGGTGGCTGTGAGGACCGAATCGCGGAGTGAATCGAGTGCGCCGGTGGCGATGTTGCAGGGACCGCCCGCGCCGCGGCCCAGCTCACGACGGGATTCGTCGAGGATGCAGGCCGCCGTCTTCGTCCCGCCGCCGTCCAGCCCGAGGTAGTAGCGCATGGGTAGATACTACCACGCGGTTGATCAAGCGGCTATCAGCGGACGCCCCACTCCCAGATACCGTAGGAGGTCTTGTCATCGAGGGGATGGCCGCCGAATCGGAGCACCCACTCGGCCTGACCGCGGTGGTGCGATTCGTGCGAGACGAGATACGCGAGAAAGGCGGTCGCGTGCGGCTTGAAACCCTTTACTCGTCCGCCATCCAAAGCAGATCGTTCGAGCAGCTCGGTGACGGCGCGGCCGGACGATTCGAGCGCGGCTCGCAGATCTGCGCGCGACCCGATGGGCTTTGATTCGAGCTTCGGGAGGTCCGCCATCAGGTCCGGACCGGCCACCTTCAGCCACATCAGCCTCACGTTGTGGACGTGCGCGAAGAGCGCCCAGACGGTGCGGCTCTTCGGGTTCAGCGCAACGGCGAGACCCTCTTCCGGAATCGCGTCGAGCAGGTACAGATGAATTCGGTTGTGTATGTTCCAGGTTTCGGTCAGTGGATCCGGCATTGGTCCCTCCGGAGGCTCCCCTGCGGATAGGCTCTCGCAGGTCGCGCGCGATTCGCCCGTTGGCATCGGCGATAGCGCGGAGCTGGTATGAGCGGCTGTTGGCGGCGGTCACGTTCCACTCGCCGTCCTGATCGCGGTAGTCGAAGACCCAGAGGGCGGCGAGCGGGACCTTCTCCGATTCGATGGCGGCAAGCAGAGCTTCGAACTCGCGGTGAGTCTTATCCGAGACACCTGAAGCGCCGAACTCGCCAACGAAGAGCGGCTTGCGGAGCCGGCGGGCAACGGTGCTCGCCTCCCGGATGCGGGTAGCGGAATCGCCATAGGCGTGGACGCTGATGGTGTTCACCGGCGAAGGGTTGTCGTCTTGCAGCATCTCGGCGAACTGGGCGGGCGTGTCGTGGACCCAGGACTTCTGCATCCAGTTGTGCCATGCCGATTCGCGCGGAAAGGCGTCGCCGGTCACGATCAGGCAGCGGCTGTCATTCTTTCTCACTTCCCGCGCGAAGTCCGCGAAGGCGGAGCGGATGTCCTCATAACTCCACTCGTCCCTTTCGCTCCGCGCGGCCGGAGTGCCGAGGGCCGGCGCGACGGGAGGGCGCTGGGTGGAAGCGTTCGGGAGGCTGGCGCCCAGGTTGTACTCGTTGCCGAATTCGTAGCCCCACACGGCTTCCGTGTGGCGATAGCGGCCGACGACCTCGCGGACGTACCGGCGCATGAACGCGCGTGTCCTGCTGTCCGCCTTTCCCCACGCGCTCACCGGCTCGCCTACCATGTCCGGCACCGTGGAGGGGTTCCAGAAGAGGCTGAGGATGAGCCCGACATTGTGCCGTCGTGCCGATTCGACAACGGCGTCCATCCGGTGGAAGTACGCAGCGGGATCCTTTTGGTAGAGCGCATTGTCGCGCGGCCAGAAGCCGCAGCCTTCTATCCGCGCGAACGGGATTCCCGCCTGCTGGAGAGCCGTGAATCCTGCCTCGTAGCTGGTATCGCCCTCTGGCGCGAGCGTGCGGGAGAACGCGTCGAAGTAGTTGACGCCAATTCCCCGCCAGGGCCTGGCCGCCCGAACGAGCTGGCCGTCGCCTCGAACAACCGGCCGGTCTTTACCGTCTGCCAGTGCGCCCGCGGCGGCAAACAGGAGCGCGCAGACCAGGATCATCGGATTGGTCAACAACCGGCCGGCTCTCATCGCCGGACGGGGAAGCGGAGCGGTTTCGATGCGCCTTCCAATTCCACAACGACGGAATCGCCAGCGACCGTTACGCGCTTCGCGCCTGTCGTACCTGCCGGGACCGGAGTGATGAACGCGCCGTAGCCGACCGTCTGGCCGCTGTCGGCGGATATCCAGCGGAAGGTCGGCGCGCCGTGGAGCCTGCCGAGGCTGACGGAGTCCCTGCGTGAATCGGGGAACGGGGTCGTGCCGAACTCCATTCCGCGCGCCACCGCTTTTCCGTTCCACGGCTTCGCGGTCCGGAAGTGGTTCTCCTCCCAGTTGCCGAGCCAGGGGAAGTCCGCGCGCGGCCAGACATATCCGATCATCAGGCCGGCCCGCCGATTCAGCGCCGTGAACCATCCCCACTTCTGGTCCGCCGGGATGAGGGTGGCGGTGAAGTCGGAGTTCCGGGCTGCCGTGGGGTATTCGCGCAGGTCCACCTGCTCGCCGTTCGCCGCCTCCGCAAGCGGCCATTCGAACTCCGCGCCGCGCTTCAGCCGCTCGCCCTTGCTGAACTCATGCGGATAGACCGTTGACCACGTTCCGTTCGTATCGAAAACGGTCTGGCCGGCGGCGAGGAAGGGCGGTCCGAGCGTCACGTGCTCCTGCCATCCGATGGGCCGGTCGAAGGGAGATCGATTGACGACGCGCTCCGTGATCCAGAGGGCGGAGGATTGGGGCGCGATTCGGATCGTCCTGGTCGCGTCCAGATTCGCGAGTGGCAGGCGCGTCGAATAAGCCAGCGTGCCGCCCGCGTTTTCGATCAGCCGCCAGGTCTGGACGGGCGCCTCGCCGTGGACGGGGATTCCCGCCAGCGTCTCGGCGGGCGAGGGCGCTCCAAAGAAATCGAGGCAGAGGTTGTGGCCGAGTATCGATTGCAGCAGGACTGCGCCGGGCGGGTCGCCGTAGTATCCGGTCGGCTCGGCCCCGCTGCCTGGCTCGAGGCTGTTCCACGGGGGCAGCCAGAGCGGGTTCAGGCCGGCGCTACTCCCTGCATTAAGGGACAGGCTCGCAATGTGGCCGCCGCCGGGCGTTACCACAACAGAGATGCGGTCATTTGCGAGGGTCCAGGCGCGCCGCCCGTGATAAGCTTGCGAGAGAGCCGGAGACGCGGTCGTCGCCGCGAGCCACACTGCTGCAAAGCTCACTGAAACCAACTGAGCCGAAGGCAATGCCAATCTCTGGCGCATGTGCCACCTCCTCGTTTACTGTTCGCTTCGTTCGCTGGCGTGGCGGCCGGTTCCTCCTGCAAGATCGAGCGGGCATTCGTCTGTATTCAACAGGACAGGTTGTGAACCGGGTTGCGAATCCGGCGACCCCGATAGCGCGTCGGCTCGATTCAAAAGACCCGCCATACAGCGGATTAGTTGGTACAAGATAAAGGATAAGCGACCTTCTCGGACGCTCTTCGGGCAGGCCGGGCACATGAGAACACGATAATCGCCCGGTGGCCGGCGGGCGGGATTAATGGACGACGCGTCGAATAGAGCCTCCATGCACGATCGGTGCGTGGAGGTTCACTTCATGGGTCTACGGATGGTGATTCCGCTTCTCTTGTTGGTACTCGCTATGCAGACCGAGGCACAGAACCTGCCCGGCACGCGGCCGCTGATCGAGACCGGCGATCTTGCGATGAAGATGGTCGGCGGGATCGACGCCTACCTCGCGAAGGAGACGGACCGAGCGGTTGCCGGCCGGGCGGCGTACTGGAAGCGGGATTTGTCGTCGCGAGAAGCGTATGAGCGGTCGATCGAGCCGAATCGGGAGCGATTCCGGAAGATGATCGGGGTCGTGGACGAGCGCGTGCCGGCACAAATGCGCATCGACGCGCCGGACGGCAGGAAGAGCTGGATTGCCGAGGCGCCTGCTTACAGAGTCTATGTCGTGCGATGGCCCGTATTGAAGGGGGTGCAGGGAGAGGGCCTGCTACTGGAGCCGAAGCGGCATGCTGTTGCCGACGTCATTGCCCTCCCGGACTGTGACTGGACGCCGGAAATGATCGCTGGCCTGGCGCCGGGCGTGCCGCCAACAAGGCAATTCGCGCGGCGGCTCGCCGAGAACGGCTGCCGGGTGCTCGTGCCCGTCCTTCTCGATCGCCGCGACACCTGGTCCGGCGTCCCCGGCGCGCGGTTCACCAACCAGCCGCACCGCGAGTACCTGTGGCGCGCGGCGTACGAGCTGGGCCGCACGCCGATAGGCTATGAAGTCCAGAAGGTCCTCGCCGGGGTGGATTGGTTCGCGGAGAACCCTCACCCCCCGGCCCCCTCTCCCAAAAACGGGAGAGGGGGAGCGAGACCCGCAGGCCCGACACTCGTCGGGAACGGGAGAGGGGGAGCGGTGCAGGCAGGCTCGTTCGTTGCACGGGGGGTGCCGATTGGAGTATGCGGGTATGGCGAAGGTGGGCTGATTGCCTTCTATGCCGCCGCATGTGACACGCGAATCGACGCGGGGTGCGTGAGCGGGTATTTCGGGCCACGGGAGGGGTTGTGGCAGGAGCCGATCTATCGGAATGTGTTCGGGCTGCTGACGGAATTCGGGGATGCGGAGATTGCTTCGCTCATTGCGCCGCGCTCGCTCATTGTGGAGGCGTGCGCGCAGCCGGACGTGAAGGGACCGCCCGCGCCACACGATGGGCGGAGCGGGGCCGCGCCGGGAGCCATCATCACGCCGCCGGGTGAGAAGGTGGGCGAGGAATTCACGCGCGCCAGGCTGATGTGCCGGGACGTGCGGCTGGACGCGTTCACGCTCCTGATGACCTCGACGATGAGCCGTGGAGGCGTGACGACAGGAGACGGGCTGCCGTTTACATCGGCGACCGTCGAGAGCCTTCTGCGTGACCTCGGCCACCCGGTAAAGTTAGCCGAAACCGGTCCTTCCCGCGCGGGCGGACCTCCACCGACGCGAACCGGTCCGCTGCCGGATACGGACGCACGGATGAGGCGGCAGTTCGAGCAGCTCATGGCGCACACGCAGCGGCTGATGCGCGGGTCGCCGAATATCCGCAAGGCGTACTGGAAGGCGGCGGACGATTCGAGCCCTGAGAAGTGGCGAGAATCGACGAAGACGTATCGCGAGCAGTTCTGGGACAATGTCATTGGAAGGCTGCCCGCGCCCGCCGCAGACCCGAATCCACGCTCGCGCCTCGTCTACGACACGCCGAAGTTTCGTGGGTACGAAGTCGTGCTGGACGTGCTGCCGGACGTGTTCGCCTATGGAATCCTGCTCCTGCCGAAGGACCTGAAGCCGGGCGAGCGGCGGCCGGTCGTCGTCTGCCAGCACGGGCTGGAGGGGAGGCCGCAGGATGTCGCGAACCCCGACGTGGACAGTCCCTACTACCGTCGATTCGCCTGCCAGCTTGCGGAGCGCGGCTTCATCACCTTCGCGCCGCAGAACCCCTACATCGGCGAGACGCGATTCCGCCAGGTGCTCCATCGCGCCCAGACGCTCGGCCTCACCCTCTTCTCGTTCATCGTCCGCCAGCACGAGCAGATTCTGAACTGGCTCTCCGCCCAGCCGTGGACCGACCCGGACCGAATCGCGTTCTACGGGCTGAGCTACGGCGGCAAGACGGCCATGCGCGTTCCGGCGGTGCTGGAGCGCTACTGCCTCTCCATCTGCTCCGGCGACTTCAACGAGTGGGTCTGGAAGTGCGTCTCGGACGAGAGCCCGTACAGCTATCTACTGACCAACGAGTACGACATGCCGGAATGGAATTTGGCGAACACGTTCAACTACGCCGAGATGTCGGGCCTCATCGCCCCACGGCCCTTCATGGTCGAGCGCGGCCACAACGACGGGGTCGCGCCGGACGAGTGGGTCGCCTACGAATACGCTAAGACCCGCCGCCTCTACGACAAGCTGGGAATCGGAGACCGCACGGAGATTGAGTTTTTCAATGGCCCGCACACGATTCACGGCGTGGGCACGTTCGACTTTCTGCACAAGCACCTGGGCTGGCCGAAGCCGGCCGCAGCGAACTGAAATGGAGACAGACGATGGGACTGGCAGAGCGACGCAAGATCAAGGAGCTGGAGGACACCGTGCTGCCGGAGCGCACGGCGGAGCTGAAGGAGATAACGGGCGGCGACATCCACTACGACATCGACTGGGACAGCTTCGATGGCGACTTGGAGGGCCTCAACTTCATGGACAACATCTCCTGCCACCGCACCAATATGGCGCTCCGCGTAATCTGCGCGGACGACCTGGGGAAGGAGGCGGTCCAGGAGAGCCTGAAAACCATCAAGCTGAAGAACGTGAAGGACAAGTCGGACATGTCGCTCGCGTTCGATGGCGGCGTGCTGGAGATGCACTGCGCCTACGCCCAGCGGACGGACGGCATGTACTCCGACAACCATATCCGCGAAACCCTCATGGCGAAGCTCTGAGCAGGGGAGAGTTTTTACAGGATTTACAAGATTGACAGGACAAGGTCAACGGCTGGAATCACCGCCCGCTTCGCTGGAGACGCAGAGAGCGCAGAGAACGACAAGGGCAGGATTCTTACCGCGAAACACGCCAAAAGACAAGGAAAAGGATTCTCGAGTGTCCCGACCTTCCCCGTGCTCCCCGTGGTTGGACAGCCGCCGCCGTTCTCTGCCTGCTCTGCGGCTCCGCGGTGAATCCTGCCGTTGACCTTATCCTGTCAATCTTGTAAATCCTGTCAAAATGCCGTTCGTCCTCGCGGTTCTCCGTTCATAATGGAGAGGTATCAAACCCCTTGACGGGCAGGAGGTCTCTCATGGAGCAGCGGAAGCTTGGGCGGCAGGGTCTCACGGTTTCGGCGCAGGGGCTCGGGTGCATGGGCATGTCCGAGTTCTACGGCGATGCCGACGAGGCGGAGTCCATTGCGACGATTCACCGGGCGCTGGAGCTCGGAATCACGTTTCTCGATACGGCCGACATGTACGGCCGCGGTCACAACGAGGAGCTGGTCGGGCGGGCGATTCGGGGGCGGCGCGACCACGTTGTGCTGGCGACGAAGTTCGGGGTCGTGCGGTCCGAGGACCCCAGGTTCCGCGGCATCAGCGGGAAGCCGGACTATGTGAAGCAGGCTTGTGACGCCTCCCTCCACAGGCTCGGCGTGGACCACATCGACCTCTACTACCAGCACCGCGTGGACCCGCAGACTCCCATCGAAGAGACGGTGTGGGCGATGGCGGAGCTGGTGCAGGCGGGCAAAGTGCGACATCTCGGGCTCTCCGAGGCGGGACCGCGGACCCTTCGGCGCGCCTGCGCCGTCCATCCCATCGCCGCGCTTCAGACCGAATACTCGCTCTGGAGTCGCGATCCGGAGGACGAAATACTTCCGGCGTGCCGAGAGCTCGGTATCGGTTTTGTCGCCTACAGTCCGCTCGGGCGCGGGTTCCTCACCGGCCAGATCAGGCGGTTTGAGGACCTGCCGGAGGACGACTTTCGGCGAACCTCGCCGCGGTTCCAGGGCGAGAACTTCGAGCGGAATCTCCGCCTGGTCCGGCGGATCGAGCAGATGGCGGCGGGCAAGGGCTGCACGCCCGCACAGCTTGCCCTCGCCTGGGTGATGGCGCGGGGGCAGGACGTCGTACCGATCCCGGGCACGAAGCGCCGCAAGTATCTTGAGGAGAACGCGGCGGCCCTGGCGGTGGATCTGACGAAGGACGATCTCTCGCGCATCGACGAGATTGCTCCGAAGGGGGCAACGGCTGGCACGCGCTATGCCGAGGCGGGGATGGCGCTGCTGAACGGGTAAGACAGGCAGGACGAAGATTTGGAGGACAGAGGCGCACCATGGCTAAGCGCGCGAAGGTCGTTGTAATCGGCAGCAGCAACACGGACATGGCGGTAAGGACCCCCCGAATCCCCGCGCCGGGCGAGACGGTTCTGGGGGGCGACTTCATGATGACGTCGGGCGGAAAGGGCGCGAATCAGGCGGTCGCGGCGGCTCGACTGGGCGCGGATGTCACCCTCATTGCGCGGGTCGGTACCGACGTGTTCGGGGACCGGACCGTAGCCCACATCGCCGCGGCCGGGGTGAATACCAAGTACATCGTGCGGGACAGCCGGGCGGCAAGCGGCGTGGCGCTCATCTGCATCGCCGAGGACGGCCAGAACTCGATCGTCGTCGCGGGTGGCGCGAACAACCGCCTCTCGCCGGAAGACATTGACGCGGCGCGCCCTGCCATCGAGGAGGCGGACGTCATCACCGTCCAGTTCGAGACCCCTCTCGAGACCGTGGCGCACGTGATCCGCGTCGCGAAGGAGCTGGGCAGGCAGATCGTCGTGAACCCGGCCCCCGCGCTCGCGCTCCCTGCTGGTTTTCTGAAGGGCGTGGACGTGATTACGCCCAATGAGGTCGAGGCGGCGATGCTCCTCGGCCTGGCGCCGGACGAGTGCATTGAGGGAGCAGAGGCGGCCCGCCGCCTGCTGGTGCTCGGCGTCGGCGCGGCCGTGGTCACGCTCGGCAGCGAGGGCGCGGTCTGCGGCACGACGGGCCGCGTCCAGCAGATTCCCGGTAAGCGGGTCACTGCCGTCGATACGACCGCGGCCGGCGACTGCTTTACTGGCGCGCTCGCCTGCGCGCTCGGCGAGGGTCACGAGCTTGGCCCGGCCATCTCCTTCGCCAACGCCGCCGCCGCCCTCTCCGTCACCCGCCTCGGAGCGCAGGTCTCCATGCCAACCCGATCCGAGGTCGAATCCCTGATTCAGCAGCGATAGGCGGCGGGTCAATGGGTAAATTGGTCGATTGGTCAACTGGTCAATTGAATTGGAGGACGGAGATTGGAAGAGGAATCGCATTGGACGTCGATCGAAGACATGGACGCGTTCCGTCGCATCGAGTGCCTCACTGACAAGGTCTGGTCGATTGTGGGAAGTTGGAGTCCCTTTGCTCGCGACACTATCGGGAAGCAGCTCGTTCGTGCAGCCGATTCGGTGGGAGCGAATCTGGTGGAAGGCGACGGGCGGTTTCATCATCGGGAAAAGCTGCACTTCTTCTATGTCGCTCGGGCATCAGCGAGGGAAGCCAACTACTGGGTTAGGCGCGCGTCCGTGCGCGGGCTGCTTCCCGAAGACCTGCAGTTGCCGCTTCAGACGGAGATCTCCACCGCAATCCGCTGGATCAATGGACGAATCAAACAGCGACGCGAATGGATGAACGAAGTTCATGAACCGCACGCGGTGTACGACGCGGGAATTGAGTGCGACTCCAGCGGCGACCAGTTGACCAATTGACCAGTTGACCAGTTGACCAGTTGACCCATGTACACTCTTCGCCACTACCACGATGGGGACTTGCCGCGGCTACAGGATATCACGGCCGAAACGTTCTCCGAGGTCTCCATCGACAACAATATGGAGCGGGCGTTCGGGTCGTTTGGCCCGAGCGACTGGCAGACGCGGAAGGTGGCGGCCATTGCGGAGGACTGCCGGATACAGCCTGACGGCGTTTTCGTGGCGGAGGACGAGGATGGCAAGGTCGTCGGCTATGTGACCACGCGGCTGAATCCGGCGAGCGGGATCGGGTGGATTCCGAATCTGGCGGTGGACCCGGCGCACCAGGGACGCGGGCTCGGACGCCGCCTGCTGGAGCGCGCGATTCAGTTCCTGCGCGAGAGCGGAATGGCGGTCGCGAAGATTGAAACGCTGGAGCAGAACCCGGTCGGCCAGAGGCTCTACCCCGGATTCGGATTCACGGAAGTTGCCCGCCAGATCCACTATGCGATGCGGCTGGATTCGTCCGCGGAACGCTCTTCGGATTGACGCCGTATGCGTCCTTGTGTAGATTAGTGTGCTGGTCAGGATTGTTGAGGGAGCAGGAAACGCCGTATGAGCGAGCAATCAGGGGAGTTACGCCATAAAGTTGCCGCTGGGCACGCGCCGCCTCCGGACCTCGATTTCCACCTGCCACCTCTCGAGACGCCTGCCGATCAGCCGGATTTCTACGTGCCGGAATTCGACAGCCCCGCGCCGCCTGCCGAACCGAAGCCCTCGAAGCTGAAGCAGTTGGAGGCGCGCGGCGGTATCCTCGGCACCATCGCCACGGCGGTCATCCTGCTCCTGAAGGTGGCCGCACCGGTGCTGAAGGTCGCGCCGTTCCTGCCCAAGCTGCTCGTGACTGGCGGTTCCATGCTGCTGTCGATCTGGCTCGAGGCATTGGTATTTGGCTGGGCGTTTGCTGTCGGGATTGTACTGCTCATTTTCATCCACGAGTGCGGGCATGCCTTTGCAGCCAGGCAGCGGGGACTGGCGTTCAGCTTCATGCTCTTCATCCCGTTCATGGGCGCGATGGTCGCGCACAAGCGGGGCGGCAGAAACGTCGTCGAGGATGCCTACATCGGGATTATGGGCCCGGTGTTCGGCACTCTTGCCGGATTCGCATGCCTCGGGGTTTACGCGGTCACGGGCGGGCGATTCTGGATCGCCATGGCGCACGTTAACTTCATGCTGAACCTGTTCAACCTGCTGCCAATGGCGCCGCTCGACGGCGGCTGGATCACTCCGGTCTTTTCACCAAAGCTGCTGGCGGCCGGCATCGTGCTCCTGGTCTTCGTCGCACCAAGCAACCCCATCATCTGGGTCCTCGCGATCCTGAGCCTTCCGCGCATCATCGGACACTGGAAGGGCCATCCCGAGGATCCCTATTTCCGAGTCACGAGCGCTGTCAGATGGCGTTATGCGATCGCATATCTGGGGCTGGTCGGCATACTCGGATATACCAGCCTGGCGACGGATCGGGCGATTCGCCCCCGGAGGCTTGGGTCCGTAGACATCGCGACTGAGCACTCTCGACCAGGTGCTGCGTCCGGCGAACAGGCTCTGACGCGATGATACAGGTGAAGGGCGAATGAGATGAGAACGCGAATCACACTCCTGGCGGCGGCCGCGATCCTGATTCGGGGCGGCGCTCACGCCAACGCAATCTCACCGAGGTGCTCATATCAGCGAGAGAATGGAGCGAGGAAGTTGTCCACGCCGCCCGCCGGCCAGCCCGACAAGCAGGAGCCGTTCGCACTCTCCGGCGCGCGGAGCAACATCGCTCACCCCCGAAACGTCGTGGTTCGCGACGAGAAAGCATTCCAGACGCTCTGGGCCGAACACGCGAAGCAGTACGATGGCAAGGTGCCGCCTTTGCCGAAAGTGGACTTCAGGAAGATGGACGTAATTGCCATCTTCCTCGGCTCCGTCCCGACCGGCGGCCATTCGGTCGAGATAGGCGAAATCAGGCGGGCAGATGGCAAGGCCGTCGTCAAGGTGACGCACCTCAAGCCCGGTCCTGGCATGATGGTGATCCAATCCTTCACGACGCCGTTCGCAATGAAAGCCGTCCCCAAACTCCCGCCGGCCGTCACCTTCGAGATAACGACCGTCGAGCGGAAGTAAACCCGGATTCTTTGACAGGATTTACAGGATTTACAGGATAACGTCAAAGGCAGGATTCACCGCAGAGCCGCAGAGAACGCAGAGAAAGGCGAGAGATTCACGAGTCGTTTTTCGCGTCTTTTCGCGTGTTTCGCGGGCAAAACGCCGTTGACGTTATCCTGTAAATCTTGCTAATCCTGTCGAAACTCCACCCGAAAGGCGCTCCATGGAGTTTTCGACTCGCGCTATTCACGCAGGCCAGGAGCCGGACCCCACGACCGGCGCGACCGTCACGCCCCTCTATCTCACCTCGGTCTACACCTACGACACCATCGAAGGCTACTCGGCGGTATCTAAGGGCTACGACTACGGTCGCCACGGCAATCCGACCCGGACGGCGCTGGAAACCTGCCTCGCTTCGCTGGAGGGCGCGGCGCACGCCCTCGCCTTCTCCAGCGGAATGGCGGCCATCGACGCCTGCCTCCGACTCGTTAAGCCGGGCGAGCACATCCTGTTGGCGGAGGACCTCTATGGCGGCACGTATCGGCTGGTGGAGGAAGTGATTCGGCCGATGGGGGTGGAGGCGGGCTACGTGGACGCGCGCGACGCGAATCTCGTCGCGGAAGCGATGCTGCCTAACACGCGGATGGTGTGGGTGGAGACGCCGACGAATCCACTGGTGCGGCTGGTGGATCTGGCGGCACTGTCGGAGGTGGCGCACGCGCGGGGAGCCTGGCTGGCGGTGGACAGTACCTTCGCGACGCCCTTCTTCCAGAATCCGCTGGCGCTCGGCGTGGACATCGTCATGCACTCGACGACGAAGTACCTGGGAGGCCATTCGGACATCGTGGGCGGCGCGCTGATGGTAAACGACCCGGAGCTGCACGCGCGGCTCGCCCTGCTCTCGCGAATCGGAGGCGCGATTCCCTCGCCGTTCGACGCATGGCTCACCCTGCGAGGCGTAAAGACGCTGGCGGTCCGGATGCGTGAGCACGAGCGCGTTGCCTTTGCGGTGGCGATGTGGCTGGAGCAGAACCCGAAGGTCGCCCGCGTCCACTATCCAGGCTTGGAATCCCATCCGCAGCACGCGCTGGCGAAGCGGCAGATGCGCGGAGTCGGCGGGATGGTGGCGGCGGAGCTGAAGGGCGGCGAGGCGGCCGCGCGGGCCGTGCTGAACCATGTGAAGGTGTTCGCGCTGACTGGCAGCCTCGGCGGAGTCGAGTCGATTCTCAGCTACCCGTGGGCCATGTCGCACGTCACCCTCTCGCCGGACGAGCGGCGCAGGCGCGGCGTGGAGGACGGCCTCCTCCGCCTCTCCATCGGCATCGAAGACCCCAGGGACCTCATCGCCGACCTGGAGCAGGCATTGGAGACTGCTCTTGCGTAACCGTGCGTGTAACTCCGTAGATTTACCGTTGCGGGAGGAATCTTAATGAGCGTTATGAAAGAATCAGGCAAGATTCTTTCATAAGCCGATGGCTTATGTAAGCCAGCTTTCATTAGCGAGGCGTAAGCACGGCAAATCCCTTTCAAAACGGTTCCGAAAACATCATGAAGCGTGGATTGCAGGGTAGATGGCTGACCCACAGAGTTCCGACAGAACCTTTTCGCTCATTTCTCCCGGATCCCCTTCCACCTGCGCCCCCCGTGGCGCTTGATTCCGGGCGGCAGGACCTGTTGGAGCGAGCTAATCGCGCGCTTGGCCGTTTGGACGGCGTCACACTCCTCCTGCCAGACCTCTCACTCTTCCTCTACTTCTACGTCCGAAAGGAAGCCGTCCTCTCTTCGCAGATCGAGGGCACGCAATCGTCCCTTTCTGATCTGCTGCTGTTCGAGAGCGAAGAGGTCCCTGGCGTGCCCTTCAACGACGTAATGGAGGTGTCGAACTATGTGGCAGCGCTCAATTATGGCGTATCTCGGATTCGTGGGGGCGCGCCGCTGACATCGCGACTGATCCGAGACATCCATGCTGTGCTGATGCAAAGCGGCCGCGGAAGCGGCATGCAGCCGGGGGAGTTCCGGCGGAGTCAAAACTGGCTCGGAGGCACGCGTCCCGGAAACGCTCTATTTGTGCCGCCTCCGCCGGAGGAGGTCGGTCCGAGCATGACCACTCTGGAGAAGTTCCTCCACGACGTCGGCGGGCGAACTCCCACACTGCTCAAGGCAGCTATGGCGCACGTCCAGTTCGAGACGATTCACCCTTTCCTGGACGGCAATGGACGAGTCGGGCGTCTTCTCATCCCTCCATTGCTCTGCTACGAGAAAGCGCTGGCCGAGCCGCTGCTCTACCTGAGCCTCTATCTAAAACAGAATAGAGCAGCCTACTACGAGTTGTTGCAGCGGGTCCGCACCGAGGGCGAGTGGGAGGAGTGGATCGACTTCTTTCTCGACGGGGTGCGGGCAACAGCCGACCAGGCAGCGGAATCCGCGCGACAGATCGTGCAGCTATTCGCTGCCGATCACCTGCGAATCGAGGATTCGCGCCGGGCGAGCGCCTCTCTGTTGAGACTCCACTATCTGTTGCAGCGGCGTCCGCTCCTCTCTATTCCCATTGCGGCCGAGCAGTTGGGAGTTTCGCGGCCGACTGCCAGCGCGTCGCTTTCCCACCTGGTGTCCCTGGGCCTTGTCAGCGAGCGAAGCGGACGGAAACGAGATCGTCTCTATGCGTATGATCGCTACCTGGCCCTGCTGGAGGAAGGAACCGAACGGCAGACATAGAGGTTAACTTGCTCACTTCTCGTCGCTGGCGTGCAGGAGGCTGAGGCGGTCGGCCTCGTTCATCTTCGCCTCACAGGGCGCGTCGTTGTTCAGCTTACTCTCCTTCATCCCCCGCGTTGTCCCGGCAGATGGGGCGCGGAGCAGGCACTTTGGGTCGTCGCGATGCCGGGGTGTGGGCCTGCGTCCGTTCCCGCCCGCGCCGATAACTCACAGGTTGCGGTCGGTGGAGGTCGGCCCACTGGGTTCCGGATTCACGCCCGTCTGCCGTATCTCGTCGTGAGACCGCAGCATCTCCTCGATAAGGGCGGCCGTCGAGGCCTCCACGTCGAACTCTCCTTCATCATATCGATCCGGCAACGCTTTCATCAGTTCCGTCGCCCGCAGCAGAGCGTACCAGGGGCTAAGACGGTCCGTGGCGCCTACCCCCTCCCCAACAAACACGTTGCCGGATGATAGGATGGCGAGCGCCCCGGCAATCGCCCACGCCGCCGCTTCGGCGCGCACATCGCGCGCAGGCCACCCAATCCGCGCCGCGCCCTTCCGGTTCGGCAGGAAGAGCTTGCCGGTCGGAAACCAGTCCTCATTCGCTTCCATGGGGGCGGCGACAAAGTTCAGCCAGACTTGCGTGCCTCGCACACGCACCAGGGACTTTTCCCGCGCCGCCAGGTCGTCTGGAACAGGCAGCAACACCACGTCCAGGTCCTGGTCGGCCAGCTCCGCATTCCATGCATCCAGCGAGGGAAGCCCGTCCGTGCACAGCACCACCGTAATGCACCATTCGGCAAACTGCACAACCTCTTCGCCGCTCGCTTTGCTGACCGCCGTCTTCTCATCCGAGCGCGGGATGCCCTTCGGAGAGCCGGATTTGCGGCGGCCTCCGCCAAACTCATGCTCCACGCCCATCACCATCCATACGCCAAGCGCCACGACCACGCCCACCGTGAGGACGATACCGACGATATAAGCCAGGCTCATACGTAATGCTCCGTCTGTGACTTGCGGCCGCCGGGCCGCAACGTCCAAAAGCTGTGATCAAAAAGAGCGAGGTTCCCTCCGCGATCATCACGGCGTAGAGGTCGCCCGGCGGCCGAGCAACCGTTCAGGCAGCGACCGCCACCCGAAACTGTTCGGCCGAGTCCTCACTTCGTCTCCTTGTGGCCGCCCTCCTGCCTGGGCGACAGGCGGCCGTACGCAATGCGCGCAAAGCAACAACAGCCGCGGATTCACGATCGGTACCCATCGTGAATCCGTCCGATTCCAGCACCCGTATCTACTTTCTGCTAACGGGGTGGCGAGGATGTGTGCATGAAACGAGCTGGAGGATGGCAAAGCTGATTGCTGGCGGATTCGACATCAAGCTGCACCGCAAGGTCGCCACGGCCGTATTTGCGCAGCCATCCGGTGAGCGGGAAACTCCCGGTTAGCTGCCGTCCAGAGGTCACTCGACAATTAGCTACCCGTCTCGGCGTGCAGGAAGCTGCGGACGTCGGCCTCGCTCATCTTCGGCTCGCCGGGCGCGACGTTGTTCAGCTTCCCCTCCTTCATCCATCGCTCCAGATCGCCCACCAGCGAGAAGAGGTGGTCGAACGAATCGACATAGAAGAGCAGGGGCTGGTATTGGTCGATCTCGAAATACTGGTTGATCACCCACTCGAGCTGAATAGGGAAGCGCTGGACTTCCGGCGACTCGATGGAGTGCTCGATCTCGCCGTGCGAGCTGAGCAACCCGCTTCCGTAAACCTTCAGCCCCTTGCCATCTGGCGCAGCGACTGACGCGGGCGAAGCCCGCATAAGCCCGAACTCCACCGTGAACCAGAAGAAGCGGGCCAGCGCCTTGAAAATCGAGACGACACGGCGGACCTTTTCGTCCTCGTCCGGGATTCCCGCGACTATCTCCGCCGCCGTGTGCGCGCAGTCGCCGAACCGCACGAGAGTATCCGCGAAAGCCCTGTCGGTGTGCATCGGGACGTGGCCGGCAATGTCGTGGAAGATGTCCGGCTCCGGCAGATAGTCGAGAGAATTCACGTCCCGAATCGTGATGGTGGTGGGGAAGGCGCGGTTGCGAAGGCAGTCGAAAAAGAGGAACGCGGGGACATACCCGCTCACCGGCTTCGCCTGGAAACCTGTCAGCGGCTTCAGGAAGCGATTCACATCGTCAAGCCGGGGAACGCGCTCGGAATCCAGGCAGAGATTCGAGATTCCACGCAGGAAGTGCGGGTTGGCGTACTTCTGCCACGACTCCTGCATCCGCCCGTAGAGCCGCCGCCAGGCCTCGTGATTCTGTTCCGAATAGAGGTCATACGGCTGCGTAATGTAGAGCTGCCCGTCGCGCTGCGCCCGCTCGATGAACGGCGCTTTCGTCGTCGTCAGCCCCTCCGCGTCCGGTCGAGACCTCGTTGTCGCTCCCATAGACGTTCCTCCGGGAATTTGATCCACGAAGCTGCACAAAGTTACACGAAGAGGAAACCAGGTGAGGTTGACCGCGAATATCGCGAATGTACGCGAATGAGGCGAACCGGCAAGCCATTCGCGAGGATTAGCGCAATTCGCGGTTGAATTGGCCCTTGCTCTTCTTCGTGGCCCTTCGTGGATCAGGTTTTGCTTTGTTGATTCATACTGATTGGCGGGGTGAAACGTTCTATTTGCCGCTCTCCCAGCCTGCGAGCAGCGTGACGATCTTGTCCTGGACGGCGCGCGGCGCATCGCTCTCGGCCGGCTGGTTGTTCATCAGAATGACGAAGAGCAGCCGCTGCGAGTCCTTTGTAGTCACGTAGCCGGAGAGGCTGGACGCGTTCGAGATGGTCCCGGTCTTCGCCCGGCAGTTGTTCTCGGCCGGCGTGCCTTTCAGACGATTCCGAAGAGTGCCGTCGACGCCGGCGACCGGGAGCGAGTCCGTCCAGACGCGGGACTGAGAATGCGTCGCCATCGTCTTGAGGACCGCGGCGAGCGTGCGTGGCGAAACGAGATTATAGCGGGAGAGGCCGGAGCCGTCCGCCATGACGACGCTGGCCGGGTCCGCGCCGGCGGTCTTCAACCACTCCTTCACAAGCGCTGCCCCGTCCGCCGCAGATCCTTCGCCGGTCTTGCCCTTCTCCGCGGAGAGGGTCTTCAGCAGGCACTCCGCGATCAGGTTGTCGCTCGGCTTGTTCAGCTTCAGCAGGATCTCGGAGAGCGGAATGGAAGTGTGCCGCGCGACCTCGACGGCGCCCTGCCGCGGCGCATTGCCTGCACCCTGTCCGCCCGTCATCTCGATTCCCGCCCTGTTTAGCCGATCCGTGAGGCAGGCGAGCGTGAATTCGGTTGGGTCATCGACGGTCACCTCGATCGGCTTGCGGGTTTCGGAGCGCGAATCGACGGGCAGCGTGCCATCGACGATCACCTCGTTCGTGCCCAGCTCGCGCGTTACGATGAGGGCAGGCTTCGTTCCCTTTTCGGTCGTTCGCGCGCGAATCGTGAGCTTTGCGTACTTCTCGGTTGGCGCGACGGCGACTTTGAGCGGATCGCCCGGCCGCTTGCCCGGGTCGACCGTCAGGGAGAGCACATTCTCGTTCAGGTTCAGCCCAGTGAGCGGCGCGGAGTAATAAGAAGGCATGTTGTCCCACGGCCACCCTCGCCCGTAGCGCCTGTGGTCGAACCGCGTGTCGTCGCCAACCAGCTTGCCCTGCACCTTGCGGATTCCCGCGCCGCGGACCTGGACCACCATCGCGTCGAGGTCCTCGGCGCTCAGCAGCGGATCGCCAGTCCCCTTCAGATAGAGGCTGCCGTGGAGCGTACCGTCGTCATCGATTGTGCCGGTACGGACCAGCATGGTCTCATAACGCCAGTCAGGCCCGAGCGCGTTCAAGACGGCGGTCGAAGTAAGAATCTTCATGTTCGACGCCGGCATGAACATGAGCTCCGGGTTCCGCTGATACCAGACGGACCCATCGCCGACCGACTGCACGACGACGCCCTGAAACCCTCCCTTGAGCCCGGGGTCCTCCAGAATCGCGTCGATCTGGGCGACCAGCTTTGCATCCGCGCCGCGCCCACGCGTATCGATTGCCCCAGCTCCTGCCGAAAGCAGTGCCAGCGCAACAACCGCCCACACCCTCATCCCTAAACGCACATCTCTCTCCCTTCGATCAACGTCAACGGCGTTTTGCCCGCGAAACACGCGAAAAGACGCGAAAACGGCACTCATACCGCGAATAACGCGAATGTTCGCGAATAGACAATCTGAACCTCCCGCCGTTCTCTGTGCCTCTGTGTCTCTGTGGTTCAGTCTGCCTTTACATGACGAATTCCGCGCCGGCGTAGAGGTTCATTGAATCGCCGCGGAGGAAGCCGGCGAGGACCAGGTTCATCTCGCGGGCCAGCTCGACGGCGAGCGACGAGGGCGCGGAGACGGAGCAGAGGGCGGGGATTCGCGCGACGGCCGCCTTCTGCACGATCTCGAATCCGGCGCGCCCGCTCACCATGAGAATTGTTTCGTCGGGCGGCCAGGGGCCGTTATGGAGCGCGAGGCCGATCACTTTGTCCACCGCGTTGTGGCGGCCCACGTCTTCGGCGAGGTGCAATAGTTGCCCCTCCTTGTTGAAGAGGCCGGCGGCGTGGAGGCCGCCGGTCCGCTCGAAGGCCGACTGGCCGGCGCGGAGGCGGTCGGGCAGCGTAAGCAGCACCCCGCGATCGAAATGGGGCGGCGTTGGAAGCGGCGGGGCGCAATGCCGAACGGATTCGATGGTCGCGCGGCCGCAGAGACCGCAGCTCGAGGTCGCGTACCGCTGGCGGTTCAATTCGGAAGACGGCGGAGCCAGAGCGGGTTCGACCATCACGTTGATGATGTTTCGCAGGTCGGGGTGATCGGGGTCGGCGCAGCGGAGAACGTCGAAAACCTGAGTCGCGGTGGTCAGGATGCCTTCGCTCACCAGGAAACCGAGCGCCAGCGCCTCGTCGTCGCCGGGGGTTCGCATGGTGACCGCAAGAGGCCGGTCGTTGACGCGGATCTCCAGCGGCTCTTCGATTACGATGGAATCGCAGTCCGTGGCGCGGGACGGACCGCGCCACCGCACGACGTCGACGGGCTGAATCATCGCCTCGCGGGATTCCATGCACCATTATAGGCGCGTGGCGCGCGGCCGTCAACGCGGCAGGAGAGCATCCGGCGGCCGGTGAATAGACGGGCACACCCTTTCGCGATGGAGACCCGTCCATGCCCGACATGCTCGTACCCCTGCTAAAGCTGCCGCCCCTACCGCCGATAATAGAATCGATGAGGGAATCCGGCGTTGTGATTCGCCGGGCGCTCCCCCACGAATCGGGGCTGATTCGCGCTTTCGTGGACCAGAACTTCGGCACGTTCTGGGCGGACGAGATCGCCGTCGGGTATGCCAACAAGCCGACGTCGGTGTTTATCGCTCTCCGCGGCGGCCACCTGGTCGGGTTCGGCGCGTACGAGTGCACGCACCGCGGGTTCTTCGGGCCGACCGGCGTGGCGGAGAGCGAGCGCGGGCGTGGCGTGGGCAAGGCGCTGCTGATCGCCTGCCTCTGGGGCCTGCGGGAAATGGGCTACGCGTATGGTGTCATTGGCGGCGCGGGGCCGGTCGATTTCTATGCCAAATCGGTGAACGCGACGGTGATCCCGGACAGTGTGCCGGGCATCTACGCCGACCCGATTCGCCGGGGCGAGCAGCACCCATCACAGGAGAGACGCGACTGAGCGCAGAGCAGTTGGAGGCGGCGAGACCAAAGGAGGCGGCGGGAAACGCCTGGGCCGGCTATGTCGTCCCGATGGCGCTCTTCATGGCGCTGACGATGGCGGAATCGAGTTTTCCGGCCGCCGCGATTCACCTCTACTTTCTCAAGGCGTTGCTGGTCACGGCCGCACTGGCGGCTTTCCGCGCTCCCCTCCGCGACATCCGATTCGATTCGCGCGTAGTCCTGCCGGCCGTCGCGGTCGGAATTCTCGTCTTCGTGGAGTGGATCGTTGTCGATCCCCGCACGCCTCACTTCGCCTTCCTCGGTCAGCGCGCGGCGACGAACCCCTTCACTTCCGTCCCCGACCCATTGCAGCGGGCCGCGTTCCTCGCGGTGCGGTTCTACGGTCTCGTCCTGATGGTCCCGGTCATGGAGGAGCTCTTCTGGCGCAGCTTCCTTCTGCGCTGGATCACGAAGCCGGAGTTCGAAGATCTGCCTCTCGGCGCGTACAATCTCACCGCATTCGCTGCCGTCGCGCTCCTGTTCGGATTCGCCCATCAGGAGTGGCTGGCGGCGATTCTCTGCGCGTGCGCCTACGGAATGCTCCTCCGCCGGACGCACAGCCTCTTCGCCTGCATCGTTGCGCACGCCATCACCAACCTCGCCCTCGGCCTCTACATCCTCTCCACCGGCCAGTGGCACTACTGGTAGCCTGGTCGCGTATAGGTCCAACAGTAACGCTCAGGTCAATCAGTCAATTGGTCAATTGGTCAATTGGTCAACTGGTCAACTGGTCAATTGGTCAATTGGTCAATTGGTCAACTGGCGGGACTTATAAGTCCTAATTGACAAATTGACTAATCGACCAGTTGACCTCTGCAGCGAGGAGAATCCCATTGCCCGCCCACCTCTTTGAACCACTAACGCTCCGTGACGTCACCCTGCGGAACCGAATTGCCGTCTCGCCGATGTGCCAGTACAGCAGCGAGGAGGGCTTCGCGAGCGACTGGCATCTGGTCCATCTCGGCCGATTCGCCTCCGGGGGCGCGGCGCTCGTCTTCACCGAAGCCGCGGCGGTCGAGGCGCGCGGCCGCATCAGCCCGCAGGACCTCGGCATCTATGACGATGCGCACGTCGAGATGCTGGGCAGAATCACGCGGTTCATCGAATCGCAGGGAGCGGCGGCCGGCATCCAGATTGCCCATGCCGGCCGCAAGGCATCGACGGCCAGACCGTGGGATGGCGGCGGACCGATCGGGCCGGAGCAGGGCGGGTGGTCGCCGGTCGTGGGCGCGTCGCCCATACCTTTCACGCAGGGCTGGCAGACCCCGCACGCGCTGAGCGAGGAGGAGATTGGCGAGGTAGTGCGCGCGTTCGGGCGAGCGACACGCCGCTCTCTTGACGCGGGTTTCCATTTTGTTGAGATTCACGGCGCGCACGGCTATCTGCTCCACTCTTTCTACTCGCCGCTCTCGAACCGCCGCGACGACCGCTACGGCGGCAGCTTCGAGAACCGGACCCGAATCGTGCGGGAGGTCGTGGAGGAGGTCCGCCGCCACTGGCCGGAGCGCCTCCCCCTCTTCCTCCGAATCTCGTCTACGGATTGGACCGAAGGCGGATGGGATGTCGAGCAGTCGGTGGAGCTGGCGAGGATGGTGAAGCCGCTCGGCGTGGACCTGATCGACTGCTCATCCGGCGGCAACGTGGCGAGCGCGCAGATTCCCGCCGGTCCCGGCTACCAGACCACATTCGCGAATCGAATCCGCCACGACGCCGACATCGCGACAGGCGCGGTCGGCATGATACTTTCGCCGGAGCAGGCCGACCACATCCTCCGCAGCGGCCAGGCCGACCTCGTCCTGCTCGCCCGACAGATGCTCCGCGACCCCAACTTCGCCATCCGCGCCGGCTATGCGCTCCACAAGCAGCCCTGGGTCCCGCCGCAGTACCAACGCGCCTGGCCGGGATAGCGGCTATCGCTTGCCGGGTTGCGGCTGGCCGTGATATACTCGGACCAGAGGAGAACGAGATGGACGAGTCGATGCACTGGGACGCACAACAGAAGCCTGATGCCGATTACATCGCGGAGATTGAGCGAATGCTCGGCGAGATGCGCAAGGCGAACGCAGCAATGGAGATTCAGCGGGCGGAGATCGAGCGGCTTAAGGCGGAAACTCTGGATATCCGCGATCAGACACGTTCGATTCTTGTCCAGTCCGGCGCGCGGCTTTAGCCATGCTGAAGCATCTCCTCGACTTCGGAAGACAGCTCCTCGCACTGACAAGAAAGACGGAGCAGCACGAAACCGATATCAGGGAGATCCGTGAGGAGCTCAAGGAGATGCGCATCGAGCTGCGGGCGATCTCCGAATCGCTGCAAACGGTCCGATCGGAGCATCTTGTCGATCGTACTGTAGCTTCACGCGACCAGGAGAACCTGGTTCTCCGTCTCGAGAATGCACTCCTCCGGATCGAACGTGGCATTCCGCCCGGTGGCGCAGGCGAGGGCTAACATGGCCAGTAACCCGGTGCGCGACAACGAAGCTGGCAGTAGTGGCGACTGGGACATCGTAAACCTGGTTCGTGTCCTCGGCCACCGCGCTCCCTGGATTCGCCGGCCGGCGGTCGAGGCGCTGCTCAATGCCGACTTCGAGGAATTCGAGCGGCCGCCGCGGCTCGACGTATTACTGGGCGCGATGAATGCGCCCGAGCTTCGCGACAGGGCCAGAGATTCAATAACTCGCGTGTTGCGGGGGATGGCGCACGGCGATCCGGCCTATATTGGATCGGAAGAGCGAAGGGCGCTGCGATCCGCGATCAACCTGTCGAGGCCGCAGACTCACGCAGACTTTCTCGTTGAAGCATCGAACACGCTGCTCCGAATCCGTGACACAGAGGCAATCCCCGTACTCGAAAAGCTCGTGGAGCGCACCACGATTCGGCAGTATGTGGCTGAGGAATACCGCCCTCGCCAGGGAACGACCCGGCGGCTCGCGCGGTCATTCGAAGGCACTCCGGCCGAAGAGCACGACGTACGGCGCGTTCGGAGCGCGGCGCATGTTGCCTGCGAGAGGCTGAAGCTGATTGCGGAGAAGGGCGCGACGTTCGCCGACCTGCTTCATCCGGCGATGGCACCCGAAGAGGACGCGCTGCTGAGACCGGCGGGTTGCCACGAATCGGATCCGGACCATCTGCTGAGGCCGTCAACCGACGAGGACGCGCGGTAGTGGACGCGAATCACGCATCCTCGGGCTGGGAGGCGGCGGCGAGACCGCCGGCGAGCAGAGGGTCGGAGGCTGGCGTGGAGTGCTGCTCCCGCTTTAGGAAGGCGGAGAGGACGGCGGCGATCAGGTAGAGGGCGGTCGCGGTGTAGAGGCCGGCCGTGTAGCCGCCGTGGGTCCGCGTCTTCAACTCGCCCATGATGAGCGGCCCGATGAGCCCGCCCAGATTGCCGACCGAGTTGATGAAGGCAATTCCTCCCGCCGCGGCGCGCGCCCCCATCAGGTTGGTGGTGACCGCCCAGTAGGAGCCGGCGGCGACCCGCTCGCCAAGAGTATTGATGGACCAGGCGAAGAGCGTGATCGGTGCGGTGGGGGCGAAGACGAGGCCGAGGAAGCCGAGCCCCGCGGTCATATAGCCGAGCGCGACGTGGCTGTTGCGCCGGCCGCTCCGGTCCGAATGGCTGGCGGCGAGCGCCATGGCAATGGCCCCGATGACCGCCGGAATCCCCGTCAGCAGCGCCACCCGCGAGTCCGACCAGAGCCCGCCGCTCCGCGCCTTCACCAGCTCCGGCCCGAAGAAGCCGATGGCGTTGCCGGCCGTCGAAGTGATGATGAAGATCAGCACCACGTGGATGATTCGCGGGTCCGTGAGGGCCACGCGCACCGACATGTGCTCGACCCGGTTCGTATGTGACTTCTCCTCCTCCAGCCTCTGCGCGATCCACTGCTTCTCTTCGCCGGTCAGCCACTTCGCGTCCTTCGGGCCGTTCGGCATGATCTTGAACACGACGAAGCCCAGAAGGATCGAGGGGATGCCCTCCATCAGGAAGAGCCACTGCCAGCCCGCCAGCCCGAGCGTTCCCTTCATTCCCAGCAGCACGCTTCCGAGCGGCGCCCCGATGAGCCCGACGAGGCCGGTGATGGCCAGGAATCGCGCGATGACCTGTGCGCGGAGGTTGGAGGGAATCCAGTAGGTGAAGTAGAGGATGATCCCCGGATAGAACCCCGCCTCCGCGAGGCCGAGCAGGAACCGGAGCGAGTAGAACGAGAGCGGGCTCCGCACGAACATCATCGCCGCGGAGATCGCTCCCCACGTGATCATGATTCGCGCGATCCACCACCGCGCCCCCACCCGTTCCATGATGAGGTTGCTCGGCACCTCGAACAGGAAGTAGCCGAGGAAGAAGATGCCCGCGCCGAGACCGTACACGCGGTCGCTCATGTGGAGCTCCGGCTTCATCTGGAGCGCCGCGATGGAGACGTTCGACCGGTCGAGCATGCAGAAGGTGTACTGGAGGGCGATGAACGGAACGAGGTAGAGCAGGACCTTCCGGACGACCGATTTCTCGAGCGCGTGAGCGTGGTGCGGAGCATACGGCGGGAATGCGGGTGGTGTCGCGGTGTGAGCCATCAGAGCCTCGCGCCGCTTCGGAGCGGCGAATTGTCAGAACAGCGGCCAGCCTCAAGTCCGTAACGGCGCGCCAGGACGCCCGACAGCGAAATGAGCAGGGAACTGATGTTTCGCCTTCCCCCGCGCTTTCTCCTTGTCTCCCGCTCTCCTTGTCTCCCCCTCTCCTTGTCTCCTTGTCTTTCCTTACCGCGGCACGGCAATGGCGTAGACGCTATTGTTCATCGAAGTGATGTAGGTCGTCTGGGCGGTACCCGTGGGGGTGGAGAAGCAGTGACCGGGCGGAAGGTTATACTGCCAGGCGAGCTTGCCTGTCTTCGTATCGATCCAGGAGATCGTTCCCCGCACCGAGCCGATGACGATCTTGTCGCCCAGCAGGGTGGCCGACGAATCGTAGTTCTCGGCGCCGGTCGGGCAGCGCCAGAGCAGAGCGCCGTCCGTCGCGCTTAGAGCATAGACGTCCCCGTTCTTCCCCAAGCCGCCGCAGTAGACGACCCCGTTGACGGCGAGCGGTGACGAGTAGCCGAACGAATCGCCGCCGCTCGGCGCGTGAATCGCCCAATCATCCCTGCCTGTCTGCGCGTTGACGGCGTGGAGGATTCCGTCGTCCGTGCAGACGTACACGCGTCCTCCCGCGACTGCCGGCGACGCGATGGCCGGCGAGTAGTAGAACGAGAGCGGACCCTTGCCGGCCTGCGCGCGGCCCATCTGCGCCTTCCACTTCGGCGTGCCGGTCTGCGAGTCCAGCGCGTAGAGCGTGTTGTCCCAGCCGCCGAGATAGAATGCACCCCCCCCGCCCCCCCTTCCCGAGGGGGGATCAACGGCAACGCGCGACTGGAAGAAGCTGCCCGCCTCCTGTGTCCACTTTTCGTGGCCCGTCGCGGCGTCCAGTCCCACGATCTTCCTGTTCGCTCCGAAGCAGACGACACCGTTTGCGACGGAAGGAGTCGAGAAGAGGGGCGTTCCGGCATCGTAGCGCCACCGGGGGTGGCCGTTCTTCGCGTCGAAGGCGTAGAAACCGTGGTCCATCGAGCCGACGTAGAGCGTGCCGTCCGCGACCACCGGCGAGGAGTAGATCGCGCCCTTGGTTGCGGCGGTCCAGCGGCGCTTGCCGCTCTTCGGGTCGAGCGCGTAGACCTTTCCATCGAAGCACGAGACGTAGAGCGTATCGCCCTCCAGCAGCGGACTCGACTGGATGGTATCGTCGCAGCGGTACGGGTCGTCCCAAGCCATCTTCGGCTCGCCCCGCAGTCGCTCGACGAGGAAGTCTTCGTCGTGCCTGTACACGTCGCCCGCCGAGTCCGTCAGCAGAACGCGGAGCAGGTTGGAGCCGTTCGGGAGGCCCTTCGTGTTGAACTGCGCCATGAAGCTGACCGACTGCTTGTCGCGCGTGTCGCGCTCCATCGGGACCGGCGGGGCGCCATTCAGGCTGTATGCCGCCTTAACGCGGTCGTCGTGCGCGCCCATTTTGCCGATGCGGAGCTCCGCGAGAGGACGGCGGCGCTCCAGCAGCGGTATGTTTGGGTCGTCCCAAACGAAGGCGACCTGCTTCCGCTCGGAGGAGGGCCGGTCGCGCGGGATGGTGGCGATGACGGGCGGCGCGGCGCCCTTGTCCTCTTTTCGGATACGCATCACCTGCACTGCCGTGGGGCCGACCTCCACCAGGTGATAGCTCCCCTGGTAGAGCCCGCGCGCCATGAAGCAGTCGATGCCGTTCACCTTCCAGTGGAGGTCGGCGTGCCCGTGCCCGACGAACATCGCGAGCACATTGTAAGGCGCGATCAGCCGAAGGAGCGCCTCCTCGTTGTCCACCATCGGGTTCTCGCGCCCAACCCAGTGATGGAAGAAGAGCAGGACGGGCGTGTCCTTCTTCACCTTCTTTAGGTCCGATTCGAGCCACTTGAGCTGTGCGCTGTCGAAGTGGCCCCAGTGCTCCAGCAGGACCGTCGAATCGAGCAGGACGAAGTGGACGCCATTCCTGTCGAACGACTGGTAGAGCTTCTTGAACGCGTTGGCGAACCCCTCTTTGCCGAGCGCACTCCACCGCACGTCGTGGTTACCGGGCGTGCAATAGAAGGGGACCGCGAGGCCCGTGGTCCCCCCCAGGAATCGCGCATACTCTTCCGGCCGGCCCGATTCCGTCACGTCGCCCGTATCGATGACGAACGCAGGCTGCGGCGACATCGCGTTCACGTCGGCCACGAGCTGCTTCAGCGGCTCGATGTTCCCATTCGCCGTGAGATGGGTGTCGGTTATATGAACGAACCGGAACGGCTGCTCCGCCTGCGAGAAGGCAGGCGGAATTGCGCACAGAAAAAGGAAGAGAGCAAGTGCAAGGTTACGCATAAAGGTTTCCAACTCACATTACGCTCGGCTGGCAGCAATTGGCCGGCGGGCATCTCCCCGCCGCTATCATGCCTGCGGCCAGTCGCGCACCTCCGTGCGCGGAACGACACCGACATATACGTCCTGCGCACGAAGGTGCGGAGTTGGCGCGAAGCGCATGTTAGCGGGAGGGTGCAGCCTCCCGTCCGCTTGTTGAGGTCGCTTACATCAAGGTTACTGCTAACTTCCGGCGGCGCGGCCGTTGAGCCACGAAGCCCTTAGCTGCATCTGCTCCGGCGTGGCCGCTGCATCCTGCTCGACGATCCACGGACGCCGTTTGGACGCGCCGACCGTGAATTCGACCTCCACGCGGCTGCCACCGCGGTCGAGCGTCAGCTTGTGGTGATCCCCCGGCCTCGCATCGCCAAAGGGCCGTGCGGCCAGGCCGACCGGCGCGCCATCAATCGCCATGATAACGTCGTCATCCCTGATTCCCGCGCCCTCGGCAGGGCCGCCGGGAATCACGACACGCACCCGGTATGCTTTCCGTTCGTTGTCCGCCCTCGCCACCATCCCGGTGTCGGGGGAGACCTCCGCATCGGTCGCCTGCCGCAGCTTCAGGCCCGCGTATCCGAGGCATTCGGTGAAAGGCATCTCCTCGGTCGAGCGGGCGAGCTGGCCATAGAAGGACGAAAGGTCCTTTCCGGCCACCTTGTTTACGGTCTTTTGGATGTCGTCCTCGCTGAATCCCGGACCATTGCCCCTTCCGCACTGGATGTAGAGCGCGCGAATCACGTCGTCGAGGCTCCTGCGATTTCCCGTCTCATGGCGGATCCGCATGTCGAGGCAGAGCCCGATCAGCTCGCCCTTCGTGTAGTACGAAAGCCCGCCGAAGCCCTGGCTCCCGCCGCGGTCCCAGACCTTGTAGCTCGATTCGTCGGCGGTCACCTTCAGGCGGCTGGCGTTGTTCTGGAGGAGGGTGATTGTGTCAGCGAGGTGCTTCAGGTACTCCTGATCGGTGTTGATGCCGGCGCGCCGCGAGAGGAGGTCGCCGTAGTAGCTGGTGACGCCCTCGGACCACCAGAGGTTGGAGGTGTGCGGCGGGTTCACGTAGTCGAACGGACCGAGAACGAACGGGCGGATTCGCTTGACGTTCCAGAGGTGGAAGAACTCGTGCGCGATGACGGAGCGGAGACGGTCGCCGACAACGCCGCGCATGCCGATCTCGGTTGCGCCGAGATGCTCCAGCCCGCCCGCTCCGTCCTGATTCGCGCCCGCCGAGCGGAAGAAGAAGACATAGCGGTGGAACGGGATGTCCCCGAAGAAGGCTTCCTCGGTCTCGGCCACCCTCCTGCAATACTCCTTCAGCTTCGCCCGATCGGCGGAGGCGTAGTTCCCGTACAGCACGACGTGGTGATCGATTCCGTGAACCTGGAACACGTCGTCCGCGAAGTCGCCCATCTCCACCGGCGCATCGGCCATCACGTCGTAGGACTTCGCCACGTAGTCCGCCTCTGCCGCGTCCTTTCGCTTCGACCCCGCGTCCAGATTGCAGATGATCGGCAGGTCGGCGGCGGGCCGCAACACGGCGATTCGGACCGGCTCCTGCTTGCGGCCGACCACGTACATATATGTCCGCGGGCCGGAGATGTGGGTGCGCTTCAGCCTGCCATCCCGCCACTCGACGTCGGCGTTGTTGACGACGTATCGAAGCGCGACGCTCTTTCCGCCGTGCGCATCCACTTCCCACGTCTGCGGGTCGGGATGGGTGACCGTGCCGGGCTTTTCGTCTACCGTGGCGGAGACGTCGGCAATGTTCGACGCGAAGTTCGCGACGATGTACGCGCCCGGCGACCAGACCGGGATTTGGAATCGCACGACAGAGCCGTTCACGTGATCCGGCGAAACGGTGACCTCGTACTGGCGCGCGTCCCGCACGGGCTTGATCGTGTAATCGACGGTCGCGCGGGCCATCGAAACGGCGAGAGTGAGAACGATTGCCAAAACGGACGCTGCGGACGATTTCCTGAGACGATTCATGATAGAGCGGCCTCTCGCATCGTAGGATGAGGGTGAGTTGGACGCGCCGCACCCGTTCACCTGCGTTGACCACATATCAGCGCGTTAACGGGCTGCGGAGGAACATCCTTTGGCGGTGACTGACATTACGGGAATACAATCGAATGGGAGCAGTCCATGCGCACGCCTGTCGCCGCCCTCTCGCTACTTGCCCTCGGAACAACCGCCATGGCTGACACGACCGTGACCCTCGAATCGCCCAATGGCGCGATCCGGCTGGAGGTGTTCACTCGTGACGCAAACGGCGGCCGCGCGGAATCGGGACAACTCGCTTACAGCGTGTCGTTTCGGGGAAAGCCGGTCATCGAGGCGTCCGCGCTCGGCCTCAACGTCCAGGGAGAACCCGCGCCCGGACGGGGCGTGGCGACCGTGGGAAGGGCCGCGCGGATCGAGACCGTCCATCGGTCCGCCATCGACGAGACGTACACGATTCCGGCGGGTAAGTCGAACCCGGTGCGCAACCATGCGAACGCGGCGACGATCGTGATAACCGATTCGGTGGAGGGGCCGTTCGCGCTGGACGCGCGAGCGTATGACGACGGAGTGGCGTTTCGGTACGCGGCGCCGCCGCGCGGCGACACCGTGGAGCGCCGGATCGCGAACGAGGCGACGGAGTTCCGTCTCGCCAAAGACGGGATGACGTACCCGCTCATCCTCCCCAACTTCCACACTTCTTACGAAGACGACTACCACCGGCTGCCCCTGAGCGGGATTCACCAGGACGCGCTGATCGCGCTCCCCTTCCTCGCCGAGCTGCCGGGCACGGCATGGGTGGCCATTACGGAGGCGGATATAGATAACTACGCCGGGCTCTACCTCCGGCGCAATGGCCGCGATTCGCGCACGCTCACCGCCCGGCTCGCTCCGCGAATCGACAACCCGGACGTTTCCGTGGTCGCGGGTGGCGGAATCCAATCTCCGTGGCGCGTCATCATGATTGGCGACCGGCCCGGCGCGCTCATCGAATCGAACATCGTGCTGAATCTCAACCCGCCCTGCGCCATCGCGGACACCTCGTGGATCAAGCCGGGCAAGGCTGCCTGGAACTGGTGGTCGGGGACGCTGGCGGATAACGTCTCGTTCCAACCCGGCATGAACACGGAGACGATGAACCACTACATCGACTTCGCGGCCGATTCGAAGTTCGAGTACATGATGATCGACGCCGGGTGGGCGGCCGGCTATCGCGACGGGAGCGGGTCGAGCTGGGACATCACGCGCACCGCACCGAACGTCGACATGAATGCCATCCTGGGCCATGCGAGGGCGCGCCGCGTGGGCGTTTGGCTCTGGTCGCACTGGACCGATGTGAATCGCCAGATGGACGAGGCGTTTCCGCTCTTCGAGAAGTGGGGTATTAAGGGCGTCAAGATCGACTTCATGGACCGCGACGATCAGGAGATGGTCGGCTTCTACCGCCGGGTCGCCCGGACCGCCGCGGCCCACCACCTGATGATCGATTTCCACGGCGCGTTCAAGCCGGACGGCCTGCGGCGGACCTGGCCGAACGTGCTCACCCGCGAAGGCGTGATGGGGCTGGAGTACAACAAGTGGTCCGCGCGAATCACGCCCGACCACAACGTCATGCTCGCGTTCACGCGGATGCTGGCCGGCCCGATGGACTACACGCCAGGCGGATTCCTGAATGTCACGCGGGAGGAATTCGTTCCCCGCAACCGCAGGCCGATGGTAATGACCACGCGCGCCCACCAGCTCGCCCTCTTCGTGGTCTTCGAGAGTGCCCTCCAGATGGTGTCGGACTACCCGGAAGCCTACACGGGGACGAAAGAGCTGGCGTTCCTGAGCGGGGTGCCGTCGAGCTGGGACGAAACCCGCGTGCTGGACGGGCGCGTCGGCGACTACATCGCCATCGCCCGCCGCCGCGGGAAGGACTGGTACGTCGGGGCCATCACAGGCTCGCGCGCCGAGACGCCGACGATCCCGCTCACCTTCCTGTCCGACGGAGAGTACCAGGCGGAGATCTACGCAGACGCGCCGGACGCCGGCCAGCACCCGACGCACACGCGAATCACGCGCCGGAAGGTGACCCGGTCCACGCGCCTGCGCCTCGACCTCGCGCCGGCTGGCGGCCAGGCGATCCGAATCGCGCCCGTGAAGCAGTGAGCTTCGGCAGGGACAAACGTCCCTGCCGGGGATGCGTCCTGCGGACGGGCGAGACCGTTGTAAGTCTGGCGAACGCCTTGTGCGGCTATTTGCCGGCGGCTTGCAGCTTTTCGAGGAGCAGGTAGCGGTCGCGATGTGCCTCTGCCTCGGTGCGGGAATCGACGTCAATTCGCATCAGCCGGACCTCCGAGCCGTGATTCGCCGCGGGCCACTCCGGCAGGCCGGGACCGTTCGGATCGCCGCGCTTGATGAAGTTGGCGAAGTACTCCCGCATCGTCGCCGAAACCTTCCGGTCACTTTCAATCCACGCGTACACCTTGTTTCGGTCCAGATTCCCCAGCGCATACTCGATCTCGACGGCATGGAACGCGCCGGTCTCGCCCGGCCGGGGTCGCGCGAAGTGATAGCGCCAGACAGGTTTGCCGCCGGTCTTTCCCTGAAGCTCCACCCACTTCCACGTGCCGAACGCGATGAATCGGTCGCTCGCGAGGGCGGTTGCCGCCTCCTTCACCTCGTCGGCTGTAGAGCCCCGGTAAACGCTCAGGACAGCCTCCGCGTTCGTACCGTAGAGATTTCGCACCGCCTTCGCGAAGCCCTCCGAGGTAACGGGTCCGGGACCGAGGAGTGCCTGCGCCGGTTGCTCGGACGCATTCCAGCCCGCGAGCAGCGGCACGTGGGCCTGCTCGCCCGCGGAATAGATGTCGAGCGCCGGTTTGGGCAGGAAGTACCCATCCACCGTGATTCCGAACCGGAAGGGATTCGCCTTCGCGGCATCGAGCAGCTTCTCCGCCGTTAGCGCCCGCAGCGCGGCCAGCGACGGCGCCCCTATCTGATTCGCGAAAGCCGCCCCGTTCTTCTCGGCGTCCTCGCGCGTTGTCGCCGCGAGCGTCCTGCCAAAGATGGCCCCGCTCTCCCCAATGGCGCCGGCAATCAGCCCGCGCGCGAGAGGCGACGCCATCTGGAGCGATACAGAGAAGGAGCCCGCCGATTCGCCGCCAATCGTGATCTTCGCCGGGTCGCCGCCGAATGCCGCGATGTTCTTTCGCACCCACTGAATCGCGGCGGCCTGGTCTAGCAGGCCGTAGTTGCCGGACGCGTGGTTCGGCGATTCGCGTGTCAGCTCCGGGTGCGCGAAGAAACCGAAGATTCCGAGCCGGTAGTTGACCGTGACCGCCACGATCCCCTTCCGCGCCATCGCCTCGCCGTCATAGCGGGGTTCCGAGCCGTCTCCCGCGACGAATCCGCCGCCGTAGAAGTAGACCAGCACGGGAAGCCGATCGCGACCGGACTTTGCGGGCGTCCAGACGTTCAGGTAGAGGCAGTCCTCGCTCATGCCGTTCGAGCGGAACACCATGTCCCCGAAGATCGGAGGCTGCATGGCGCGCGGCCCAAACGCATCCGCCTTCCGAACGCCCTTCCAGCGCTTCGCCGGCTGCGGCGCCTTCCAGCGCAGCTCCCCGACGGGCGGCGCGGCAAACGGTATCCCCCGGAACGACCGAATCCCGCTCGCAGAGTCCGCAAGGCCCTCCAGCTCGCCCTCCGCCACCTTCACCCGAGTGCTGTCCGCGACAGCCGCCCCGCCAATTGTCGCTGCCATCGTCGCCAGTCCCCATATGATCAGAGCTCGCATCGACTTCCTTCCACCCTTCCGGCCCACGGCGCAGCCCGCCCACGGCGCGCCCGGCGGACGGCTCGTTTCTTGGAATCTCAGACACTTTGGCAAATGCTGCGATCGACTCCTCGTTTGGCTGGCCGGATACCGCTCTTGCAAGTGCTCTGGTATTCGGGGCCGGCTGGGTGAGCGGAAGTGGCTAACGCCCGAGGAACGCCGCTATGGCATCCGGGTCCGACTTCAGATGGTCCGCGCGCAGTTCCGCGCCAACGGCCTCGAAGCCCGCGACAATCGGCTCCGCGGTGAACTTTCCGCCCGTATTGTGGAGGTAGAGCCGCGCCGGCGCGACCAGCATGGCTGCCGTCTGGAGGTCGCCGGCCCGCCGGATTCCAGGGGCGTAGAGGTCGGTGAGCCACTCCGCGTCACTCCTCGAATCGATCTGGCTGACGTCCGCCACCACGTTCCCGACGTTCGGAGCGAGCGCCCGCGCCAGCAGGCAGACGCGTCCCGCTCTACCAACACCTACTAAGTCCACGCGCTTGTGGTTCTGCGACATTAGGGTGGAAATCTTGTCGAGGATTCGCTGCGCCTGCGCGCCCGCCGGGGTCTGGTTGTAGCAGGAGTAGAAGTTTGCCCACTGCGCGTCGGGCTTCTCGACGGTCGGCTTGACGACCATGATCTCCGCGCCCGAGCCGGTCGCCCGCACTGCCCGGACCACCCTGTCGGCCTCGCCTTCGTCCGGCTCCTCCGCCACGACGAGCGCGATCGGCCCGGCGACTCCGGTGGACGCGTGACCACCACTGTGCCAGCGCGTGCTGAGAGACGATTCGAGGGCCGGAAGCATCAGGTCGCGGAACTTTTCGAGCCCGCTCGGACGAGTCGGCCAGAGTTCCGTGAGCTGGTCCTGTGATCGCTTGATCAGCGATTCTGTCAGCGCCGATTCGCCGAGCGCGTCCGCGGGAAGCGGGTTCTTATCGTTCCAGACATGCATCGCCACAACGTCGGCCGTGAAGGGTTTCTCCTTGAAGTGGCTCTTGTCGGAGTCGTTCAGCAGCCACCTGCCGAACCATGCGTACATCGCCTCGCGGCTCTCGACGTTGTAGTTATGCTGGTAGTTGAACTGCTTCACCGCCGTCCGATCGCCCGCGTCATAGAGGTCGTAAACGCGCCTGACGGCGGGCCACTCCTCGGTTGGGTTGTTCTTCGTCCAGTCGCCGGTTGCAGCGACCATCAGGAGCGGCTTCGGCGCGAATGTCGCCGCGATCTCCACGTTGTCGGTGCCGACGCGGAGGCCAGGACCGTTCTCACAGAGGCAGCCCCCTTGCATATAGGCGGAGACCATGTTGACGGGAACAGCCGCCTTGATTCGGTCGTCCACCGCCGTGAGGAGGAACGTCTGTGAGCCACCGCCGGATGCGCCAGTCGCCCCGATTCGGTTCTTGTCCACCTCCGGAAGGGACTGGAGGAAGTCCACGACGCGGATGGAGTTCCAGAGCTGGAGGCCCATCTCGCTCACGTTCCAGAGCCAGGGCTGGAGGCCGTTGGCAAACTTGTGGTCCACCTGCCGCGTGTCGTTGTAGCCGACCGCGTCATAGGCGAAGACCACGAATCCCTGTCGTGCCAGATTGACGCCGATCGAGACGAGATTGCCGCTTCCGGGAGCGGGCGGGGCCGGCGGCGGAGCGGCGATAGGGACATCCGGTTCAATTTCGAGCCGGCCGTTCACCCAGTGACCATGCGGATTGACGATTCCGGGCACGCGGCCGATGCGGCCTTTTGGCTTGTAGAGGTTGCCGCAGAGATAGAAGCCGGGCAGCGTCTCGATAGCCACGTTCTCAATGGTGTAGTCGGGCGCGTCGATTCGGCCGGTCACGCGCGGATTCAGTGCACACTTCTTCGGCATCGGCCAGAGGCCCGCGCTGAAGAGAATCTGCTGGCGCAGCTCCTTCTTCCGCTGCTCCCAGGCGGACCGGGAGGAGGGCGTCGAGAAGAGATGGTGCGAGTCGAGATCCCTCGGCTTCTGCCCCTGAAATGCCACAGCCATCGCAGAAACACTCCTCGCGCCCAATCCGCGCGCCGCGCTCTGCGCGCTCGCCCGTCCGGAAGCCGTCGTCATGCCCACCATCGAGGCGCTGACCGCCAACATCCCGAGAATTGCCCGATTGCGCATCTGTCTCCCCTTTTCTTTACGCGTCCGCCCTCAGCCAGTCGCAAATCTGCTTGAGATGGTAGCCATCATGCCCCAGAATCATCGCGGTCTGCTGCGCGATGGTAATCGAACCGAACTCCCGCCTGGCGGCCCGCTCCCACTGTTCGGGCGAAAGGTCGCTCAGGAACGCCGCCAGCCGCTCACGGCCCGCCCGAAAGCTGTCGAGCTGCCCCTGGACGTCCAGGGTCGCATAGTGGTGGTCGATGGCCCACTGCCCTTCGTCGTAGCTCTCAAGCATCGGGTTCTCTTCCCGCACCATGCGTCCGGCCCGCTCCAGCCAGACGCCCTCCCAGTCCGCAAGATGCGCGATCACCTCCCGGATGGTGAATCGATCCGCATCGGGACGCCGGTCGAAATCCGCCTTGGTCGCCCCTTCCAGCAGGGTCGTGATCACGTCCGGCGTCGCCCGCAGCCCGTGAATCATGTAGGTTCGAATATAATCAGCGAGCATGTTCCACTCCTTCCAATTGGGGGATAACCGAAGCCGGGGAATCGTCGGGCGCCACGGGCATTGACAGCGTGAACGTGGTGCCGACCCCCACCTC
>Ga0068855_100000847_pt1 | contig 37868 bp, 34 predicted proteins | sample KBSCornC52_FD_66592 | JGI IMG/M metagenome (GOLD analysis project Ga0068855, IMG submission 66592) | Corn rhizosphere microbial communities from Kellogg Biological Station, Michigan, USA - KBS Corn C5-2 | ecosystem: Host-associated > Plants > Roots > Rhizosphere > Soil ...
CGGTAGTCGCTGGCCTTCACGGGCAAGCGGTCGAAGATGACCTCTGACTTGCAATATTCGCAAGTCACGCGCACGAGCGCGGCGCGGCGTGGCAACGGCGCGCCGCAGCGCGGACACTCGAGTACCCTGGGCTCCACACCGCGCAGCATACCTGAAAGCCTAGCCCCGGTTATCAAGCTTATTTACGCCTTTTCCAACTGCCCACGAACTGCCATCAAGGCGAAGCCCAACAAATTCAGGCCACGCCAAGCTTCGGGGCGCTCGGCGCGTGGATCATCGCGCGACAGCCCGATGCCCCAGATGCGGTCGACGGGACTGGCCTCGACCAAGATACGGTTTTTGGTCGCGAGCAGAAATGCGCGCAGCTCTCGGTGCCGACTGAACTTTGCGCTGTTTCCCGCAACCACGATCTCGAACCGCTGCTCGTTCCAACGTTGCTCGTCGAAACCTTGCACGGTTCGGCCGAGCTTCTTGGCCGCAGCTGGCGAGGGCGCGCGCAAAATGCGCTCGAGCGCGGCTTCGTCCCCGAACAGCCGCGCTTTTCCGGCCATCATGTAGTGTTCGGCGGTCGCGTAGCGCACGCCGTCGACTTCGAACGGCGTCGGGTACCATTGGCTGAAGCAGGTCTCGACCACGCTTCCGTCGCTGGGTTTGCTATGCCCCCAGAAGCACAGGTACTTGAAGCGCTCGCCGCGCCTCGTGGCCGCTTCCAAATCGCTACGGGACAGGGGGAGGGATGTCATCTTCAGATCTCGAAGTTGAAGCCAGACTTGACCAGGCGTTTGTATCTGCGTTCGTCGAACCGATACAGACGCGCCGCGCGGTGGGCCACGTCGCGCTCGAGCTCGTCGGTTTCAATCAGGATGTCCATACTGAGCACCTTCTTGCGGAAGTTGCGCTTGTCGAGCTCGCGTTCGAGCACGATTTCGTACAAGCGCTGCAATTGGGAGAGCGTGAACTTGTGCGGCAAAAGCTCGAAGCCGATCGGCTGGTAGCGCACTTTGCCCTTCAGCCGCTCGAGCGCAGTTTGCACGATCTGTTCGTGATCGAAGGCCAACGACGGCAGATCGTTCACGCCGAACCAGGCGGCGTCCGCGGCGTCGGTGGCCGCGCGCACTTCGTGGTCGCTGAGCTTGACCAGCGTGTAATACGCGACTGAAACGACGCGCTCACGCGGATCGCGCTCGACCGCGCCGAAAGTGAACAGCTGCTCCAAGAAGGGAGGGGTGACGCCGGCTTCCTCTTGCAGCTCACGCGCCGCGGCTGCCTCGAGCGATTCGTCGACGTGGACGAAGCCGCCGGGCAGCGCCCATTTGCCTTGAAAGGGCGCGTTGCCGCGTTGAATCAGCAAAAGCTTCAGCTCCTCTTCATCCACGCCGAAGACGACGCAGTCGACGGTTAGGGCAGCGCGCGCGTATTGATAGGTGTGGGCCAAGTTGACGCTCGGGAGAAACTCGGAAATTCGGGCTTGTCTTTGTTAGTGTTATGGATACACTTAGCTTCGTGTAAAGTCAACACTTTGAAGAGATCCCGTCGAAAGTCGCGCATCGACCCGAAACGGGCAGGTAAGGCCGAGATGAAACGCACGAATCGCGCGGGCATCGCGCAGCAAACGCTGGAGATCATCGAACGAGGGACGTATCAGACGCCTGACGGCGCGCTCGTCGACCTGCGCGCCGAGTTGGCGCGCGCCATCGACGGCAGCCGCTTGTACTCCGACCCACAGCTGGAAGCGATCGTGCACGAACAACTGGCGGCGCCCGCAACGACCCCGACCCAGCTCGAAGTGACGGAAGAGACGAGCGTGGCGGCCATTCGACGCTTGGCCGTCGAGCACGAGCTCGACACGCTGTGCCTCAACTTCGCCTCGGCCAAGAACGCCGGCGGCGGCTTTTTGGGCGGCGCAGAAGCGCAGGAAGAGAGCCTGGCGCGCGCGTCGGGCCTGTACGGCTCGCTCGTCAGCCAGCGCGGCTACTACGACGCCAACCGCGCCTCGCGCACCGCCTTCTACACCGAGCACATGATCTACAGCCCCGGTGTACCCGTCTTCCGCGACGACTCCGGCGCGCTGCTCGAACGCCCGCATCTGGCGTCTTTCATCACCGCACCGGCCGTCAACGCCGGCGTCGTGCGCGAGCGCGAGCCCGAGCGCGTTTCCGAAATCGCCGATGTGATGCGCCGGCGCGTCGCGCGCGTGCTCGCGCTGGCATGCGGCTTTGGGCACCGCGCGCTGGTCTTGGGCGCATGGGGGTGCGGCGTCTTCCGCAATGATCCGCAGCTCGTCGCCGAGTTATTCGCCGAAGCACTGGAGACAGCCTTCAAAGCTCGCTTCGAGCACGTCGTGTTCGCGGTCTTCGATCGCAGCCAAGGCCAGGGCTGCCTGCGAGCCTTCCGCGAGCGGTTGAGGTGCTAGCCTTCGCTTTGCGGCGTAGCCACGAGCAACGCGACGCGAAAGCCGCGCCGACGTAGCTCAGTGCGCGCCCGTAGCAGTAGCGCGACGGCTGCGAGGGGGGTGACGCACGGCACTAAGGTGCCCGGCACCAGCACCGCTGCCGTGCGCCCGAGGCCCCAGAACTGCGTTCCGGCGATCCACGCTAGCGGCACGATCGACAGCGCCACTGGCAGGAGCAAGAACAGCAGCGGAAGGACGATTGGCCGCGCTGTTTCGAGTGAATTCAAGGTCATGAGCGCCAACATCAGCACGCTGCCGCCAAGCGCGAGCACGAGCGCCTGCTGCACGCGCGCCACGCGCCAAAGCGAACGCTCGCCAGCGCGCGCCAAGGGATGGGTCGCCAGAAACAACGGCAGCGTCAGTGCATCGAAGAGCTGGAGCAACAGCAGGTGTGGCCAGAAGTACGAGCCCAACCTGGCCATGAAGCCAAGCAGCTGCGCGCTGCGAAATCCCGGCGCCCTGCTCGTTTCACGCACGATTCCGACGGGCCCGCTCAGTTCGTGTTTACCCATCAGATCGGTCGTCACGCTGCGCAGCTCCGCGGCCATGATCACGAACGGCTCAGTTACGGCGCGCCGAGCCGACTCGAACGCGCCCAGGTTGCGCTCGAGGCTCACGGGCGAGATGGCGATGCGTCCCGTCGCGTTGGGTGTGACGAGCAAGGTCGAGCGCGCGCCACCGCGCTCGATCTCGATTCGATTGGCCACGCCGCGCGTGATGCTCTTGCGAACGTCGTCCCAGCTATCCGCCGCCACACCGTTGACCGAAACCACGCGGTCGCCGTCTTGCATCCCGGCGTCGCGCGCTGGGCCCGCGCTCACCGTCACGGTGGTGGTCGGTTCTGGCTCGCCCGCAAAGGAGTAGCTCAGCCAAAACAAGGCCCCGCACAAAGCCAAGGAAGCGAGCGCACTCGCGAGTCGCACCCCCAAGCGTCGCCATAACGCGGCTTGCGCGGGCTGGCTGTCGAACCAGCGGAAATTCGGCACGTCTAGCCACTTCGCCGCTAGTCGCGCGGCAGCCACGGTCACACCCACCATGGCCGCCATCAATCCCAAATAAGCCGCGATCGTCAGCGGCAGCAGGGCTCGCCCTCCATCATCGCGCAATGGAGAGCCCTGAGTGAGCGCGACGTCAAGCAGCCTCCACATTACGCCGTCTCTCGCTCGAGCAGCGGGGTTGATCGCCGCGTGGCGCGCGTTCGACGGCCCGGCGTTCGGCGGCCGATTGCGATCCACCGCGAAGTGACCGAAGTCGGTGCTCGGATCCCGCTGTCATGCCACGCCACGCTCGCAGATAAACACGTGAACTTCGTGGGATCGACGCGGGAGAATGCAAGTGATCGACCGTTCGTTCACTGAGCTCGACTGAGCTTCGTGGTACGAGTGGCATCGAACTTCGAGTCCGCTAGCTTGCGGCAGACAATCTCGAACCCTACGAGGAAATAGATGAACTCGGGCCTATCATGAGCATTCGCCATTGGATCTTGGCCTCGTCACTGACGCTGATCGCGGCGGCAAGCGCGTGTCAGTCGAGCAACTCGGGCGAAGGGCCGGCTTCTGGCGCGGCAGGTGTGGGCGGGCGCGCAGCGGCGAGCGGCGGGCAAAACGCGGCGGGGCATGCCCCGAGCGTGGGCGCAGCGGGCAGCTCGAGCGGGGCTGCGAACGCGGGCACCGCGGGAGTCGGCGGCGCGAGCGCCGGCGGTACTTTGGGAAGCGGCGGCGGACCGAGCGGCGGCAGCGGCGGATCGAGTGCAGGCGCTGACAATGCTGGCAACAGCGGCTCGTCAGAAAGCGAAGGTGCGACGGCAGGCGGCGGAAATGCGAATGCCGGCGACGGCGGCGCGAGTGGGAGCGGCGGGCAAACTGCCCCTGAGTTTGCTTATGTTTCAGGGCTATTCGCCGGTGTATTCGTATGCTCGGTCGATCCGCTCGCTGGCACACCGAAGTTGCTCCAAGCCTCCGCCCTCGGAAATAAGCAAGCATTGGGCGTTACGACCGATCCCTCGCAGCGGTTCGTCTATGTGACGACTGGAGATGGGATCGAAGTTTACCCTATTGGGGCCGACGGCAATTTGCCGAGCGCACCGGCCTCGAGCGTTCAGGGTGCGGGCTTGCCCGCGATCGAACCGCGCGGTCGCTTTCTTTACGCGGGCTCAGACACGTCCATCGTGGTCTACGAAACCGACCCCGCGACCGGCGCGCTCAGCGCTGTGGGTGCACCAGTGTTGGTCGGTAAGCCGCCTGATTTTGCCGCCCCGACGTTCTTGGCCGTCGATCCGACGGGTAACTTTCTGTACGTTTCTTCGGGCGAGCCAGGGCTGCGAGGGTATCGCATCGATCAAACTAGCGGCGCGCTCAGCGAGCTCGCAGGCTCTCCCTTTGGCGCCACTGGCTTGCCCGCCGGAGACGGCTTGCAGACCGGCGCGATCATCTTCAAGCCGAGTGGTGACTTCTTGTACACGGGCGGTGCGCTGCTGAATACGGGGGGCGCGCTGAATGCTTTTGCGATCGAAAAAGCGAGCGGCAAGCTCACGCTCGTGAATGGCTCGCCGTTCTCGCTCGATCTCGACGCGGACAATTACAACACGAACATGGCCATGGATCCGCAGGGCGAATACCTATACGTAACGAGCGCCTTTCAGCGTGAGCACGTTTCGGGCTTCAAGATCAATCCGGTCTCTGGAGCGCTGGAGCAGGTGCCCGGCTCGCCGCTGCAAGTGCCCTCGCCGTACGGCATCGCGGTCGATCCGAGCGGGCGCTTCGTCTACGTCGGCACGGATAGCGGCCAAACCGTCGTGTATGCGATCCGGCGCTCGGATGGTGGCCTCATCGAGCACCCCAATTCGCCATTTCAATTCGGCGGGCTGCAGCCGGAAATCAGTTTCGCGACCTTGCGGTAAAGGGGGCACACCGTTCGCCCAGCGTCGTCACACGAAGCCCCGTGTTCTCTCTCGGGCAGCGACTGCAACGCCGTTGCCGCGCCGCGCTTCAGCCGACGGCTGGGCGGACAAAGGCGCTGCCGACGCACCCAACGGTTCGTCGGCAGCGCCCGGTTGTACGTAGCTTCGAGAGGGCCTCATCGCTCGAGAGCGATCACGGGCACTCGCCGTGCGGCGGCGAGCAGAGAGAGCAGCTGCAATCGTCAAGGATGTCACCGCAGCACACGCGGTCGACGCCACAGGGATCGCCCTGACAGATTTGGCCACCCGTACCACTGCCGCCAGCACCGCTGCCACCCGCACCGCTGCCGCCGGCACCACTGCCACCCGCACCGCTGCTACCGCCGCCGCCATCGACGAGCGAGCCGTTATTCAGGGCGCCTGCGTTCACCCAATTGGTGATGTCGGTTTTGGCGTTGACGTTGGGGCCGGCGTTGCCTCGCGGCATGGTGCCGTTGGGATTGAACCAAGCCACCGGTGAGTTGGCAGAATCGAGCAGTAAGGAAGCGGATGGGTTCGAGCGGTTCACCAAGGGGTCCGGACGATATTTGAGGTTGTTCGTGAAGGCCGCATAGTGACTGTCTTTGTCCGAGCCGGGGATGACGAAGAAGCTGCTGCCTGGGCCGCCCGGACTATGGCAATTGAAGCAAGAGCCGGCGCTGCCCGGCCCCAAGTAGCTCGTGTAGATCTGGGCAAAAGTCGGCGCCGCGAGGGTGTCCACCGAGACCGTGAGGAAGGCGCGCCGCGTGGGCGCGCCCGCGGCCGAGAGGGTCAGGATCATGATCTCCGTTTGTCCGAGCGATGCGCCGGGATCTGCGGTCACGTTTAGGGTCGTCGTATTTTGCCCTGCGGGGAAGGTGACGATCCCAGGTCCCGGCGTGACGTACACGCCCGACTGCGAGAGCGACACGGACACCTCGCCGTCGAACCCGAGCCGTGCGATCGAAATCGGGGTGCCGACGGTCGTGCCGGGGCTGATGTGAATCGTGGGCAGGGAGGCCAGCGCGAACAACGGCGGGGCGACCGTGAACGTCGATGAGGCCGTCATGGTTTGGAACATTTCAGTGCTCACGTTCCAAAGCGATGCCGAAGCGCCGAGTGTGTGCGTCCCGTTGCCCACGGTGAGCAGAGCATCTTCATTGAAGTTGGTCACCGCGCCGGCTCCAACGGGCGTATGGAGCGTAAATTGAGCCGAAATGTCCGCTGAATCCAAGGTGCAGCTGAAAGGGCCTTGTATCTGAGGGGTCCAGCCGACTCGCACCGCAACGGGCGACGCCACGGTTTCGGCGTTGACCGGATCGGTAATCGTGAGTGAAGGCGACGGGGTACACGCGCCGATCGCGACGCAAACCGCCGCGAGCGCGGCAGATGCCAGAAATTTCGTAGATTGCATATGGAAATACTCCTCTGGGCGACGGCCCCATCGACACCAACGGTCCCACGAATAGTCTGCTGAATTCATACCGACAAGAACTCTTGTGTTGCCGACCCACCATAAACGGTGGGCGCCAGTACCCGAGCTTCGCGTAGAAATGCGGCGCGCGTGAGCCTCGCCAACCTCGTAAGTGTCGAATGCGACGCGATATCCGTGAGCATCGCAGCAGGCAAATGATCGGCGTGTACGGTCTCGCCTGAGTGCGCGCGCATAGAGTCATACGCCGAATTGATAGCGACCGATATTCGCGGAGAACGTAGCTCCGAGTCATGGGGTTCGATTCGCCATTTCGCGCGCGTCAGCGTCGCGAAAAGAGCCAAAGAAGAATTTAGAATTCGCGGCGAAGATCGACGCGCCGCGCGACTCTAACGCGAGCGGGTCTCAAAACGCGGTGATCTGGCGAATTGCGACGCAGCTCAGCGTGTGCGGCGCCCGTGTACGAACCATTCGAAAGCGAGGGAATATGAATCGATACGCACTCACTTTGCCGATAGCGCTATTGTCCGCAGGTTGCGCCGTTACGAGCTTTCCGTCCGAAGACGTCGGATCGACTGCACAGGCGCTGACCTCTCCGAGCCCGCTGTTCACGGTCGTCGGACAGGCCGATAGCGGATTCATTCCGCCGGACACGGATGGCGCGGTCAGCGCCTCGTTCATCGTGAGCACCGTAAACAACACCATCAACTTCAAGGATCGGGCGGGGAACGAGCTCTTCAACCAAAGCCTATTCGGCTTTTGGTCGACGATGAATCCATCGACCCTGACCGATCCGCGCGTCCGGTTCGACCCGTTTGGACAACGCTTCGTGATCACCGAGTCGGCGGATTTCCCAACCGTAAACGGCAGGCTATTCATCGCCGTCAGCAAGACGCAGAACCCGCTCGACGGCTTTTTGTTCTACCAATTCCCGGCGTCCGCCGCAGGCAATCACTGGTTGGATTTTCCACAGCCGTCCACGAACTCGAAGTGGCTGGTGGTGACCGGCACCGTGGAAGGTACTTTTGCCGACCCGACGACGTTCACCGGCATGTGGGTATTCGATAAGAGCTCGCTCTATTCCGGAGGCCCGGCACGCTTCACGTTCCTGAATACCGGGTTCACCCCGGTGCCTTTTCCCGCCGAAACGTACGACGCGACGGCGCAGGACATGTTCGTCTGCCGACCGGGCGCTACGGGTTCCGACCAGGTGGATCTGCTTCGTCTGAGCGGAGCCATCGGTGCGGAGACGCTCACGCTCGTCTCCACCATTGCGTCGCCCCTACCAACGAGCTTGGACGGCTTCTTCCTTCCGCAAGCGGGCGGCACACCGACCCGTCTCTTCGTCAGCACGGCCATGAGTCCGGGTTGCGTCTTCCGCAACAATTCCATTTGGGTCGCGCAAGAGGTGGTGCCCACGACTGGTCCGCAGCGGCTCGCCGTTCAGTGGGAGCAGATCAGTCCGACGGGCACACTGCAGAGCTTCGGTCGCGTCGACGACCCGACGGGCGTCGCAAACTACTATTTTCCGGCCATCGCGGTGAACAAGAACAACGAGTTCATTCTTGGCTTCAGCCGCTTTTCTGCCGATGCGTTTCCGAGCGCGGCCTATGCCGTCCACCTCTCGAGCGATGCGCCGGGCACCGTCGAAGAGCCCATCGTCTATCACGCAGGCGTCGGCACGTACGACTTCAACCGCTGGGGCGACTTCACGCACAGTCAGATCGATCCCGTCAATGACACGGATTTTTGGACGATCCAAGAAGCGACGCAAGCGACGGACAGCTGGGTCACCTGGTGGGCTCAGGTCAAAGGCACCGCCGCGACCTCCGTCTGCACCGAAGCGAGCGCGCTCGATCTCGGCGCGCCGGGCAACGCCGTCACGGTTTCGACCAACGCCTGCCTGCGGGTCCGCGATGGCTTCCCGTTCTGGTGGGGCACGAACCGCACGCTCCTGCTCCAGGACATGAGCCCGGGCAATTATCCAGTGCCTTTCACGTGGTCCAATGCGTGCAGCGGCGGCGCGGGGAGCGACACGTACACGGGCGATTGGCAATCGAAGAGCCTGACGCCCACGAGCAGCGCCTGCGCCGTGTTGATCCAGCTCCAGGGCACGCCCACGGGCCAAATCACGCTGCGCTATTTCGGCGGTTAGGGCTGCTCCTCGCCTTGTGCCGGCTGCGAAGTCGAACCGCGCCGCCGCGCGCACGGCGCGCTCCCTACTTGAGCTCCCAAACGATGTCGCAGCCGGAGCCGAGGATCCTCGCGTCGGTGCCGCTCACGCTGACCTCCCAGGGCGTTCTGCCGCCCGGCGTCTTCCACTGCTCGACCAGCAAACGGGCGTCGTCGCCGGCCGCGCTGAACAGAAAATCTTGCACCAGGGTCGTGCTGCTCACGCAGCGCCGCGTGCACTGTGCCGAATTGGCCTCGGTGCATTCGGTTTGGCCCGGTCCCTGGAAGCGCTCCACCATTTGCGCTCGTTCGATCCGGAACTGGAGCGGTTGCTGGTGACGGATCGTGATTGTGTCATTGGTTCCGCAGTGACCCATCTTGGCCACGCCGAGCTTCGAAAAAATGCGTAGGCCATGGTCCGGCAAGCCCATCACCGCGCCATAGAGCGCCTCGTCTCCGACCTTGAGACGTATCGGGGCGCCATTGCCGGGCGTGACGAGACAATCGCCCGACGCGCACAGCAGCGAGCGGGCCTCGTCTGCCGTGCTCGGAGTCTTGTCCGGCGTTCGGCCTCCGAGGAGCCGCTGAAATGCGAGCAAGAAATCGCCACCACCGTTCTCGGTCGACGCCGGCGCTGGCCTCCCTTGCCCCTCGAGATCCTTACGCTCACTGACACGCGCGGTGCAGGTTGGGCGCCCGGCGATCTTCTCGCTGGCGGCCTGGCTCGGATTCAGCTCGTTCGAGCGCGCGAATGCGGACGCGGCATCGTCCGGACGCCCCTCCTGCTCGGCAGTGAGCCCATAGTTGAACCAGATCTGCCCGAGTAATTTGGGATCCTCAGTGCGCAAGACGGCGCGATCGAAGTCAGCCCGCGCTAGAGCGTAGTTCTTCGCCAAAAGCTGCGCGTAGCCGCGCTCCGCGTAGGCGCGCGCGTCGTCGGGCAGGAGCGTGAGCGCTCGATCGAACGCTGCCAGTGCTTGGCCGTATTGCTTCTTCACCGAGGCGACGCGGCCTTGGCCCATCGCGACCCAGTACTTCTTCAGGCGCACGGCATCTTCGCTTTCGGCTTCGCCGGCGACAGTCGGCGGAGCTGACGCAACCGCTGCTGCCGCAGAGGGCGCAGACGCGGTGCCCGGGAGCGACGCCGGCGCGCTGCTCGCCTCGGCGCTCGGCTTGGGGCGCGTTGCGCTGGGCGGTGTCGATCGACCACAGCCACCGATCCCGAACAGCGCGGTGGCGATAGCCAACGTGCACAACCCAGGCGCTCGGCGCCGTTCTTCGATCATTGCGGAGAGAACACCCCAGGAGGCTAGTTTGCGCAAGGAAAACCACCGCGCTGTCTGAGCCAGCCCGCGGACCTGACGAGGAGTGGATGCTCCTCGCGCGGAGTGGCGTTGGTCGGCCGTGGGTACGCGTCGAAATCGAGCCGTGCATCCGAGCCGATGCTGAGCGCCGCTCGGGCTTAAGTAGGTCCGACTCGTGCCTCGCAGGCGCAGGTTGCGTACCAGGGGAGAGGACATACCTGGGCGGCGTCAGGTGCCGGGGCCCTTTTGGCCGCAGGTCGGCGCGAAGCGCCACCGAAGGCCTGCGAAATCCCGAGCAATGCCGATGCCGTCGGCAAAAACAGCTATTGATCGCGCGGCTTAAGACACGAGCTGAAAGCGCTGTCCCGCATCGTGAAAACTGGCTCGCCACGCTGCGTGTGGAAAAATTCTGACATAACTCGGAGATCTGACGTTCACGAAGTGAGGGCGTGCGGGGTTCCCCTGCTGGCTGGCTCTTGTAAAGTCGCAAAGGTCTTCTATTGCGTCGCCGGCTATTTTCGGCGACCGCCAGCAGGTCGGCTCGGTTCGAACCGGCTGGCCTTTTGAGGCGCGCTGGCGCTCGTCACCCGAAATAAGCTGTTCTGGCAATGGCTCGGTCCTTAGTTGATCGTTTGTGTGTCTCGTAAAGTGGACAAGTTGGGGCGCTTGCGCTAGAGCTGAGTTCCCCGTCGATCCAAGGCCTGCCCGATGCCTCCTCTTACGCTTCCGAACGCGAGCTCGCTCAGCTCGTCGGCGTGCACGAAAGCCCTCGTTTTCGAGGACCTGAGCTCGGAATCGCTGATCGAGCGGATTCGCGCGCTCGCGCGGCATCAGGGCCCGGTGCTCGAACCTGATCCGCGCGCCCTTTCGGTGGCCGACGCCGCGTGGTCGGTGGCTGGTGCGCGCCAGCCACGAGCCCGGCGCGCCCCAAGCTGGCTCGCAAAGTCACGGCTACTGAACCCTACTCCAGCTGAACTCAACGAGGACGATGCCTTTCGACAAGATAACTGATGCGATCGCCGCCATTGCCCGCGGTGAAATCGTCGTGGTGGTGGACGACGCGAGCCGTGAAAACGAAGGCGATCTGATCCTGGCCGCCGAATTTGCGACACCCGAAAAGGTTGCGTTCATGATTCGTCACACGAGCGGCGTGCTGTGTGCCACGCTGCCCGGACCGCGGCTGCGCGAGCTCGCGCTGCCGCTGATGGTCTCGGACAACACGGAGTCGCAGCGCACTGCGTTCACCGTCTCCGTCGACTACGCCCAGGGCACGACCACGGGCATCTCGGCCGCCGATCGCTCTGCGACCTTGCGTGCGCTCTCGAGCCCTCTTAGCCGCGCCGCGGATTTCGCGCGCCCAGGACATATTTTCCCGCTGCGCGCGAGCGATGGCGGCGTGCTGCGCCGAGAAGGGCACACGGAGGCCGGCTCTGATTTGGCACGCTTGGCCGGGCTGTCGCCTGTTGGCGTGTTGGCGGAGCTGGTGAATGACGACGGGACGATGGCAAACCCCGTGCAAGTCGAGCAGTTCGCGACGACTCACGGCCTCCGCCGTATCAGCATCGCGGACCTGATCGCTTATCGCCGCCGCAGCGAAAAACTCGTGGAAGCCGTGGCAGATGCCCGTCTCCCAACTCGCCACGGCGTCTTTAGCGCTAGAATTTATCGCGGTACGCTCGACGGCATCGAACACGTGGCCTTGGTGTGCGGAGAGGTCCGCGGCGCTGCCAACGTGCTCGTGCGGGTGCATTCGGAGTGCCTGACGGGCGACATCTTCGGTTCCACCCGTTGCGACTGCGGTACCCAGCTGGATTCCGCGCTCGAGAAGATCGCGAGTGAAGGGCAGGGCGTGGTCGTGTACCTGCGTGGGCACGAGGGGCGCGGCATCGGCCTGACCAGCAAAATGCACGCCTACAAACTTCAGGATCAGGGTCGCGACACGGTCGAGGCAAACCTAGATCTCGGGTTGCCGGTCGACTCGCGGAGCTACGACGTCGGCGCGCAAATTCTCGGTGATTTGGGCGTTACCACCTTGCGGCTGATGAGCAACAACCCAGCCAAATTTCGCGAGCTCGAGGGTTACCCATTGCGCATCGTGGAGCGCGTACCGCTCGTCACTCGCCCGACTGCCGACAACCTCGCCTATTTGAGCACGAAGCAAGCCAAGCTCGGCCATTTCCTGGACGTGCTGTCCGTGCCGGCTTCGTCGCCCAGCTGAGCAAAGCGCGACGAAGCATCGATGCGGATCGTCGCGCGGCGCGACGCACTTTTGTTGCTCCAGCAGCACTGGGAGCGGGGCCGAGTGCCGGCCTTTGCCAGGTGACGGAAAGCGATAGCGTCGTGCTCACAAAAAACCATTGACCTGTCTATTATACAAGACTAACGTCTTCTCTCGTGCTGGGTGGCTCGGTGCCGGAAGGTCGAAAAATGGTCAGCTTTGCCCTTGATTCCACGGCCCTCGCCCAGACCTACGATCGCGTCGGCAATCGCCAATTTCAGCATGGAAAGCTCCTGCCTTCAGACCTCGGTTTGCGAGCGGGCGAGTTCGTCTTGGACCTCGGCGCAGGCACCGGTCGCCTTGCCCGCCATGCTGCGGAGTTGGTTGGCCCACTAGTAGCTCGGTTCGGATGTGCGTTCCGGATTTCCGCGGCCCCCAAGAAGAAGGCGCCCCACAACTTGGAAGCGAGTACCGATCACTTCGCGAGCAGCCAAGAAGTCGTCGAGTTCAACCTAGCCAGCTCGTTCGGCAACTTCTTGGCTCAGCTCGCACCGGACCGGCGGCAAGCCGCCCAACGCTTGCTGGCCGCCGAGCTCGAAGCGCTGCGCGACGAACAGGGCATCCGCCTGCAACGGCACTTGATCTTCGCGACTGCGCGAGCTCGCGCGTGACCATCGCCACGGGCCTCGCCTTCATCGATAGCCAAGGAGCACAGCCATGAACCAATCCATCCGCAAGCCATCCAAGTCCGCCGCAATTCGCGCACGCCTCGACTACCCGGTCATCGACACCGATTTGCACACGATCGAGTTTGCGCCGGCGCTCGAAGACTACATTGCCAAGCACGGTGGGCCAAAGGCGGTCGACCAGTTCCGCGCGGCGATCAACCGTGGTTTCGGTTACCTCAGCAACGAATGGTACGAGCTGAGCCGGGAGCAGCGCGCGGCAAATCGCTCCGTGCGTCCGCCGTGGTGGGCACTGCCGACCAAGAACACCCTCGATTTGGCCACCGTTTCGCTGCCGCGCTTGCTCCACGAGCGCACGGCGGAGTCGGGTACCGATTACGCGGTCTTGTTCCCGAACGTGTCCACATTCGCGACGCACGTGGGCGACCCAGATTTGCGCCGTGCGCTGATTCGCGCGGTCAACGAATACCACCGCGACGTGTACGCCCCGTACGCCGATCGCCTGACCCCGGTGGCGGCCATCCCGCTGCACACGCCACAAGAAGGGATCGAGGAGCTCGAGTACGCGATCAACACCTTGGGCTTGAAGGTGGCGCTCATTCCCGGAAACCTACGCCGGCCGATCAAGGCGGTCGCGGAGAAATATCCGTCACGACATCACCCGGAGGTCGCGCGCCACGCCAATTGGCTCGACACCTTCGGCGTCGATAGTGAGTACGACTACGACCCGTTCTGGGCGAAGGCTGTCGAGCTCCGCACCGTGCTGACGACGCACTCGGCAGGCATGGGTTGGACCAGCCGCAGCTCGTGGTCGAGCTACATGTACAACCACATTGGCCATTTTGCCTCGGCGTCGGAAGCGCTCGCCAAATCCCTGTTCCTCGGTGGAGTCACGCGGCGGTTCCCCGACTTACGCGTCGGCTTTCTGGAGGGCGGAGCAGCTTGGGGCGCGACGCTTTACGCCGATCTCGTCGGTCATTGGGAGAAGCGAAACGTCCACGCGATCCAAAATTACAACCCGGCGTTGATCGACGGAAAGCTGCTTCACGCGCTGTATCAAGAATATGGCGGCCCGGAGATCACCTCGCGTCTCGGTGACATCAACGCCGTGCTCGGCGGCGCGCTCGGCGTCTCGAACAATTCTCGTAGCCAACCACAAGAACCCGACGCCCTCGACGACTTCGCGCGCGCGGGCGTGCAGAGCATCGAAGACATTCGCGACCGCTACGTGCCCAATTTCTATTTCGGCTCGGAAGCGGACGATCCGACGGTGGCCTACGCGTTCAACACCAAGGTGAACCCCCTCGGCGTGCAAGTGAACGCATTCTGGGCATCCGACAGCGGGCATTGGGACGTCCCGGATCTGACCGAGGTGCTGTCGGACACCTGGAGCCTGGTGGAGCGCGGCGCGCTCACGGAAGCCAACTTCCGCGACTTGGTGTTCACACACCCCTACAACTTCTTTGCCGGAAAGAACCCGGACTTCTTCAATGGCACTCAGGTCGAAGAAAAGCTGAAGAAGACCCGGGCGGCCTGAGCGCGCTCGCCGTTACCCCATGTCGGGTCAGCCGCGCTGACCCGACGTGCGCTCAACACTCGACACGGAAATCGAAACTGATGTGCTGCACGCAGAACCAAACGGAGACCCCACGGAAGCAGGGCAACCCAGATCGCGCAGTCGAGGTGCCGGGAGTCTGTAGTCGCTTGCTCCTCCTTAAATTCCCACCCGACTCACAGGACGTTCCTTCATGAGAGTTCGCGTTCATCTCGGTTCCCGTTCGTCACTGGGCGCATTGCTCGGTGCACTCGTCTTGTCTTCGTCTCACGTCTTTGCGCAGACGGCTTCAGCCCCAAAAACGCCGGCGCCGGCCAAGCCGGAGGCGCCGAAGGTCGCACCCGCCACGCCGGCCGCTCCGGCAGCTGCAGCTCCGCCCGCAGGGGCGCCTCCCGTGGCACCACCGCCGCCCGCTGCCGCCGCTGCTTCTGTCGCGGCGGCGCCGACGGCGGCAACGAAGCCGACGGCCGCGCCGAAGGCCGAGGGCGCCCCTCCCGCATCCCCTGCGCAACCCACCGGTTCGGCAGCGGGCTCAGCGTTCGACGCCCCGCCGTCTCCGGACGCGCCGGCGGTTCCCGCCCAGAAGCCCGAAGTCCCGCCCGCAGCAACGGCGCCAGTCGAGGCGAACGGCAATCCGCCGCCGGACAACCAGAGCCTAGCCGATGATCTACAGGGGCTCCGCTCGGACTTGGAGAACTTCAAGTTTCAGTGGCAGCACGAGATCGACATTCACACCGCGACCACCACGCGCGCGCTGCAAATGGGCGGCACCATTCAAACGCGCTTCGGTTGGTCCGACCAAGCGACGCAAAACGCGGTCGTGTACAAGCGCAAGACGACGTTCGACGTGCCGACGGCGCTCATCTTCTTCAACGGCAATCTGTACAAGGATTACCAAGAAGGCCGAAACCTCACGTACTCCCTACGTTACGGCGTTTCGCAGCAAACGAACACGAACAACAGCTTCCTCAATCTGCTGGACGCGAGCATCACTTATTCGCTACTGCCGACCATCAGCCCGGAAGAAGCGGCGCTGACGGTCACGGCCGGCCAGCAACTGTTGCCCTTCGGGCTCGAGGTGCCCGCGACCGAAGAGCTGAAGCCCGTGATCAACAATGCGCAGTTCACCACGCGCCTGAACTTGGCGCGCCGCGACGTGGGCGTCGTCGTCAAAGGCGATTTGTTCACGCAAGTCGACTACGGCTACAACTATCGGCAAGCGGCGCTGGCTTACGCGTTCGGCATCGTGAACGGCTCAGGTCCGAACATGCCCGACGACAACGACAACAAGGACCTGCTCGCGCGCGTCGCCTTCACGTTGCCGAGCGACTACAACTCTTATCTCCGTGAGCTCAAGATCGGCGTCACGGGCTACTGGGGCAAGCAGAACCTGTATACGGCGGACGCCGCGCGCACGCTGCAGGGCAAGGGCGTGAAGAACCGCTACGGTATCGACGTCTACTACAATCACTGGCCGTTCGGCTTCACCTACGAATACATCCGCGGCAAAGACGCGACCATCACCGCGGCTTCGACGCCGCAGAAGGTCACCCGCGTCGATCTGGACAGCCAGTCGCACACCGGTACGTTCTTTCTCAGCTTCGGCGAGCAGTTCGAGGCCGGCTTCAAGAACCAAGGCAAGTACGACGACTGGTGGCCCAAGACATACCAGCCCTTCTTTCGCGTCGACATTTTCGATTCGGATATCCACAAAGCGGATACGCGAACCGACATCTACACGGGTGGCATCAACATCTTCTTCGCGGAAACGACCAAGTTTCAGCTGAACTACAACCGCATCATCACCTGGGCGTACGAGGACAACCCGCCACAGCCCGACCCTCGTGTTCAGGCAAACAAGCGCTTTCAGAACCAGGTTCTGGCGCAGTTTCAGTTCGGCTTCTGAGGGTGCTCGGTCATTCGAGCACCGCTCAGCAGAACAGGCCGGTCTTCGGCGCTGGCGTTCCAAAGACTCGCATTTTTCAACTTCAATCGCGCAAGGAAAGCAACTCACTCATGGCCCAAGTGGATCTCGCCTACGACATCGTAGCCGCCGACCAGGCAGCGGAAGGCGCGCTCGCCCCCGCTGTGGCAAAGGCGGCTTACCCAGCGAAGCTTCTCCGGTCGGCCGTCGGCTGGATCCTTCCTGCTCTCACCTTGACCGTGTGGTCGGTCGCCGCTCGGCACGAATGGATTCCGGTGCAGATTTTGCCTGCTCCAGGCGCGGTCTGGCAAACGCTGCTCGAGCAGGTGCGCTCGGGTGATCTGTTCGTCAATTTTGGGATCAGCCTGGGGCGCGTGCTCGTCGGCTTCACGCTCGGTTGCGTGTTGGGCGTCGTGCTTGGCGTGTCGATGGGCTTGTCGCGCCGAGTCGAAGACTACCTAGCTCCGACTTTCGACGCGATCAGCCAAGTGCCGGTCCTGGGCTGGCTGCCACTGGCGATGATGGTGCTCGGCATCGGTGAATCGCTGAAGTTCGTGATCATCGCGCACGCGAGCTTGGTGCCCGTCGCGATCAACACGTTGAAAGGGATCCGCAGCGTGCCGCGGAACTATCTGGAAGTCGCCCAAGCCTTTCAGTTCAGCAAGCGCCAACTCTTGCGCAAAGTCGTGTTCCCGGCGACGGTGCCTTCGCTGTTCGTGGGCCTGCGTTACGGCTTGACCCAAGCCTGGCTGTCGCTCGTCACGGTAGAGCTCCTGGCTTCGTCCGAGGGGCTCGGCTTCATGATCGTGTGGGGTCGTCAGCTGTTCCAGTTGGATCTCGTGCTCGCTGCGATCATCGTCGTGGGCGTGGTCGGGCTCTTGCTCGACCGAGGCCTCGCTCGCCTTGAAAAGCGCCTCCTCCGCTGGCGACCGGTGTGGGACGTCACTGGAGATGCGTCGTGAGCGCAGTCGCCGCCTCGCTTGGTAACCCGCGGCTGCGGCGTGGAGTCGTCGTGCCGCTCGTGGCCGTCGTGTCGTGGGCGCTCGCCAGCCATTACAAGCTGGCCAACGTGCACCTCTTGGCGAGCCCAAGCGTCGTGCTGCGAAGCTTCGTCGTACAGGTGAAAGAGGGAGACCTGTTTCTACAGCTCTTGGCCAGCCTGGAGCGTGATCTTGCCGGCTTCGCGCTCGGTGCGTTCCTGGGCCTCGCGCTCGGTAGCGCAATGGGCCTGTGGCGCGTCGCCGATCGCCTGTTCGGCCCGAGCTTCGACGCGGCCAAGCAGGTCGCCGTGTTCGCGTGGATCCCGCTGATTTCGGTGTGGTTTGGCACCGGTGAGCCCGCCAAAATCGTATTCATCGGTCTGGCTGCGTTTTACCCCGTGGTGGCAAATACCCACGAAGGCATCCGCAGCGTGTCGCGCGAGCACATCGAAGTGGCGCGCGCGTTTCGTTTCTCGCGCCTGCAGACCTTCAAAAAGGTGGTGCTGCCGGCCGCTTTGCCCTCGATCTTCTCAGGGCTACACCTGGCGTTGATCTATTCCTGGCTCGGCACGCTCGGCGCCGAATACCTGCTCGCGCCAGCACCGGGCATCGGAAACCTGATGATCGACGGCCGCGAAGCGCTGGCGATGGATAAGGTGCTGCTCGGCATCATCATCGCCGGCCTAGTCGGGTTCGCGCTCAATGCACTGGCTGCACGTGCTGAGGCGTATCTCTTGCGCTGGCGCGTCCGTAACCCCTAGGCACTCGTTCGAACGCTCGGAAATTTCTCATGAGTCAATCTGCCGTCATCGACATCCGCGACGTGAGCAAACAATACACCGTCAAGAACCACGTCCTGCCGGTCCTCGAGCACCTGAGCCTCAGCATCAAGCCTGGCGAATTCCTGAGTATCGTGGGCGCCAGCGGCTGCGGAAAATCCACATTACTGCGCCTGCTCGTCGGGCTAGACCGCGAGTACCAGGGCGAAATCCACGTGGGAGGTCAGCGCGTCACCGGCACGAGCCTCGATCGCGGCATCGTATTTCAAGAGCATCGCTTGTTTCCCTGGCTCACGATCGAGCAAAACGTGGGGCTCGGGCTGGAGAATTCGCCGTGGAGTGCGGACAAGAAGCAGCAAGCCATCCAAGAGCACATCGAGCTCGTCGGCTTGCTCGGCTTCGAAACCGCGTATCCTCACCAATTGTCGGGCGGCATGGCGCAGCGCGCGGCCATCGCGCGTGGTCTCGTGAATCAACCGAGCATTCTGCTTTTGGACGAGCCGTTCGGCGCGCTCGATGCGCTCACGCGCAGCCGCTTGCAAGGTGAGCTGCAGACCATTTGGCAGCGCGAAAGAATCACCATGATCTTGGTCACCCACGACGTGGACGAGGCCGTGTACTTGGGTGACCGCGTGGTCGTCATGCAGCCGCGCCCGGGGCGCATTCGTAAAATCTTGCCCGTGGAAGTGCCGCACCCGCGCGACCGCCGTGACCCCGCATTGAAAGCGTTGACCGAAGAAGTGCGGGCTGAAATCGTGAACATCACCCCGGCCAACGTGGCCGAGCGTCACGCGCAGCGTTCCTTCGCTTCGGCGGAGGAGAGCGCGTGAAGACCGTCAAGTTCGGACAAAGTGAGCTGCGCGTCTCGGAGATTTGGCTCGGGACCACTGCGACGGTCAGTTTGAGCCCCGATATTTTGTGCGCGATCGAACGGGTGCACGCGCGCTTTCCGAATCCAGCGCCGTGAGCAGTTCCGCGCACACCGCGCAGCTCGAGGCCCAAGCCCACGCCTTGCAACCGAGCCCTTGGTCGGTGGCGGGCTTTCGTCCGTTCATCGTCAGTATGGTGTCGGTCACGCTCGCCAATCAGATCCAAGGCACCGTCGTCGCCTATCAAATCTACGAGCTGACGCGCGATCCGCTCTCGCTCGGCGCGGTTGGCTTGGCCGAAGCGTTGCCGTTCGTTTCGCTCGCGCTGGTGGGTGGACACGTGGCCGACGCGCGGGATCGAAGGCGCGTGTCGATGGTTTCCTTGCTGCTAATTGCGGCGATGTCCGTGTGCTTGTTGGGCTTCACGCTCGGGCACCACGCGCTCGGCGCGCTACGCCACAAATGGGCCATCTACTCGGTGATCGTGGTGTTGGGTGTCGGTCGAAGCTTCCTCCAGCCCGCGCGCGCGGGGCTCACGGCGGAGATCCTGCCACCCGTTTTGTATGCCAAGGCCATCGCCATTCGGACGAGCCTGTTTCAGTTGGCGATGGTTTCGGGTCCGGCCGCGGGCGGCCTTTTGTACGCCACGGTCGGGCCACAAGGTGCCTATGCTGCTGCCGCGCTGCTCTTACTCCTGGCTTGGGCAGAAATGTTCTTCATCCCCAAGCACCGGCCCACGCAAGCGGTCAAAACTTCGCTGTCCGTCGCGCACAGCATTCGCGAAGGTTTCGGCTACCTCGCTCGGGACCGCTTGCTGCTTTCGGCCTTGCTGCTCGATTTGTTCGGGGTGCTGTTCGGTGGTGCGACTGCGCTATTGCCGGTATTCGCCAACGAGGTGCTGGGCGTGGGCTCGCGCGGTTTCGGCATCCTGCGCGCGGCGCCGGCCGTGGGGGCGCTCGCCGCATCGGTGGTGCTCGCAGCGCGCCCGCCACTGCGGCGCGCGGGGCGCACGGTGCTCGCGGCCACCGTCTGTTTTGGGCTCGCCATCATCGGTTTTGCGCTGTCGAAGAGCTTTCTGCTCTCCGTTGCGCTGCTCACGCTCAGCGGTGCGGCTGACATGGTGAGCGTGCTCGTGCGCAGCACACTGCTCCAGTTGCGCGTGCCCGGCCGCCTGCTCGGGCGGATCACCGCCATCAATCAGATCTTCATCGGCTCATCCAACGAAATCGGCGCGTTCGAGTCGGGCGTGGCTGCGCGCCTGCTCGGCGTGATTCCGTCGGTCATTTTCGGCGGCTCGATGACGCTCATGGTCACTGCCATTGCTAGCTGGCGCGCACCGGAGCTGCGTCGGCTCGGGCGGCTCGATCAGTGGTCCGCCACGGACGATCGAGCGGCGTCGCCCGCGATCGCGAAGTGAGCGGTCCGTGCCGCGCCGCGGGCGGGCGCGTCACGTGACGCCGAAGGCTATGCCGGCCTGCGCCCGATGCGCGTGACCATCAACCCTTCAGCCGGATGGAGAGGTTTTTTTTGATGGTCACGAGGCGCGCACAGCCGCCCCCAGCCTTCGGCGGCACCGGGCGATCGCGCTCAACGCGGCGCTTGCCGCAGCATGGACGACTCTGCCAACGTTGCGCGGGAGCGGGAGAGCTCACCGCCGAGTGGCTGAGCACTGCACACATGCGAGCCTCACGCTCTGGTTGCCCGCCCGCTCACTCCATGAGTGGCCAACGCCGCTGGTTCGCCATGCCACTCCCCCCCACGTGAACCCCAATCCCCCTTGGCGGCTTGGCGGTAAAGTCTGGGAGCGTGCACAGCCGCACTCGCCCCTCGCAGAGGGCGACGGCGTGGCGTTCAGAAAGGGCGACTGCCGGACAAGCTGATGCGCTTGAGCACGCGTCGCGAGCTCGGGTCGAAGGCGGTGCGCGCGTGCAACACCGCTTGGTTGTCCCAATACACGATGTCGCCGACCGACCAGCGGTGCGTGTAGCGGAAGCGCGGCTGTTCGAGGTGCGCGCGGAGCTCGGCGATGAGCTCGGAGCCGGCCTCGGGCGACCATCCGACCACCTCAACCTCCGTAGCCGCGTCCAGGAACAAGATCTTTTTGCCGCTGCTCGGGTGCGTGCGCACGAGCGGATGCGGGAACACGGGGCTCACGAGCTCGCGCTTTTCGAGCCGGTATTTCGGCCGCACGCCGCTCGGGTCGCGGATGAACGGATTGTAGGTGATGAGCTGTATGCCCGAGATGCGCTGCTTCAACGCTTCGCTCAGCGTCTCGTACGCCAAGTGCATGTTGTAGAAAGAGGTGTCGCCGCCTTGCGCGGGGATCTCCAGGGCGTAGAGCAAGGAGCCGCTCGACGGGTACGGCGTCCAATGGTGGTCGGAGTGCGGAGATAGCTCGCCGGTGCCGGTGTAGCCACCCTCGACGTTCGCGACCAAGACGATGTCCGGCGTGGCGCCGCCGTCTTTCGAGGCGAGCACTGGCACGTCTGAAGGCGGCAAGAACACCGAGCCAAAGTACGATGCAAAATCTTTGAACTCTTGCTCCGACAGATCCTGATTTTTGAAGATTAGGATGTGATGATCCAAAAGGCCCTGCTTGAGAGCCAGAATCTGCTCCGGCGCGAGCGGCCGCGCGGCATCCAAATCGTGAACGATGGCGCCGAGTGGAGCTCCGGTCGCGCTGAGCAAAGTAGAAGGGGTAGCCATGACGAATCTCGCTTTCCTCGGGTTGTGGGCGCCGAACGGAGTTACACCGCTACGGCCTGAGCTGCGGCCGCCGCGTGCTTGGCGTACCGCTCGATGTAATATTGCGTCGAGTTTTCGCTGCCCTTCACGCTGCGGCGCGCGGCCACCGCGTGGCGGAAGCGACGCAGGCGCTCGAACTTCGCGAGCGGCTCGGCTGCGCGCCGAACCAATAGGGCCCGTCGCCCGACGTCTTTTGCAAGCCCTGTGTCTCGATGTACGCGAGCGACTCGAGCAGAGCACTGCGCGCGGCCTCACGCTCCGCCTCGCTCGCGCCGCGTAGCAGTGCGCCCCAAGCCGGTACGAAGCGCGTGTTGGCGTAGTCGATCCAAATGCGCGCCACCGCGCGCGCGCCCGGCTCCTTCGGCAGGAGTGCGGGCTCGGGGAACACCTCGTCCAGGTATTCGTTGACGATAGCCGATTCGACGATGCGTTGTTGCTCGTGTTGCAACGCCGGCACCTTGCCGTAGTTCGACACGGTGCTGAACCAGGCGGGCTTGTTCTGCAGGTCGATCTCGACGAGCTCGAAATCGAGCTGCTTTTCAGCGAGCACCAAGCGGGTACGGTGAGCGAACGGGCAAGCACGCGCGCTAAACAGTGTGATCTCGGCCATGAGAAATCCTCGGCTTGCCGATGAGCTGCGCCCCTGCGGCGCAGTACCCAGCATGACTCTAGGCTAGCGTCTTTGGGTCTATTTTACAAGACAGCAGTCTTTCATTTCGCGATCGGCGGGGTGCGGTCGACCTCGCGGAGCTCCTCGGCGCTGAGACGCCAAGAGACGGCCGAGCCGTCTTCCACCGCTACGATGGCGAGCTCGGGTCGAAGCGGACCGTCAGTAGCCTGCGTGTTTGTCGACCACGTTGCTGAGTGGTTTACCCGCCAAGTAGGCCACCAAATTCTCGAGGAAGATCGCCGACGCGCGTTGCACGTAGCCCGGGTGTGCGCCGGAGTAGTGTGGCGTCAGGATCACGTTCTGTAAGCCCCACAGTGGGTGGTCCGCGGGTAGCGGCTCCGGGTCGGTCACGTCGAGCGCGGCGCCGGCGATGCTACCGCTCTTCAGCGCGTCCACCAGTGCGTCCGTCCGGACCGTTCCGCCGCGCCCGATGTTGATGAACACGGCGTCCGAACGCATGCTGGCGAGCTCTGCGGGCCCGAACAAGCCGCGCGTCTCGTCGGTCAGCGGCAGCGCGTTGACCACGTACTCCGCTTCTTTCAAAAACGCCGCGAGTTGACCTGGACCAAACACGCGCTCGACGCCCCCGGCGGCGCCCGGCGTGCGTTTGAACGCGGTCACGCGCATGCCAAAGGCGCTGCCGATTTCGGCGATGCGCCGGCCAATCGCACCCAAGCCGACGATGCCGAGGGTGGCGCCGGACAGCGAGGTAACGTCATTGCGCAACGCGGCGCTGTTCCAGTCGTGGGCGGCCTGCTGCCGAACTGCGCGGTGCAGCTGATGCGCGAACATCAACACGAAGCCGAACACGTGCTCGGCGATGGGCTGCGCGTGAATGCCGCTGGCGTTCGTGACGATCAGATCCTCGCGCTTGCGGAGCTCTGGCGTCAGCAGCCACTCGACACCGGCACCCAGCGTCTGAATCCACTTGAGCTTGCGCGCTGAGGCGATTTTTTCCGGCGCAATGTGGTGCGTATACAGGACCTCTGCTTCCTCCAGCCAGGCGGGGCGCTCGGCGAGCTCCGCGCTGGTGACGACGGTGAGGCGCGCTGAAATATCGCTGATGCGCTGCAATACCGAGGTAGGAACATCGGTGTTGACGAGGACGACGGGGGTGGGCGAGGGCATGCTGGGCTCAAGCTCCGCGGCTCCCCTGTCTTATATCATAGACGTAGCCCTGTCACTCGAATCCGCGCCGCGGGCAGCACCTCATGGTTCCGGACCGTGGCAGCCCCGAATCAACATTCTGCGATCCTTCTGGTCTTCTATGATAGAATCAGCGGACGCGCTCGGAAGTGGAAAAGACCGATGCGCACGAGGACGAGCCTCGCTGGGCTATTGAACCGATGCTGAGGATATTATAATGGACATGGTGTCCATGGTGGATGCAAGGGTGTTGCCGAGCACGTCGGACAAGCGCATGACAGCCGGCGCTTGGTTGTTGTTCAATCTGCGGGTTGGGGGCCTGACCTTCGGCATGGGCTCGATCACCCCAATCTTCGAGCGTGCTTTGGTACAAGACACGCGCTCACTCACGGCCGAGGAATTTCAGGAAACGCTCACGCTCGCACAGGTGCTCCCGGGGCCCAGCTTGGTCAGCATGACCATGTGCCTGGGGCAACGCCTGTTCGGCACTGCCTTCGCCTTGCTCGGCGTAGTCTGTTTGTGCCTGCCGGGCGCGCTGTGGGCGACGTTGGTCAGCCACTGGGTACCCTTCGAACGACCGCTCGTGCAAACGCTCATGCACGGCTTTGCCGTCGGCGCGGTGGTGCTGCTGGCCGACTTCGTGCGCCGCCTGTGGCCCGGAATTCGCGGCACGCACCTGCCAGGGGTGGCGGCCACGCGCCGGAAGATCGTGCGCCGGCTGACGGTGGCGCTAGCCGTGATTGGCCTGATCGCGATGCGCGTGCCCATGTTCACGGTGGTCGGCCTGGGCGCGCTCGGCTGTATCGGCGCGGAGTTCCTACCGTGATCTTGCTGCAACTGTTCTGGCTCTTTTTTCGCACCAGCCTCGTGTCCTTCGGCGGCATTTATGGCGCGTTCCCCGAGCTTCAGCGGGTGTTCGTCGTCGAGCACCACCTTCTTTCGTCCGAGCAATTGATCCAATGCTACGTGATCGGACAGCTAGTGCCAGGGCCCAACATGGTGGCCTGTACGTTGATCGGGCTGCAAATTGCGGGCGTACCGGGCGCTCTCGCGGCGTCTGTCGGCACCTACCTTGCGCCGGTTTTGTTGATTAGCGCTGCGGCCAAGGCCTTTCATCGCTACTACCGGGTCCCTTGGGTGCGGCGCCTCGAGGTCTCGCTTCGTCCGCTGGCGATGGCCTTCATGGCAGCCGCAATCGTCAGCATTTTGCGCACCGAGCTCGCCTCGCATGCGCTGATAGCGATCCTCGTCACCGCGCTCTCTGCCTTGCTCTATCTACGCCGGGTGCTCGGCCCAATGACGCTGATCGCCGCCTCGGGCGTCGCGTTTGCGCTGCTCTCGTTCGGTCTCCGGCTGTTCTGATGTCCCACTCGGATCAGGAGCAGGCAGATCGAGCGTTCATGGGCCGCGCGCTCGTGCTCGCGGAGCGGGCGCGTGGCCACACTGGGGACAACCCACACGTGGGCAGCCTGATCACCCGAGGCAACGAGGTGCTGGGCGAGGGGTGGACCAGTGAGCCTGGACAACACCACGCGGAAATCAACGCTTTGCTCGCGGCGCAGCGCGCCGGTTACGAGGTGCGTGGCGCGACACTGTACGCAACGGTCGAGCCTTGTTCGTTCGCGGGGCGGACTCCGGCGTGCTCGCTCACGATCGTGGAGCACGGTATCGCGCGGGTCGTCATCGGCATTCGCGATCCGCATCCTCTGGTCGACGGCCGCGGCATCGCGCAGCTGCGCGCTGCTGGCGTCGAAGTCGTCGAGGGAATTTACGCCGAGCAAATCACCACTGCCCTCAGCGGTTGGCTCGCTCGTGCCCGTGGTTGAAGGCAGCGACAGCGTGCGCTCAGCGCACGTCGGTGACGGGGCTCGGCATCAACGCGGCGTACTGCGACAGCGGTAGAAAGCCGCTGCGCACGTCGACCTTGTTCGGCAAAAAACCGAGCCGGAACCAGAGGTCGGCGACCTCTTGCTGTTTCGCGATGCCGGGCTCGGTGATGGGCAGCACGCCGAACTGGTATTTGGCGTGCATCTTCAGTAGCGTGGACACGTCGATCAGCAAGCTCGGGCTGAGTAGGTCGGCCATTTCTCGAGGATGTTCGGTGGACCACATCTCGACCCTATCCAAGTCGGCCAGAAATACTTTCAGGACGTCACTGTGCGCGTTCAAGAAGCTGCGCGTCGTGGTGTAGAAGTTAGCTGTATCGCGCAGCTTGTCGCCGTCGACCAGCACGTGACCCCAATGGCCCTCGACGATGCGCGTCGGGAACGGCTCCCAGATAACCCAAGCGTCCACGCTGCCGGCGCTGAACGCAGCGTTGGCATCCGCAGGCGGCAGAAATACCGATTGTACGTCGCCGAGCTTCAGCCCCACGCTGTCGAGCGCCTTGTACAATAGATAGTGCCCGATGGACGCCTTCTGAAAGGCCACCTTCTTGCCCTTCAGATCTGCGACCGTTTTCAGCGACGAGCCGTCGTGCACCAGGAACGATACGGCTTTTCCGTTGGGCGGGGTGGTCGCCAAATAAACGAGTGAGCTGCTCGATGCCTGCGCCGCCTGCGCGAACACGGCGGGCGACTCGGCGGTCAGTGCCACGTCCAAAGCGCCGGCGTTGAGTGCTTCGAGCTGCTGCGGGCCGGCCGCGAACTCGATCCATTGCACGGAGAAACCGAGCGGCGCCAAGTCTTTCTCTAAAATCCCCTGCTTCTCCAGCACGGCGAGCCCGACGAGCTGCTTTGCGCGGACGATGCGCAAGACACGCGAGCCTGCTGCCTTCGCTGCCTCTTCAGTGGCAGCACCGGGCTTGTGCGAGCACGCCTGGCACGCGAAACACACGCTGAGCAGCGTCAGCCCGCGGCGAAGCCGGTTGCGCCATCGCACAGGCGCACCAGTTGCAGCGGGGGTTGGGATGAGACGGCGGATCATGCGGTCGGTTTCGACGTGAAGGTGACGGTAGGGGAGATATTGGTCTTATGTAGTGTCATGTGGAGGCGCAGGAATTGCGGCGCTGGCCCGGGGTAAGTCGAGCCCCGCGCAGCGTGGCGGCAGCCGGACCACGACGCCGAAGGCTGCGCCGCAGCGCGCGTTGTTACGTGACCATCAACCCAACCAACGCAGCGTAGGAATTTTGGAGGACTTGGCTTCGCGCGCGAGCTCTTCTATCGCCACGAGTACCCGAGTGTCGCTGGAAGCTCGCCGGGCTCAGGAGCCGGTGGGCGCGAGCTTCGGGGTCTTTTTTGCGCTGAGGGGCAACAGGCGGAACGATTGATCGTTGCGCGCGCCGGGTGAGCGGCCCTCGCCCCAACCAATTGCTGCGCGGTAGCTGCCGAGGAGCCCGCTATCGGTGAGCGCTTGCTCGCGCACCGCCACGGTTTGGTCCGCTTCGGGCGCCACGAACAGGGCGTCGGTCGGGCAATACAACTCGCACATGAAGCAGGTCTGGCAATCTTCCTGACGTGCGATCACGGGCGGGCCGTCGGGGACGGCGTCGAACACGTTGGTCGGGCACGCTTTGACGCAGATGTCGCAGCGGATGCAGCGCGAATCACTGACTAGCTCGATCATGATTCAACTCCGGCCGTTCAGGCCGCGCCTTCCAGGGGTTCGGACGTGCGGCTCGGCGCGGGAATCGTGGGGCGCTCCTTGGCCTCGGGGCTCGCGCTCTCTGCTCGCACGTGGATCTGGTCCAAACCGCTCGTGACCAGCCGCCGCTGCTGCGCTGGATCGAGCGTTGGAAAATCTTGGCGTTTGTGCATGCCGCGCGTTTCGGGGCGATGCTGCGCGGTCGTGTACATGAAGCGTGCCGTCGCGACCATGGCGGCAGCTTCCCGGCTGCGCACGACGGTGCGCGCGAACTGCGCCGGGCGAGCTTGAGCCTCTTGCCAGAGCGTGTCGAGCCGCCCGAGCGAGTCACTGAGACCCGCATCGGTGCGGAACAGATTGCGCTCGTAAGGGAAGACCTCGCCTTGCACGCCGCGGACGATGGCGTCTACGTCGAGCAGCGCGCTCGAACTCGTACTGGGGCGTAGGGTCGCGCGGCCCGTGCCGCGTGGCGTGCGTTTGCCGGCGCTCGCGCCGAGCTTGCGCGCGTAAGCGGCAGCGCCCTGACCGGCCCAGGTTCCCGACGAGATCGCCCAGGCCGCGTTGTGGCTGCCGCCGCCGGTGAACCCGCCGCAAATCAGCTCGCGCGTGGCTGCGTCGCCTGCCGCGTATAGTCCGGGCACCGAGGTGCCGCACTCGTCGTTCGCAATGCGAATGCCGCCGGTCCCGCGCACCGTGCCTTCCAGACGCAGCGTGACCGGGAAGCGTTGGGTCAACGGATCGATCCCGACTCGATCGAAGGGCAAAAAGAAATTCGGCTGAGAAGCACGCAGCGACGCGCGCATGGACCCGGGCGCCTGATCCAAGATCGCGTATACCGGCTGCGTGAGCAAGGTGCGCGCGATCACCGAGCGGCCGCGCGCCGAGCCGGCGCCTTCGATGGGTGTGCCGTTTTCGTAGTAGAACGTGGCCCAGCGATAAAAGGCTGACTTGGTCACCGATGCGAACGCGGGGGCGAGCCCGTACGCGTTCGAGAACTCCATGCCCGAGAGCTCCGCGCCCACTTCCGCAGCGAGCAGGTTTCCGTCGCCGGTGAGCACGTTGCAGCCGAGCGCCTTGCTCAAGAAAGCGCAACCGCCGGTGGCGATCACCACGGCCTGCGCTTTGACCACCCAACGCTGGCCGGTTTGCCGCGAGACTCCTGCGGCGCCAGCGACGCCGTCGTCGTCTGCCAAGAGCTCGAGCGCGGGGCTATGGTCCAAAATGCGTACGCCCGCCGCGCGCACCTTCTTGCGCATGAGCCGCATGTACTCGGGCCCCTGCAGGCTGCGGCGCGCGGGCTGACCGTCGTCGTCGGTCGGGAAGGGGTAACCCCAGTCCGCAAGCTTGCCGACGTTTTCGTACGTTTTGTCGAGCACGCGGTCCATCCACACGCGGTCGGCGAGGTGCCCGCCCATCGTCTCGCGGCTGGCGCGAGCTTCCTCGCGCAGCTCCGGATCCGGAGGCACGTACCAGACGCCCACGCCGGAGGGTGCGGTTGCCCCACTGGTCCCGCAATAGCCTTTGTCTGCGAGCACCACTTTGGCGCCCTGCGCCGCCGCAGACCAAGCCGCCCAAGTACCGGCAGGTCCACCACCAAGAACGAGCACATCGGCTTCGAGGCTGAGGGTGTCGTCGCTGACTTTGGGGCTCGGGGCAACGTCCGTGGCTTGGAATTCGCTCATGCCGCTACTATGACCGAGCCAGTGCGCCGCTGTCTATAATAATAGACGTCGGTCTTTCTCGTTTTTAGGCCGCTTCGTGGCGGATCTTGGCGCCTGTTGCTGGAGCAACACCAGAGCAGCGGTTGCGGCTTGCTGAGGCGGGCGCGTGATCCGAAAGAGCAGACGCTCGCGCAGGACAGCGCTGGCCGGACCCGGGGCGCCCTGCTTGGGCAAGACTCAGCGCGCTCGCTGCGCTGCGATCCGTGCCGATTCACCGGGGCCCAGCGGTCAGGCTTGTGCGGAAAGCCCAGCCGGTTCGTCGATCTCCGCGAGCAGCGCGCGAAAACGTGACAAGCCCAGGCGGCGAGTGAGGAGGACGCGCCGCCCCAGCACTCGTGCGTGCCGCCGTGCACCGAGCACTGCCGCATGACTGTTGACGTCAGTCACGCAAATCACCAGATCCGAGCGCTCGACCAATGCCTCGAGCGAATCCGAGCCGCGGCCCGCCATATCTCCGCCATGGAACTCGAAGGAGTGTCCCTTGGTTGCAGCGGCAGCAGCGTAGCGTTGCTCTCCTCGCTCGACACCGCCAACGATTCCGATGTGCATGCTGATATCTCCCATTCCTATGAATTTTAGCCGTTCCCGCAGGGCGCGAGGCCGCGCTTCAGCCGAAGCGTCGCGAGCTCGGGTGACGGCAGGAAGCGAACGCGGATCAGGGGACGTGTCGCGGTCAACTTCAGCGTGAGCAAGCCGGCGAGTTCGAAGATCAGGTGTCTCGATGGGATGTCGTCATCGAGGGCAGTGAGCACAACTTCGCTGCAATGCGCGGCAGCGAGTGCCTCCGCCCAACCAGTACGGGAGGGCTCTCTGCAGACCCAGGTCGCCGATGCGGGCGTTTCGAGCTGCGCCTCCAATTCGACCTGAGTCGGCTCGAGCACAGCGCCCTCGCTCGCAGGGGTCCACGCGACGACCACGTGCGCGGCCTTGGCGCGACGTTGAGCCGTAGGCCGGGGCAGTGAGCGCGGAGCTCGTCCAACTGAGCGCGGGGTTTCCGCCTTCGATGCTAGCGTCAAAGGAGCTCCTGCGTGATTCGATCCAATGTTTGAGCGCGGTGTCTACTATAAAAGACCGTGGGCACCTCGTCAAGGCTGCGTCAGCCTGGACTAGCGGGGCGGCCGCTCTATCCTAAAAGAGCGGTTCGAGCCTTCACGCGCTCGATGGCACGCCGGTCGTCACTCGAGCAACGAGTCGGGCGGTCTCCGTGAGGAGCGCGTCCGCAAACTTGCGCGTGGGGCGCGCGCGCGAATGCGCTCGAGCCAAGCATGGAAGCGCGCCGAACGGCTCAGAGGCGCTGCGGTGCGAGCGGTTTAGGCCTTAAATGCCGGCGCTTGCGACGCGCTGCAGCCCGCGTAAAAACTGGTCGAGTGCGCCGTTCAGCTTTTGATCCACGTCTGCTTCGAGCTGCGCGTCGCCGTTTTCGAGCACGGTGATTTGCTTGTCCAGGATGAACAGCCCGTTCACGACGTGGAGCGGGTCGAGCGAGCTCAAGACAGGGCGCAGCGCATAGTCGATGGCGAGCACGTGGGCGACGGTTCCGCCCGTAGCGAGCGGGAGCACGACCTTGCCGCGTAAGGCGAACTGCGGGAGGAGATCCAAAAACGTTTTCAGCAGCCCCGAATAGGCGGCCTTGTACACTGGCGTAGCGACGACGATGCCATCGGCGGCCGCTACTTGGGCGGTGGCTTCCACGATGCTCGGGGCATCGAAGCGGGCGTGGAGCAAATCCGCAGCGGGCAAACTGCGTACGTCCAGCAGCGAAGCGCGCACGTCTCGCAGCTCAATGCGCGCGGCGATCGACCGGGCGAGGCGCTCGGTGCGCGAGGTGCTCGAGGGGCTTCCCGAAATGATGAGGACTGAGCTCATGCCGAATACCAGTACCACTCCTATTATAAGAGGCAAAGAGATATTTTAAGAGACACGGATCTCCCAAGCGTGCCTTCGGCGGCGCGCTGCGACGCTCCCGATGACCGTCGAGTGCTGCTCCAGCAACAGGCGAATCCGCAGCGCAAATTTGCGAGCGCGACTGTCGTCTTTGCCTAGACATGTAGCGGTATGTCTTTTATAGTGGACCACGTAGCGCAAAGGAGAGGGCGCAAATCCTCCCTCGGCCCACAGCGCAGCAATTCCAGAGGAGTGAGTCCGATGAGCCAGAGTAACGCCGAAGTTTTGCCCATTGCTGGGCGCATTGGCGCCGAAATCCGGGGCGTTCGCCTGTCTGCCGAGCTGAGCCCCGACGTCACCGCCCGCATTCGCGAAGCTTGGCTGAAGTACAAAGTGGTGTTTTTCCGCGGTCAGCAACACCTCGACGAAGCCGCGCAGGAGTCGCTGACGGGCTTGTTCGGTGCGGCTCCGGTCGGTCACCCCACGGTGCCCGCCATCAGCGGCACGAAATTCATCACCGAGCTCGATTCACGCTACGGCGGTCGCGCGAATTCCTGGCACACCGATGTTACGTTCGTAGACGCTTATCCGCGCGCTTCGATCTTGCGCGCGCTCGTGGTGCCGGCTTCGGGCGGCGATACGGTGTGGGCCAATACTGCGGCGGCCTATCAAGAGCTGTCGCCGGAGCTGCGCGAACTCGCGGACAAGCTCTGGGCCGTGCACACGAACGAGTACGACTATCAAGCCAAGCGCACGAACCCCACGCCGGAAGAGCTGAAGTACTACAACGAAGTCTTCACCCGGACCCTGTTCGAGACCGAGCACCCCGTGGTGCGCGTTCACCCGGAAACCGGCGAGCGCACGCTGCTGCTCGGTCATTTCGTGAAGAAGCTGATCGGCCTTTCTTCGCACGACTCGGCGCACTTGATCGGCGTGTTCCAGGAGCACATCACGCGGCTCGAGAACACCGTGCGCTGGCGCTGGGCCGTCGGTGACGTGGCCGTGTGGGACAATCGCGCCACGCAGCACTACGCGATCAACGACTACGGCGACCAATACCGCCTGGTCCGCCGCGTCACTGTCGATGGTGACGTGCCCGTGAGCGTCGACGGCCGGCGAAGCGTGACGAAGCGCCGGGTCGACAAATCGGCAGTCGAACAGGTTGCAGCAGCCGCCGAATGACGGGTGCCGGATAGCCATCACCAATAGCGTTCAACCACGCGGGGCCCCTGCCGTCCCGGCGCGCGATCTCATCATCCCTTCAACTTAGAAAAGAGCCGAAATGTCGATCAAATTGTACTACACGCCTGGTGCTTGCTCCCTCTCTCCGCACATCGCGTTGCGCGAAGCGGATCTGCCGTTCGAGCTGGTGGGGGTGGATCTCGCGAAGAAAGAGCTGAAGGCTGGCGGCAGCTTTTTGGCCGTGAACCCCAAGGGCTACGTGCCCGCGATCACGCTCGAGGACGGCAGCTTGCTCACCGAAGGTGCGATCATCGTGCAATACATCGCAGACCGGCAGCCAGAGAAGAGGCTCGCCCCGAAGTTCGGCACGCCGGAACGCGTCAAGCTCAACGAGTGGTTGCACTTCATCGCGACCGAGCTGCACAAGGGGTTCGGCCCGGTCAACAACCCGAAGACCAACCCAGAAGCGAAGCAATTTTTTCGCGACCGCTTGAACCAACGCTTCGAGTTTTTGACGCGCAGCTTGGAAGGTAAACAATACCTGCTCGGCGAACAATTCACCGTCGCCGACGGCTACGCCTATTACACGTTGCGCAACCTACGGAAGCTCGACGCCGCGGCCGTGGATGATTCGCGAATTTTGAAGGAGTACTTCGACCGTGTCGGCGCGCGCCCCGCGGTGCGCCAAGCCTTGCAGGCCGAAGGCCTGTCCTGAGGGACGACTCGTTTCGCTGAGCGCGGGCGCGCCGTCGCAATCGTGCGCGGCGCGTTCGCTCGGCATTTTCTCGATATTTCAGAAGGAAGCACATGACTCGTCGCGCCGGTAAACTTCACCTCAACGCGTTTCTTCTCAACGTCGGGCACCACGAAGCTGCGTGGCGTTTGGCTGAGAGCGATCCGTTCGCGAGCACGAGCACGGAACATTACAAGCGGCTCGCGCGCACCGCCGAGCGCGGCAAGCTCGATTCGCTGTTTTTGGCGGATGGGCCCGTGCTCTGGGGCAACATCGGTCAGCGGCCTGCCGCCACGCTCGAACCGACCGTACTGTTGACAGCGCTGGCCGGGGTTACCGAGCACGTCGGCCTGATTGCGACGGCATCGACCACGTACAACGAACCGTACAACCTAGCGCGTCGCTTCGCGTCGCTCGACATCATCAGCAATGGTCGCGCCGGCTGGAACATCGTCACGACCGCGGGCGTGGATGCCGCGCGCAACTTCAACCTGGAAACGCTGCCGCCTCACGCGGAGCGCTACGCGCGCGCTGCGGAGTTCGTGGACGTATCGCTCAAGCTGTGGGACAGCTGGGCGGACGACGCGCCGCTGGGCGACAAACAAAGCGGCATTTGGGGCGATCACTCGAAGGTCTATCCGCCGAAGCACGTCGGTAAATACTTCAAGGTCGAGGGCGCGCTGAACGTGCCTCGCTCGCCGCAGGGTTACCCGTTGCTGGTGCAAGCCGGTTCGTCCGAGGACGGCAAATTCCTGGCCGCGCGCTACGCCGAGGCCGTGTTCACGGCCCAACAAACGCTCGAAGACGGCCAAGCCTTCTACGCCGATCTCAAAGCGCGTACGCGCGCGCTCGGTCGCGATCCGGACACAATCAAAATCCTGCCCGGAATCGTGCCGGCGATCGGCGGCACGGAGGCCGAAGCGCTCGCGCTCGAAGAAGAGCTCGATCGCTTGATTCTGCCTGAATACGCGCGGCTCCAGCTCGCGACGATCCTGCGCGTGCCGGCCGAGTCCCTCGACTTCGACCGCGAGCTCCCCGCAGATTTGCCGGGCGAGGACGCGATTCAAGGCCACAAGAGCCGGTACTCGCTGATCCTCAACTTGGCGCGTCGCGAGCGCCTCACCGTGCGCCAGTTGCTCGGGCGCTTGGGCGGCGGGCGCGGGCATCGCACGTTCGCCGGTACACCGGAGCAAGTGGCCGACGCGATCGAGCTGTGGTGGAACAACGGCGCGGCCGACGGCTTCAACATCATGCCGCCCGTGCTGCCCTCGGGCCTCGACGCGTTCGTCGAGCACGTCGTTCCGCTACTGCAAAAGCGCGGCCTTTTCCGCACCGAATACGAAGGTCGCACCTTGCGCGAGAACTACGGGCTCGCGCGCCCGCCGAACAGCAATCAGCAGCGCAGCGTCGCGGCAGAATGAACCCACGCTGAGTCGCTCGCGGCTCCCGAATTGACGACTCGAGCTCGCTCATCACGCATCGCTACCGAGCGGTGGTGGCTGGGCGAGCACCCTCTCCGTGAGCGTCTCCTTTTCTATCCGAAAGGACGACGCCCCAGGCTACGGGATCGAATCTCAAGAGTTTTGCGACGCCCCGCCGTTCTTGCGCCCGTCCTAGACGCCGAATTGATCCGCCACCGGAGTGCTCGCCGCGCTCGAGGGCAAGGTTCGAGTTTGATTTTGATGGTCACCTAGCGCGCCGCGGGCCGGCAAAGCCTTCGGCGTCGCGCTGCGGGCGCCGCTTGCCCCAATTCACGCGGCATTTGCGCGATTGTTCTGCTGACCGTCCGTGACGCCGAAGGCTCGGCCGCGGAGCGACGTGTTGTGTGACCATCAATCCAAAGGAAAGCTGGCCAAGCCCGTTCCGTCCGTTACTCGCCGCGCGATGCGGAGTTCCAGCGGGTGAGGCGTCGTTCGATGTGAGAGAGCAGTTGGTTGAACGACACGCCGAGCAGCATGATGGTGATGATGCCGACGTACATTTCCGGGATTTGGAAGTTGTACTGCGAGTAGATGATGAGGTACCCGAGCCCCGCTTTGGCGCCGATCATTTCCGCGGCCACGAGCACCACGAGCGAGTAGGCGCCGGCGAGGCGGATGCCGACGAAGATGGTCGGCACGGCGGAGGGCAGAATCACCTTGTAAAAGAGCTGCAGCTGCGAGAGCCCCATCGTGCGCGCGGACTTGATCAGCAGCGGATCGGTGCCTCGCACGCCGCTCACCGTGTTGAGCAAGATCGGAAACGAGCAGGAATAGAGCACGATCGCGACCTTCGATGCCTCGCCGATGCCGAGCAGCAGAATGAACACGGGCAACAGCGCGAGCGCCGCCGTGTTGCGCAGCATCTCCAGGAACGGGCTCACGGTCGCGGCCAGGCGCCGGTTGTAGCCAATCAGCAGCCCGAGCGGCACCGCGGACACGATAGCCAACGAGAAGCCGACGAGCGAGCGCGTGAGGCTTGCGCCGACGTGCTGTGCAAGCTGGCCATTTTTGAGCAGTTGCCACCCGGTGTGAAGGACCTCGGAGAACGGCGGCAAGAACGCGGGCTCGACCCAATGAGCACGCGGGGCGACTTCCCACAACGAAAGGAACGCCGCGATCACGGCCCAGCGATTGAACAGGCGCAGGAGCCCGCGCCCAAACCCGGAGAAGTGCGGCGCGCCTTCTGCCGCGTGCGGCAACGTCAGCGATTGATCGACGCTGCTAGACATGAATGGATCCCTGCTTTCCACCCGAGACGTTTGCCGCGTGTTCGAGCTTGTTCCTGCGTTCCTGCTCTTGGGCGCGCTGCACTTCGTCCCGCAGGCGTGACCAAACTTCGTGGCGAACCGCGCCGTATTCTGGGCGCGAACGCACGTCTTCCCCGTATTTCAGCGATGCTGGGATGTCGATGATGGTCTTGATGCGACCAGGACGCGAAGTCATGACGATAACCCGCTCACCGAGGCACACGGCCTCGTCGATGCCGTGGGTGATGAAGATGATCGTCTTCTTGGAGCGTTGCCAAATGCGCACCAGCTCCCCCTGCAGGATCTCGCGCGTCTGTTGATCGAGCGCAGCGAACGGCTCGTCCATCAGTAAGACGTCCGGGTCGTAGGCTAGGCTGCGTGCGATCGCGACGCGTTGCTTCATGCCACCGGAGAGCTCGTGCGGGTGGCGGTTCTCGAAGCCGGACAGCCCGACCAAGTCGAGAAAACCGCGAGCCTGATCGCGCCGTTCTTTCGGCTTGAGCTTGCGTAGCTCGAGGCCAAATTCCACGTTTTCGAGTGCGGTGCGCCAGGGGAAGAGCGCGTATTGCTGGAACACCACGCCCCGGTCCATCCCGGGCCCCGTGATCGGTTTGCCGTCGAGCAAAATTCGACCAGAGCTTGGCGTGGTGAGGCCGGCGAGCAGATCGAGCAAGGTGGATTTTCCGCAGCCGCTCGGCCCGACCACGACCAAGAACTCGCCGGCCTTCACGGTGAACGAGACATCTTCGAGCGCGGTGAACTGCGCCGGGGCTCGCTGTCCGCCGGAATTTCGAATGCTGAAGTGCTTGCTGACTCGAGAAAACTCAAGCTTGGCTTGCGCGCGCGCGCAGCTGAACTCCGAAACTTCGGCATTCATCTGGAACCGCTCCCGGAAAAAGGGTTGAGCTCGTTCGTGTAGAGGTCGTTCAGCTTCAGTTGGCCGGGGCCCAATTGGCCGTCCTTGACCAGCCAATCGAGCCAAATTTGGTACTCGCGCTCGGCGATTAGGCCGCCTTTGCCCGCGATGCCCGTCGAGCGCCAATAGCCCACGCTGGCACCATCTTCGTTGCGTGCGCGGCGCTGGATGATGGCCTTGTAGCGGGCGATGACTTCGGCGCGCGGTTGGCTGCGCGCCCATTCGATCGCCTTTGCCGTGGCCTCCACGAATTTGCGCGCGGTGTTGGGGTTGTCGTGGAAGAAGCGTTTGCTCAAAACATAGCTGCCCGCGGTAAACGTTCCGAACAGCTCGAAGTCCGAAAATAGTTGTCGAATGTTGCCGCGTTCGAGCGCCTTGTCCCGCAAGATATTGCTGAGCATGACCACGTCTACCTGCTTTTGGCGTAGCGCTTGCTCGCTCGTCACCGGCGGCACGACCACGAGCGTCACTTGGTCGGCTTCGGCCTTGCTGAGCCCACCACGCGACAGGTATTCGCGCAGCACGAACTCTGCGTTTGCGCCCACGGTATTGACCGCGACTTTTCTGCCGATCAGATCGCGCGGCCCGTGGATCGGGCTGTCGGCCAGCACGTAAAAGCCCAGGTACGTCTGCTCGTCGACGCCATAATAACCGATGACTGCTCGGACCGGCGCCTTGGCGGCCACGAGCTTGATGACCGCGCCGTTGAACGCTCCACCGTAGTCCGTGTCGCCCGTGACTACGCTTTGAATGTCCTGCGGTCCGCTGATGGTATTGCCCACGTACTTGAGCTTGATCGGCGCCAAGTACCCGAGATCCTCGGCGAGCTCGGGGTAGAGCACCGTGCCGGCGAAGCCTTGGTAGCGAAGCTCGAGCTGTTCCAGCCCCATGGCTGCGGCCGCGCCCCTCGCCTTCGTCGGTTCTCGCTTGGAGCAGCCGCTATTGGCTACGCCGAGCAAAAGTGTAACCGCGACGAGAATCCTGCTTAGGAGAGCCATGTCTTGTGAGTGTTAGGGAGTGTCAGCTCGGGCAAGGACCCCGCGCCCGCCGCCTTGGGCGGGGGCGGGGGGCGTGCTCGCGTTCAGCCCTTGGGTTTGCCGTTCGCGTCGTACTCTTGCCAGTAGTGCTCGAGGTTCAGCTCCTTGAGCACTTGCTTGAGGAAGCTCGTGTCGGTCCAGGCTTCGAACGAGAAATCTTTCTTAATCAGGCCGAAGCGTTTGGCGTCCGAGATGGCCCGCTTGTACTGCGCGGTCACGTACTCATCGATCAAGGG
>Ga0068855_100000849_pt1 | contig 37854 bp, 34 predicted proteins | sample KBSCornC52_FD_66592 | JGI IMG/M metagenome (GOLD analysis project Ga0068855, IMG submission 66592) | Corn rhizosphere microbial communities from Kellogg Biological Station, Michigan, USA - KBS Corn C5-2 | ecosystem: Host-associated > Plants > Roots > Rhizosphere > Soil ...
AACGCAAGAAAAGGCTATTCCGCGTTGTTCGATCTGACCCTTGCAAGACCCAACCCTTGCAAGACCCAACCTGAGTTGACGTTAAATCGTCATAGCGCTCATTGACACGGACGGAGTAATCTTGACCCCAGCTCCCGACATCAACGGATCGTCATGCCATCATCTATTTCCAACGAGAAACGCACATCAGTTCGCGGCCTGGGCGAGATCGCTCTCCGCGTCAACAACTTAGACAGCTGTCAAAAATTCTACGAAGAGGTCATCGGTCTCACCTTGATGACCCGATTTCCAAACGCCGCATTCTTCAAGATCGCGGATGGCTACGGAGGACACACCCAGGTGCTCGCGCTGTTCGACCGCTCGCACCTCCCCGGCTACAAAGGTACAGACGCAGGGACATCGACGATCGACCACATAGCGTTCGAGATACCACTTGCTGATTTCGCAGCGGAAGTTAAGAGACTGAAGGGGCTAGGACTCGCAATCGAAACTGCTGAGCATACGTGGGTGCATTGGCGCTCCCTCTATGTGAACGATCCTGAGGGCAATCAGGTGGAACTGGTCGCTTACGACCCCAGCGTTTAAAGAGTAAGGTTATCTATTGACGGACGTATCTGGAGTGAAGCGGAGAATCAAAACGGTGAGAACAGGAACGACATCTCAGGCAGGACGTATGGTTACAGAAAGCCGGTTCCCTGGGTAATGCGATGAAAAAGCTTCGATTTTTGATTTCTCTTCACGGCAACCAGAACGATTTCCAAGTGGCGCAAGCCCAATGTGCGGAAACCACCGCTCGCAAGTTGGGGATCGATGCGGAAATCGTTTTTGCGGAGGATGACGCTGTAAACCAGAGCACGCAGCTCTTGAAGGCGATCCAAAGCCAGAAAGAATCCCGACCCGATGCGATTATGCTGGAGCCGGTCGGAGGCACAGCCTTGCCGCAGGTGGCCAAAGCTGCCAACGCAGCAGGAATCGGTTGGGCAGTCCTGAACCGGCGACCGGAGTACCTGGCGGAACTTCGCCGACAGGCTACGGTGCCGGTGTTTGCTGTCAGTGCCGATCACGAGGAGATCGGCCGTATACAGGGCCGACAGTTTGCGGCGTTGCTGCCCAAAGGTGGTTCGGTCCTTTATATCGAGGGGCCTACACGAAGTTCTTCTGCCCAGAAGCGCACAGCAGGGATGCAGGAGACCATACCGTCGAACATTCAGGTTTCGATGCTGAAGGCAAACTGGACTACGGAGAGCGCGACACGCGCGGTATCGTCGTGGCTGAAGCTGTCCACATCGCGAAGCGCACCCATCGCCCTGGTGGCTGCACAAGATGATGCCATGGCTATGGGGGCTCGCGAAGCATTTCAGCAGGTTGCCAATGATCAAGAGCGGGCTCGATGGCTGAGCCTGCCCTTTACCGGATGCGATGGCCAACCAGGGAGCGGCCAAGTTTGGGTGAGAGAGAAATTGCTGGCCGCCACCATTTACCTTCCACTACTTACAGGAATCGCGATGGAGATTCTGGTCGCGGCCATGCGGGACGGAACCCAACCGCCGGAACATTCCTCCACCACCCCGGTCTCAATCCCTGCGCTCGACGCCTTGGTTTCGAATAGATGATAGAGTCGACGAACTGTTGCAGAAGAGAGGGGAACAGTTGGCGGGGTCCTGAGTGTAATTGTGAGAGCGGATTGGTTGTTGGCTCTTTTATTGGAGAAGACGGGAATTCCCATGGTTTTCTGGCCGAAGGCGCGATCTTCAGTACGGTGGATCGTGCCGAAGGTGCAAATACCAGTGTGTGGGGCGTCAACGCAGCGGGGCAGATCGCTGGGCACCTGTGATGTTGCAGGTCAGCGTCTGGGATTCATTGCGAACCGGACACCGATGAAAAAACGGTAACTCGGTAGTTTGGAGCAACTCAGGCTGACGCTTTTTCGGGGCACCAGGTGGAGGTCGTTCATTGGCCAGACCACCGGGCAGGTTGAAAGGCGCCCCATCAGCTGCCCCAAGAGGATGTTGTTGGCTCCTTCTTTCCTGTTCGTCCGAAGTCGGTGATCGTCCATAATTGACCGCATGATCAACCGACGCGCTTTCCTCAAGACCAGTGCAGCATCCCTTCCATTGGTTACGGCCATCCAGAACGCGGCCCCGGCGACGACTTCAGTGGAAACGATCGCGGACGCAGCTTTCAGCGGCACGGCTCCGAACCTCATTCCTCTGCCAGCAAGGCTGGCTCCGCTCGATCCGTCCACCCTGCCCTGGCAACAGAAGATTCGCCGGGTCGGTCAGAGCAACATGACCGAACACGATCCCGTCGTGATGAACATTGAAGAATGGGCAGACTACTGGCATTCGGCGGGAGCGGACATCGTTTTTGTCAGCGTGACCGGCATCCTCGCCTTCTATCCCTCTAAGGTGCAGTTCCACCGTCATGGAAAGTTTCTCGATGGCAGGGACTTCTTCGGCGAGTGTGTCGCCGCCGCCCGTAAGCGTGGCATGCGCGTCGTTGCCCGAATGAGTCCAGATCTGAATTGGGGTGACGCTCTTGATGCTCACCCGGAGTGGGCCATGCGCGACGGCGACGGAGCGGTTCTGCGCAGCTCCGAAGACTCGCGCCTATTCCGCACCTGCATGTTCACCAGCTATATGGACGACTACATCCCAGCGATCATGCGCGAAATCAATTCGCTCTACGATGTGGATTGCTTCTACACCAACGGATGGCCCCCCATCGGCAGTTTGCCGAACTGCCATTGCGCCGTCTGTAGAAGGCTTCCCCCGCCCAACACTAGCGCCTACTGGCGCGCTTTCAATGATCGCGTTCTCGAGTTGTGGAATAAGTACGACGCCATCGCCAAGGAAAAGACGCCCGGCAGCTTTTACTTCGCAAACCTGGGTGGCAATGTCCGCTGCGGGCCCAATCTCGATCGCCTCGGCAAAACCGCAGTTTGGTTCCAGGCCGACAACCAGGGCCGCACCTCTGAGGATCCCGCGGTCTGGGGATGCAGTCTGCAAGGCCGCGTGTGCAGCGCCCTGATGGACGGAAAATTCGCTGCCAACGTCTCCGCCGCTTACTCGACGGGCACGGTCCGCTGGCGCAATTCGACCAAGAATCCTGCTGAGGCAAGAATGTGGTTGAACGAAACGCTGGCCAGCGGCATGGCGCTCTACTACCACTTTATCGGCTCGGAGGCGGGATTCGGAGAAGATCGCCGCTGGCAAAAGCTCGGCTCGGATTATTTCCGGTGGGCGAAGAGACACGATGCGCACTTGACGCCCCGTCGATCGCTCGCAAATATCGGCGTCGTCATGGGGCAGAGCACGCAGCTTCTCTATCCGGTTCCCGCCGCCGCTCATGCTCACGACTACATGCGCGAGACGACACACGGGATCTATGAGACGCTCCTCAACGGCCGATTTGCCTTCGACTTCGTCCACGAAGACCGCCTTGACCTCAATCGGATCAGCAAGTACCGTGCCCTACTCTTGCCGAATATCGCCATACTCAGCGACCGCCAGTGTCAGCAGCTCCGCGACTATGCCCGCTTCGGAGGGTCAATCATGGCTAGCTTCGAAACAGGGCTGTATGACGAGAACTTGCAGCCTCGAAAGGAATTTGCCCTCGCCGACCTGCTCGGCATTAGCAAGGCTGGGGAGATGATCCCAACGAACGGCAACGCCTTTTACGGCCGAATTGAACGCAGTCATCCGATCCTCGAGGGCTTCTCAAACACCAATTGGCTGCCGGGGGCACAAAACCGTGTGCCCGTAAAACCGGTACCAGATCCGGTTCTCACCGTTGTCCCTGGCTTCGTGCAATACCCTCCGGAATTGGCCTACCCACCTACCTCGCACACCGATGAACCGGCCGTGGTGCTGCGCGAAGTCGCATCCAGCCGCCTTGCCTACTTTCCTGGCGACGTCGAACGAACCTTCTGGCTTACCGGCCACGGCGATCTCCTGCGTTTATTGCACAACACTGTCCGCTGGCTAACTCAAGATCAAGCCCTCGTCCACGTTGACGGCGATGGATTCCTCGAGCTCTTTGCCTGGGAAACAACGCCGGGTTATGCCATTCACCTCCTCAATTACACGAACCCGAATGCCCACCACGGCTGGCTGAGCACGGTCTACCCGCTCGGTCCGCAAACCATCAGCCTGACGTTGCCGAGCGGAGTGAAGGTTAGAACCGTGGACTTGCTTCGCTCCGACCGGAGAATTCCTTTCCGGCTCGATGGCCCGGTGGTACGTTTCACCATACCTCGTGTGGACGACTATGAGGTCGCCGCGGTGACCGTCGGATGATTCAGTCTCGTCTGACCGACCTCGCGTGCGAGGTTTGCCCGAACTATCCATGCGAACGTGTGGTTTTCTTATGCTTTGCTTGGCATCGGGAAGTCCGCAGGAAAGAGCAGGGCAAGACACGGGCCGGTTGCAGCGTTGCGCTTCATGAATGTGCGCCGGTTGTGCCTGGATTCTTCTACGGCTTCTGGTAGCAGCCCAGATCGATTGTTCCCGATTTAACGCGCGGCGATCCGTCGAGGTCGAATTCTCCCACCGGCAATTCATCGATTATGCCGGCGGCCAGGGCGGGCGAACCAGACTGCAGACGAAAATTATGCGCCGCTGTGTTGACAAAATGCGGGTCGAGGAAGCGTGAGTGCTGATCGTTCCCCGTGGAGTGGGCATAATTGTCGAAGCCTCGGATGGTGCCGGAAACTTCCATCCAGGCGCTTGCCTCGGCGCCGGCGGCGCAGTAATAAAGGTTATGGTCAATCACCGCCGGCGGTTGAATCTTGTTCACCTCGGTTTTGCTCACTGAGATCAGGCAGTGCGGTCCTGCGTAGACGATGTTATTGGCAAAGACATTGTCCGACATGTTCCATTGCATCTGGAACTCGCCGCTGCCGGTGGACGACGTGTCGTTTTTGTAGAGCGTGTTGTTGAGTACCCTGGAGTGTTCGGTATGCCCGCGGTCGGGCGCATAGCCGCCAATGGAAACGCCCGCGGTGTGGCAGTGATAAATGAGATTATTGCGGGCAATAATGTAGCTGGTCGCTCGATCCTTGTGCTCACTAGCCAGTTCGATCCCGAAGTCCACATCGTGAATCGTATTGTGCTCGATCAGGATTCTTGTTCCACCATCCACATAAATCCCGTCCGACGATTGATCATTTCCGTATGCCGGATTGCCGCGTGAGGTGATGTTGTAAACCAGATTGTTGCTTACCGTCCCATCGCGAGCCTGGTCCACGGCGGGATCGGGTGCAGTTCGCTCAAAACCGATGACATCGATCCCGATGTTGTTATTGTCGTGAACAACGTTGTGGGTGATACGAAAATTCGTGACGTTTCCGTTTACCACCACTGACTCGCTCGATCCAGTCTTGAGGTGATGCACCTCGTTGCCGTCAATGATCAGATCCGTAATCGGAGTTTGGGCATTCGTACCATAGACAGCGATGCCAAACCCGTTGCCACCGCTTCCCGGCTTATCCCGGCCTGGAAAAGTCTGCTCGATGTGATGGACGTTATTTTTGAGCAATTCGATGTGCGAGCCGGAGCCGATGACGTTGATGCCTAGAGGGGTTAGGTGATGTTCGGCGGTACGAAAATTGCGAATTTCAAATCCTTCGATACGCACGTAGGACTGGTCCTGAATAGTGAGCACACCCTGCCTGCTTTGAGGTGTGGAGTGCATTGCATCTAGCACTGCCGTTTCGCCCGGGTAGCTTCTGAAAGTGATAAAGCCGTCGTTCGCATTTCCGGACACATTGATACGCACCAACTCTTCATAGATCCCGCGGCGCACGTAAACCGTAGTGCCGGGGTGGACCGTGTCCGCAGCATGTTGAATGGTTCTCCATGGCGCGGACTGGGTGCCGGGGTTGGAATCGTTGCCGGTGGGCGCCACATAATAAGAGGCGTTCGGCTGGGCTAAAGCAGCCGAGGCACACGCAAACAGGATGCAAGCGCTTACGAATTTCACACCTACTCCCCCACTGATGAATTTGATTGCTTCCGAGCCTAAAGTTAGAAACCAGGTAACAAAGGGCCAGAAGGTTCGACCTCGGACCCGAGCCCGTCAGTTTTGAAGCTTAAGTTCTTCGGGAAGCCAAGAGTTTCTTTGCATTGTCGTGATAAACCTTGCGCAATGTTTCGTCCGGCAGTCCGAAACCATTCAGGCTCCAGTGATAGCCGAACTGCTCCGTTTCATAGAAGTGCTCGTCCCAAGTCTCGAGAACCCTGAATGTAATTCGATACATGGCCTTGTCAAACCCCATATCGGTACCGAAAAGCAGACGGTCGCCGTATTTTTCATAAAATTTGGCCGTGAAGCGGGGAATGGGCGCAGTTTCAGCGTAACGCGCGGAAATGTCGGCATACAGATTGGGATGAGCATCGAGTACTTGCCCCAGACGTGCTAGATCGTAATCGAGGTTGGCGAAGTGGCAGGCGATGAAAGTCGTGTTCCGATGTTTCTGGACGGTGCGCCCTAGGATGTCAACCATCCCGGAAAGCCCCACAATGCCCGGCTGGTTGTCCAACCGCCATTGATAGGCATTCATCAGGCCGTCATTGGTGTTGTCCATTGGTTGGTACATCCAGATCGGATCGGCGACGTGAAGGCTTATCGGCATGCCCAACTGCCCGCACCTCTCAAAAAGCGGATCCATGCGAGTATCGTCGGGATGCATGCCAATGGCCTTCACCGTGGTTGAAGTGAGTCCCTTTCCTTTGTCATGAAGCTCTCCCACCCCCCGCGCGCCTATCTCATGACACCGCTCTAGGGCCTTGACGGCCTGGGGACCGAATCCGGGCCGGTCATAGCCCGTGTAGTCAAAGCCGCACCACAGCTCGAAGCGGTCAGGATAGGGGGAATATTTTCGATAGATATCAGAGAATTTCTCTCCCGTTGCCATGGCCAGGATGATTGTCTTCTCCACGCCGACCTCGTCCATATTCCTGACCCACTCGGCAATTTCCCCCTCCGTCTTGGGGTAGGGATGGGAATGCATGTCAATGACGGGAAACTTCGCCTTGGGGACCTCGGTGATCGGAATCTTATAAATGGATTTCGGCCTGTAGTCTTTGAGCAGAATGTTTTCTGGGGAAGACGCTCCCGATGTCTTGCTGGAGGGAGCCAGGCGACTTGCGCGTTGCGTTGCACTCCAGGCGGGCATGGACCCAGCCATCACGCCAGCCATACTGGCGGTTTTCAGAAAAGAGCGGCGTTTCATGTGTTCTCCTCGTAATTGTTTCTAATGCCGGCTGAACGTTGTTTTGGCTCCCCTCGAGCAACAGATTTCCTCGAGCTCAACCGGAATGTGGGGCTACCGCCTGAGACGTCAGGCGATGAATCCCCATCATCAGGCCCTCGAAGGGATTCTAGAACAACCCCGAATGAACGTACCTCAATGAGCTGCAGATTGAACGTCCATTGAACCGCGCGCTCCACAGCCGCAGGAGCAATCACGAACATGTAGCTGCACCGCTGCACCCGCGAGTTGTTTTGTCCCGCCGTTCGTGGTAGAGAAGACGGATGAATTTTCTAAGGGAATCCGCGCACAGCTTAAGGGCAGCATTGTTGATCGCGTTATTGGCGGGCGGAACCGCGCACAAGGCTAGCGCGGAGAATAATGGCCTGGAGCGCACGCCGGTTCTCGGTTGGAGCACCTGGAGCTTCATCCGTAAGCATCCCACCGCAGACCAAATGAAAGCTCAAGCGCTCGCCCTGCACAATTCCGGATTGCAGAAAATCGGTTACGAATACGTGAACCTCGACGACTTTTGGTATCAGTGTCCGGGACGGCAAGGCCCGAACGTCGACCCTTATGGCCGCTGGATTACAGACGCATCGAAATTCCCGGCTCAGGGAGATCGCGATGGCATGAAGGTAGTGGCCGATTACATTCACAGTCTGGGGTTGAAGTTCGGAATTTATGTTACGCCCGGTATTTCTAAGCAGGCGGTCACCCGGAACACGCCGATTAAGGGCACATCGTACACGGCTGCCCAGATTGCGGAGGCCTCTGTAGCGGAGAACAACTACAACTGCAAGGGAATGGTGCGCATTGACTACAAAAAGCCTGGCGCGCAGGAATATACCAATTCATGGGTCGATATGCTCGCAGCCTGGGGCATCGATTACATCAAACTTGACGGCATGACTGACAACAACGTCGCTGACGTAAAGGCATGGTCAGATGCTATACGGCAAAGCGGACGGCCCATGGTCTTGGACGTCACCCAGGGGGACTTTACGATCGCTCTTGCCCCCATCTTGATGAAGTACGCCAATCAATGGGAATTCGCGCCCGATGTCGAATGCTATCGTTGCGAAAAGGGCGGTAGCAGCTACCCGCTAACCAGCTGGGCCGACGTTGCCAAACGTTTCAACTACGTGGCTGAGTGGCAGCCCTACGCCGGTCCGGGCGGCTTCAATGACTACGATTCTCTCGAGGTAGGAAATGGCAGCAATAACGGGCTGACTCCGGTCGAGCGCCAGACTCAGATCAGTCTCTGGGCCCTTGGAGCCTCCCCCCTCATTCTTGGCGTCGATCTTACTCACCTCGACCCAACGGATCTGCAGAAATATCTGGAAAACCCCGCAGTCCTCGCTGTCGACCAAGATTCAATCGCAGCAAAGAGGGTGCTGAGTACCGGCAACCAGCAGGTGTTCGCCAAGAGAGAGCCGAACGGAGACGTGATCGTCGGTTTGTTCAACGTCGGCGAAAGGGCAGAGGAAGTCTCCGTTTCAACATCCAGCGTAGCCCTCCCCGAAGATAAAAGCGGCTATTCCGCACACGATCTGTGGACTGGCGAGACGAAGAAAATATCCACCAGCATCAGTTCTGTTGTTCCGCCTCATGGGGTGGCTCTATACCGCGTCACCGGACTTTAAACTAAGTACATCGAGCACGAACCTCTATTTATTGCCTGCGCTAACTCACCAACCCAAACGGTGTTCTGACCTATCTTGGGGGAGATTTCGCGCAACTTGGGATCTCGTTGGGGGTGGCCTAAAATGAGGAGCAGATCGACGACTTCGCGAAAGCCTCGAGAAAGAGCGTGGTCTCTTCTCGCTAACAGACGTGCTTATGAGAACAATCTGGTTTCCTTTTATTCTTGCTGGACTGGTGGCCTGCCTTTGCCCTGCACAGGCAACCAAGGGGGACTCCGCCGCAATTTCTACGTCAACCCAAGTCCCGAAGGAAGGGATTAGCAACTTGGTGTGTAGCATTTCTGTTCAGAAAACTGAGTGGCAGGGGCCGCAAGCCGTTGAAGCCTCCTTGGTGATTGAAAACCGCTTAGACTCCGAGCTAAGTGTGTCGGTAGTGCCTTCTCTAACCCTCAAGCCCCTGGCAGGTGCGGAGGAATCTCACCAAAGCGGACTGAGCTATCTGGCTCTCTGGGACTGGGACAAAGGCACAACGCTGTCGCCTTCAGCTACGGTTTCTTTGCAGTTGAAACCCGGCAGTTCGAAGAACGCGTCTTCAGACATTGCGAGCCTCTTATGGTCAAAGATCAACGGGTCTGTCGTTCCGCACTCGAATCTCTTCAAGGTTGTGCCCCCTGGGAGGTATTCATTACATCTCGTCTTGACCGGAAGGCACGGTAAGGATCTGTGCTCCTCGAACGCGGTGAGTGTTCTCATAAAGTGAGTGCTGCATACTGACCGCGCCTGCAGGTTGGTTCGTGAATTTCCTCGTCGACTGAGTTGGCGAACTTCAAGTAAAGGGCGCGATTGTTCGCGCCCTTAGACGTCCTTCTTCACAAAAGGGACAAGACGCCGCGGCGTTTCATTAGCAGTTCCCGAGGGTTCCCTTGCGGCGCCGAGGTCGGCTGGCCTACGTTACGGGTCGATAATCACGCGTGGAGATGAGCCCCCTATTGCCAGCTGGCCGTTGACGTAGGCCTCGTAAGAATGCAGCCCAATCTCAGCATCGGCTCGAACAACAGCAGAAGCTGCGACACCTTTGACCACGATCTGGCGCGGTTCTTCGAACACATCCGGCAAGTCGATTTCTAACGTCTGACAATCCCCCAGAGCCTGCCAGGTAACCTTCTGCCCTGGGGAGACTATTTTCTGGGGTTCTGAGACAACCCAATCTCCGGCTACGCCATGGCCGGGAAATCGCTCGGTGCCTCGAGGCGAGAAAAAGATAATCACCTTTTCGTCTCGCCATGCTCTGGCTTGCTTGAACCCTTTCCCTTCCGATATTTTTCGCACAGCATTTTCTCGTGCCATTAGTTTCTCCTTATTTGACCGACGGCTTTGCACTCATGTTCTCGACCAATTGCTTGTATCGCGGATCACTTCTGAGGCCTTGCAGGGTTGGATCGTGCTCGATATCGGCTATGGAATAGCCATTTCGTATTGCCAGGCCGAGCGAGTCGATCGCTTTGGAATGTTCCCCCGCCTGTTCAAAAATCTCAGCCATCCGAAACAAGACGTCCGGGTCCGAGGGAGATCGCTTGTGCGCTTCCTGCACAAGCGCGACCGCTTCCTCTTGTTTGCCGAGCATAATATCGCAAAGCGCAAGCTCGGCCATCAGTTCGGTGTCTTGCGGGTCTATTTTTCGCTGTGAGGTCAACAGTTCGGCGGCACGTCTGTACGCGCCCTCAGCTTTCTTTCGCTCGTCGGGCGACCAGTAATAAGCGTCACCAAGGTTGCGCCAAACCCGCGCATCACGGTCATTCAGCTGCAAGGCCTTTTCGAACATGCGCGCCGAATCTGAAAATCGCATTTGAGAGAAATAGAGGGTCGCCAGATTGGAATAGGCTCGATAACTTGGCTCAATCGTGAGCGATTTCTGCAGCGCGTCTTCGGCTTGTTGAGTTTTTCCCTGAAGCAAGAGCACAGCGCCCAGATTAGAGTAGCCGCGAACATTTTCCGGTGCCAGTTCAATCACGCGACGAAAAGCAGCAGCGGCATCGTCGTAGCGGGCCATCTTCGCGTAAAAGGCGCCCAACGCGGAATAGCCGCCCCAGTAGTCTCTCCGCACATCGATCGCCTGACGATAAGCGCGTTCCGCATCTACTGTCTTTCCCAGGGCCTCGTAGGAATTTGCCAACCCGCGGTAGGCGGCATCGCTGGTTGGATCCAGAACCAGAGCTCGCTGAAATTCCTTTGCCGCCTCATCGAACTTGCCTTGGCCCTGGGAGATCAATCCCAGAGTGACATGCACGGCAGGAAGATTGTTGTTCAGGTCGGCTGCCCGACGGCAGGCTTCTATCGCCTTTGGAATCCAAATCTGGTCCTTCGTCTCCTGATAAAGCCGCCAGTAGGCTTCACCGGCACCCGCCAAGGCAGGCGCAAAGGCCGGATCACGCTCGAGTGCGGAATGGAAGAGAGTGGCGGCGGCCTCCAAACTGTTTGCGTCTTGATAATCCTGCAGGTAGCCAACCCCGCGAACGTAGTATTGATAGGCATCAGGGCGCGGCAGAGAATCGGCGATCGGCGAGTTGAGTTCCGTCGGCCGTAACTCTCCGGCTACCATCTTTAGGAGGCCGTCAGAAACCTGATGCTCCATCGAAAGAAGGTCTTTCACATCGGCAGTGACAGACTCTGCACTTACGCTACGCCGCCTCTCTGCGTTGACCAGGCTGTACATCACTCGGTGTGCGGCAAAATCCCAGCTCCCCTCGACAACCAAGTTGACACCCAGCTTCTGTCTGGCGATGCCGACTGAATTTACACCCTGGCTGCGTACTTCGCTTGCCGGGACGACCTCGACACCATATTGTTTGCTGATCTGGGTCAGGCGTGTCGTGAGCAAGTCAGTCAACCCCCTGCAGAGAATCTGGCTATCCTTCGTTCCGCCCACGGGCTCAAAGGGCAACACAGCGACAACTCGTGGCGGGGCAGGGACTGGCGCCTGGGTGCTTTTCCAGCGAATTCCGAGGATCGCGAAACTGACAGCCAGAGCCAGCAAAACAACGAAAAGAATTGACAGCCTACGTCGCTTGAATGGCTTGGGCGCCTCAGGCAAGACCCCTAGCCTTCTTCCCGAAACCAAACTCTGTAAAACGATTTTCAACTCGTGCGCACTCTGGTACCGACAGGCCGGATTCTTGTCCATGGCCCGGCGAATAATTGCTTCCAGCTCCGGAGAGATTGCAGGATTTAAGGATCGGACGGAGGCCGGCTCGCGATTCAGGATGGCCGCCAGCAGAGCTGGCACCGACGTTTCCTTGTGTGGAGGACGGCCGGTCGCCATTTCGTAGAGCACAACTCCACACGAATATAGGTCGGAGAGGTTGTCTGCAGGCTGCGCTCCGGACAACTGTTCGGGAGCGATATAAGGCAGAGTACCGGCAATCGTAAGACCATCCGAGACGGTGCCGGATCCTTCCTCCGGGCTCAGCAATCGCGCCAAGCCAAAGTCCAGAATCTTGAGATGTCCCTCTGCGGTGATGAGAATGTTGGCCGGCTTCAGGTCGCGGTGAATGACGCCGTGTTCATGGGCATCTTCGAGAGCTGACACGAGTTGTAAGGCATACTCCAAGAGATCCGATTCTCCTAGCGGACCTCGAGCCAGCTTATTGGCCAGGGTGACTCCTGCAACATATTCCATCACCAGGAAATCGACGTCGCCGTCGGTTTCAAAGCCATAGAGAGTTGCGACGTTGGGATGATTAAGGCGGGCGAGGGTGATCGCTTCCGTCCTGAAGTGGCGGCGCGCTGATTCGTCTGGCAATACACTAGGAGGGAGCAGCTTTAGAGCAACTTCGCGATGCAAGTGTTGATCTTGCGCACGATAAACTACTCCCATCGCTCCGACACCGATGCGATCGAGAAGACGGTAGTGACCCAACGTCTGGCCCGAGATGGGTTTGGATGCCATTTTCTCTGAACCCCGCGGCAAACGGTCATCGGTGTTCGACCGGGTTCGAAACGCAACTGTTAGCGAAGATTGTTATCCCCGGAGTCGGCAAAAGCAAGTCCGAAAACATGCAAATCGGCACCAAACACTTGAAAAAGAACGGCTTGCCTGAAGATTACGTCGGACGACCCGAATCCATTTTAGGTTTTGACAGTAGGGAAATCGGGATTCGCATGAGATAAAGGCTGCCCCGCCTCGCCTGAGAACTTCGCGAAAAAGCTGCCCTTTTGATTGGTGCCGAAGTGATCATTCTGGAGAGCAGGCCTTCTGCCTTGTCCTGATAGTTCGCTCCATTGCGTACGACAGAAATTACGATAGGCAAAGGCCGTTCGGCATCGCCCAGTAGTGCAGGATGGACGGTGCGGGTCCTTCTCTGCCTGCTCCGCTTCCGGGCCCCACTGCGATACTGAAGGAGTGCCACGAAGAAAAACCCGCGAAATGCAAACCTGATTGAAATAGTACGGCTGGGGGACGTTCAGGCCAAGCTATTTCAGTTGCAGACTTGATAACTGTTGAAGTGCTGCAATATCTCCCCTTGTGAGTGCTCGGGGGCGACTCAAACGTGCGCAGAATTTGAAAGAGGGAAGGGCTCAGGCTCCGAAGGATTGAGCACACCGACTGTGTACGTTTTTGCACCGAACGAACAGGCAATCATTGAACCCTTCGTTGGAATGTGCACTTACGCTTCGACCTAACTGCATTGCATTTACCCCAGTTCCTATTCGGATCATCAACAGACAGACAGACAGTAAGAGGCGGGGACGTTTTGGCGAGTCCTGATAAGTCGGCTCGGATAAGTTAGACCGCAGGTCTTGTAACTCGACGCAGAATGTGGTATAATACTAAAGGCCCTTTTCGCGTCGGTCGTATCTGTGTCCAGCGCCGACGAAGTTAGGGCAACCATACCTAAGCGAACTGTGAGGAGAAATGGATCAATTGGTCAAAGACTTTCTTGAGCGGTATGAGAGAGCCAACGCGTGTTCCGACTGGGCGGCCATCGGGAAGCTTTACGCAGATACATTCATGTTCGGTGGAGTGAAGGGGGTCCAGGTAGTCAGAAAAGACGACTTCCTCAAGCTTGTACCTAAAATGAAGGCTCATTTCACCTCTTTGGGACTTTCCGAAACTCAGCTGCAGACCGTGGACGCCAGCGCCATCGATGCCAAATACCTGCTCGCGAAGGCAACATGGAAAATGACGCTTCGGCATTTGACAGGCGTCAAGAAGCAGGTGGATACGTTCGCGACCTATGTGCTTGAGCGGAAAGAGGTGGGCAGGCTTTCAATTGTCTTCCAAATCGATCATCAGGACTTGGCGACCATTATCGGGAGCGAACAGACCGTGTAATGTCGCCATCCCTTACATGAGAAGAGCTCGGCGAGGCTGATCCTGGGATCCAAAGCAATTGATTGCCTAGGCTTACCCCCACAGCGCTAGCTCCGAGCCACGAGCAACTCGGAAGCTGGAGGTACGTCACTTGACTTCCCAGTACACCACGTAACGCCTGTCATAAAGGCTATTCAGCGGAACGAGCGTGACATCTTTCCGTTGTCCCGAAGTCCGGAATGTCAGCGGCTTATCGGCGGCTTTGATCCACGAACTCGGGTTGGAGTCGGGCGCCTTGAAACTTGGAATATCGAGATCAGGCACAGGTGGCGTCCTGTTCAACGCCCCCAGCGGCGAACCGTGCTGCTCGGGAATTGGGGCTCCGACTCGCAAGTTTGGCCCAATGATGTGGGCTTCGGTCAGCCCCTCGGCGCCCAGGTCTCCGGCCAGAACCAGAGGTCCGTACAGAAAGGCCTGCATTTGAGGATCATCCGCCATGGCTTCCACATGAAGGTGCATAGGAAGCCGCATCTCCACCTTGTCGCCTGCCTTCCACACCCGCCTGACAGTCAGATATGAGCCAGGAGTTGCTGACGCATCGAGGGCCTTCGCATTTAACTTCACGGTGGGTGCCGATTGCAGCCAACCCGGAATGCGAAGACGCAAAGTGACGTGTTCCGGCCTTGCTGCTATCACGGTGAGCGTCACATCTTGCGACTCCGGGTACTGAGTTTCTTGCCGGAGCTTGAACCCTTTCTCCCTCCAATCCAGCTCTGACGGAACGAAAAGGTTCACGTAGAGTCCCTCCCCATCCCACCAGTAAATACTGTCGTTCAGCTTCGAATATTCTTCAATTCCGCTACCGGTGCAACACCAGAATGTCTGATCTTCGGTGTTGAAGGTCTTCCAAGCGCCAGGGCTCAGCGAAAGATAATATTGGGTGTATCCGAGCTTGGGCCGAATTGTGCCAATGCGATGATTGAGCAATAAGCGCTCATAGTAATCAAAGAAGGCGGGCGACGGGTTCCAGCTATAGAGTTTTCGCGTGAGCTTCAGCATGTTGTAAGCGCAACAGCATTCCGCCGTATTCACACTCTGTTTCAGCTCGGCAGCCAAGCGCCGCGGAGGAGCAAGCCATGCTTCTGCATTGCCCGTCCCCGCCGTGACATAGGAACGAGCCGTCGTGACCTCAAATGAGAAATACTCTGCTAGATCGCGAAATCGGCTGTCGCCCGAGATCTCGTATCTTCGCGCGGCCGCAATCACCTGTGGGATATGCGTGTTAACGTGCAACCCCTGCAACTCATCCCGTCGCGCTGCCAGGGGATTGATGAAGCTCATTTTCTGGAAGCGATCGCCCAATTTCGCCCACCGAGAATCGTTCGTCTCAGCCCCAAGATGGTAAAAACTCTCCGCGATGCCGCCAAACTCGATCGTGAGAATCTGCTGCATGTGCGCTTCTGTTTTTGAAGACGTCCACTCGTCCGCCCAGGCCGCCATGCCTTCGAGCACTTGCAGCGCCTGTTGGTTCCCGGCCAAGCGGTACATATCAAACATTCCGGCTGTGATCTTGTGAATGGTGTAGAAAGGAGCCCAGACTCGCTCCCCCTTTTCGAGTCGGTCCCACCAGGTTGTCGGAAAGGCGCTAAGATATTTGCCTCCCAGCTTGTCCTGACACTTGGCCATCTCAGCGACCATGTAGTCGCCCTTGGCCTTGGCCTCCTTATCGCCGCTCGCGGCCAGTTGCGCGCTGGCGCTGAGGAAGTGGCCGACGAAATGGCCGCGCAGTTCGCTCGATCGCTGACCATTTTCTGGCTGTTCCCAACCTCCGAGCGGTTTCGCCGACCCCACCGGCAGTCCGGCATTCGCGCGGAAGGTATACAGCAGGCGGTCCGCAGCAAGTCGTCCCATGTAACCGCGGTTCCACTCCTGCGAGTCGAAGTACACATTATTCGGCAGCAGTCGAACCTGACTCATGGGGAAAGGTTGCACCCTTGGGGGGATTTCTTTAAGAGAGAACTCCAGCGGCGGGTTGAATGCCGGCGTGTCCGGCACAAGCGGTCGCTGAAAAGATCCTGGAGCCGGACGTGTCGAAGGGGCATTCGGTTGTTGCTGAACCTCTTGGGCAACTAGCCCGGTAGCCGCACCGGCCAAAACCAGGACGCCGAAATGGCGTCGGGTTAAAGTGGTTGCATCCTTCTGCTGGCTCATCCGTTTCGCCTCAATCTTAAGTCCAGCCGCGCGAAAGAACTGGTTCCGCAGTGGTTCGCGGTTCCCCACGAAAGCCTTCCGTGGTGCCGTGAATCTGGGGTCTTTAAGGCTGGTGGCGGTGGTCATCATGGCCGAGATCATCTTGATGATGATTTGCCATGCCGGCCCTTTCGACTGTGCGTGTAATCATATAGCGCAATACGCTTGTGCATGTACAACATTATCTATTTGCTTGTAACCGTCCAGATCGAATCGTATCGATTGAATGGGCTCAGATATGGCGTGGTACATAGCGACTTCACCGCGATGGCAGCGTTGGACATTCGCCCCAAAATGCTCGTCGTCTCGCTTTCCAGCGAACTTGCTTCAGAGCGGAATCTCGCCATCAGACACGCCGCTTGAAGACTCTCGTAATTGCCCCCGCGCTCGCTACCCCCATTAGCTGCGAAATCCCCAAATACACTGCGGCGAAGGGGATCAGAACGGCAGGACCGACGAGCAGTGGCCCACCAAACGGCAGCAGCCGTTTAATGAGATACGCTACCAGTCCGCTTGCGAGGGCAATTAGCCAGAGTTTTGCGATACGAGTCATCGAGGATGGCACCACACCGATACGCCTGTGCATGGCGCTGCGCAGCAGCACGAATTCCACCCACCCAGCGATACCTGCTGAGAATGTGAGTCCCGCCGTGCCCCAGCGGTGGTCCAATCCCAATAGCCTTGGTAGGGGCAACGCGCAAAGATACCCAAGCCCGAGCGTGAGGGTAACTCGCACAACGGCGTACCTGAGCGGTGTACGCGTGTCCCGCAGTGAATAGAAGGCCGACGAGTATAGACGCCCGGCGGTCGTGGCGAGAAGACCGGTAGCAGAACCAGCTAGAACGCCCCAGACGAAAAGGACATCTGCGTGCTGAAAATTCCCAGAACGATAGATCATGGCGACAATGACGTCACCTAAAACAACAAATCCAACTGCCGACGGTATAACGAAAAACGCGATTTGCTGCAGACCGCGCACTAATCGTTCGCGCAAAGCGGAGGCTACTTCCGCGGGGCTTCCCGTGGTGCTCGACATCGCTGGAAGCTCTGCCGCCGAAACTGCCATGCCGAAAAGGCTGACGGGCAGCGTATAAAGGGTTTGCGCGTAGGCAAGGGCTGCGACTGCGCCAGTACCCAGAAAGCTTCCGAGCCAGGAGTCCACGTAGGCACTGATCTGAACGATGCCTCGGCTGAGGAACACCGGGAAAAAATTCTGCACGACGGTCCTTACGTGGGGGTTGGCGAAATCCGTGTGAACGCGTAGCGGCCCCAAGAACTTGAGAACAGTCGGGAGTTGAATCGCGAACTGCAATGCGCTTCCAACAACGGAACCGATGGAGAGTAGTACAGCGAGGCGAGGTTGCGAGTGGGAGCGCCCTGCCCACAGGAGTGTGGTTATCATCGCCACATTCCAAACAACCGGTGCGGCATAAGATAGGAAAAATTTCCGGTGGCTGTTCAAGATCCCAAGGCACCAGGCCGACAGAACGAGCAAGGCAGCGCCTGGAAAGAGAATCTGTACCAGGCGAATGGTAAGCAGCCTCTTGTCGCCTTGGAAGCCTGGGGCGATCAGGTCGATTAACCATGGCGTCGTGAAAATCCCCATCGCCACCAGAATGGCCGTAACCAGGAACAATAGTGCAAACGCAGCCTCCGCCAGCCGGGAAGCTTCCTCGTGGCGATCCTCGGCATTCAGCCTCGCATAGACCGGGATAAAGGACGCCGAAAGGACACCTTCACCGAAAAGATTTTGCAGAATGTTGGGAATTCGGAAGGCCGCACGGAAGGCGTCGGCAGCATCAGAGTTGCCAAAATAATGCGCAAACACTCGGTCGCGGACTAACCCGACCAAACGGCTGAGCAGAATGCCTGCGGCAACGGCGACCGAATGTCTGCCGCTTTGGGATTTGTGGGCGAGTTGGTCCAAAGCAGGATTATATGGATAACCTTTCCGATCGAACCATGAGCGATGCTGGATATGTCTAATTGTTGACAACAGACGCACCCTGGCTGCCCTCAGAGTTGGCCACGCCGCATGATCCTGAAATGATTGATAATTCCAGAATGGAAGCTAACGGATTACCCTCCCGCACCTCGATCCTGACAGCGGCGGCTCGTGCCTTTGGGGCCCGTGAGCCAGATGTTAGCGTGCGCAATCCCGACTGGGTGGCGGAGCGACTGATCGGCCCAGACGAGTTAGCTCTGATAGCTGAGCATCCCATCAGTAAGGCTCTCGGCCGGGATTTTCAAGACGCTATTTACGATCCTGAGGTCTTCGGATTCGTGTGGCTGATGCTGGTGAGGACACGCTTTATCGATGAGCGGATGGAGCGTGCCATCCGGAACGGGGCGACCCAGCTGGTGATCTTGGGGGCCGGATTCGATACGCGGGCCCACCGCTTCGCCGAACTGTTACAGGACACCTCCGTCATCGAAATCGACTATGCCGCCACGCAGGATTACAAGAAACAGCGTGTCGCAGCCACTTTGGGGGGAGCGGCCCCCAACGTTGTCTATGCCCCGATCGATTTCGCATGCGAAAACTTGGCAGAAGTATTGTGCCGTGCCGGTTTCCAGCCCAGACGCAAGACCTTCTACATTTGCGAGGGCGTCAGCATGTACGTCCCAGAAAAGGGAATGAAGGAAACCCTACACGCCATCGCCTTGGAATCTGCCCCCGGCAGCGCGCTTCTGATGGAATATCTCAACCTTGGCGGGCTGGAAGTGCTGACGAAATATCCCATGGGAATGGTCAAGAACGCCATCGATTGGGGAGAGCCATTCGTGTTCGGCGTGCCAGACGGGCAAGATCGTGAGTTCTTCCTAGAAACGGGTTTGAAGCTCGGCGAGTCCCTGAAGGTTGGCAGCCCCGAATCGATTCGACGATATGCCATGCGACAGGATGGGAGCTACTACGGTGCCCATCTGGAGAAGGTATTTCAGCAGCGGCGCGAGGCCGCTCTGCAGGCCATGGACGAAATAGGTCGCCAGCAAGCCGCGAGAGCTGCTGCCATGTCAGGCTACTGGCTCGCCGAGCTGACGGTCGACTAAGTGTCAATGTGAGAGAGGCGAGGTCGTAAGCTTGGGCTTTGGGTGGTCCAAACCGATGGGAAGGTTTCGCCCTTCCTTCCCCGATCATGCGTATTCGCGAACACGGACCAAAAGAGGTCCAGCCCCCATTTGGGGAGTGTAATTCTCCGAGTCTAACTCCCAACAAGGCCCTTACGGCTGCAAAAGCCGGGCCATTTTTGCCGAAAATTAATGATTTACCAATTAGTGATCGTAGATTCATCGAATTTTAAACGAACCATCGATAATCTATGGCTTCGCCGATGAGTTCTGGAATGGGGTTCCGAAGCAACGACCGGTTGTACTTTGGAGAGACGTTAGTTTGAAGGTTGAGTTTAGCGTGACGTATTGCTAAGAACCACTGTCGTGCCAAAAAGCAATGCGGCATCGCCGGTTTCAAGAAGTGCAGGCGGTACTGTCCTATCTACCTTTTCGAGGAGATCACAAGATGAAGCGAGTAACAGCTTTGGCGCTGGTTCTTACCCTCATGGGATTGTGTCCGGCGCAGGCTCAAACGAGCACAACTGGCAAGACAGCCAGAAAAAAGGCCGCGCCCAGCAACTCGGCGGTTGCCGAGCAGCTCAGCGAACTGAAGCAGGCCCTGGATGCCCAGCAACAGCAGATCAAGCAATTGAGCGATCAAATCCAGAGCCGAGATCAACAGATTCAGCAGCTACAGCAGTCTTTACAGCAGAGTCAGACTACCGCTTCACAGGCGGAGAGTAAGGCTGATGCCGCTGCTTCGCAAGGCGCGAAACAGGACGAAGCTGTCAACGCGCTCGCCAGCGACGTGAAAGATCTCAAGCAAAACTCCACCAATACTGCCGTTGCTTTGCAGGAAACGCAGACTAACTTTAAAAAGGAGCTGGAGAGCCCCATCGCAATTCACTATAAGGGAATCACTCTCACTCCCGGCGGCTTCTTCGAAGCCTCCACGGTTTGGCGCCAGCATGCGCTTGCATCTGACATCGCCACGCCGTTTAACTCGATTCCGATGCCGGGAGCGTCCCAAACCAGGATGAGCGAATTCTTCGGGTCAGGACGTCACTCGCGCATTTCGATGCTCTTCGAGGGCAAGTTAAATGCCGCTAAGCTCACGGGTTACTACGAAGCCGACTTTCTGTCCGCCGGCATCACTTCCAACAATAACCAGAGCAACAGCTACACCCTCCGACAACGGCAATTCTGGGGCCAGGCCGCTCTTAATAACGGGGTCAGCTTCACCGCCGGCCAAATGTGGAGCTTAGTGACGGAAACCAAGAAGGGCATGGACAACCGCACTGAAGCGCCACCCATGACCATCGATCCGAACTACAACGTCGGCTTCAGCTTTACGCGGCAGTATGGCTTCCGCGTGACCAAGAACTTCGCCAACAAGTTTTGGTTGGGCTTTGCTTTGGAAAACCCACAAGCGATCTTTGGCGGATCCGGACAGGCCAATTTCCTGCTGGGTTCAGCCGGCACCAGCGGGGGAGCGTACAACCCAACCGCGAATTACTCTTTCAACTCCGCTCCTGATTTCGTGTTCAAGACGGTGGCGGAACCGGGTTTCGGTCACTACGAGCTCTTCGGAGTGGTTCGCCGTTTCCGCGACCGAATTTTCCCTAACGCTACGGCCACCCCAGCCACAGCAGCGGGTGCGTTCAACTCCTCGACCACCACGGCCGGAATCGGTGCCAATGCGCGCGTCTCACTCTTCGCCAAACACTTGGATCTCGGTGCCCACTTCCTGGGAGGAGAAGGAATGGGGCGGTATGGAGCATCGGCGTTGCCTGACGTCACGGTGAATGCCGATGGCACCTTAGCCCCCCTGAAGAGCTACCAGGGTCTGGGAACGATTGAGTACCATGGAGCGAAGTTAGATGTGTACTTCAACGGCGGTGCGGAGTTTGTCGGCAAGAGTGTATCCCCATTTGGCGGCAAGCTGTTCGGTTATGGTCTGCCGAATGCAAATAACTCCGGTTGTACGGCAGAGACAGTCCCGGGCAGTGGAGGTTTCTTGCCCGGCGGCTTGGCGAACTGCTCGGCAAACACTCGCAACCTTATAGAAGGATCCGTGGGTTTCTACTACCGCTTCTACAGGGGGCCAAAGGGTACGGTCTCCTGGGGACCCCAGTACTCGTACCTGGTTCGAAATACCTGGGCAGGAGTTGGGGGGCCTAGCCTTACAGGCCAGCCCACCGCAACTCAAAGCATGTTCTTCACGCAATTCCGCTACGTTCTGCCTTAACCCAGACTGCAAAGCGAGGACCTCGGCGTTAGGCGCCGAGGTCTTTGTCTTTTAGTCGTTGTCAAGAACTCGTTTGTGGAAGCTATTCCGATCAGGTCTTGTATCAAAAGGGTGACGACAAGAGAGGCCTGCTGGCAGGCTGGATTTCTCAGCGCACGTAATATCCCGACCGGCAGCGCACCTGAAGCTTCCGGCGTGCGATTACTTGAACACGATGAAAGGCGGAGCCGCCGATATTCGACGGCTTGTAGGCAAGGAAGTATTGGCTACGTAAATCACGGCGGATTTTCGCAAACGCTACCTTCACGTCGCCGTCCGGGCCAGAACGAAAATAACTCCCACCCGTTGCATCCGTCAGACGTTTCAAAAGCCATTCCCCTTGCTTTGCATCGGGATCAAACTCGAGGGACGCACTGACGTTGACGGCGTACACCACGCTCTCTGCCCGCAACGCATCCGCGATGCTGCGGTCCAGTGTGTAAGCACTGTCATTTTCTTCGCCGTCTGTGATGACGATGATGATTCGTCTCGAGGGAGTGGCATTTCTTTGCAGGAAGTGAGCCCCTTCGACGATTGCATCGTAAAGTGCTGTGTTCCCCTTCGGCTTCAGTTTCTTGATGCTCCGCGAGACCGTCTTCCAGTTGTCGCTTACGCGCGAGATTAGCCGAACCCTGTCGTTAAACGCGAAAATGTTGACCGAATCGGTGCTTCGCGCGATTGTGCGAATGAAACTCTTGATTGTGCTCTGCTCTGTACTGAATCGAAATGCGACAGACGAGCTCACGTCGATAATAATCGCGACGTTCAGAGGCAAATTGGTCTCGTGCTCGAAAAACGTGACCGCCCTTTGTTCCTGATCGTTGTCCAAGATCGTCAGGTCCGACGTTGTCAACTTGTCTACGTACTTGCCTTTGTGATCGGTCACGCTGAGCACGAGCGGTACTTCCTGCACTTTCGCCTGCAGTGTCGGCAGGGAACTTGCCTCAGTCGATGCTGGGGGGAGTTCCAGGGGAGTTTGTGCATTGAGGCCAGAGTCGCTGAGGATGCGAGCAGCCGAAAGCGTCGCGAGCAACCACCAGAATGCATTGCTTTTTATTCCTGCTGAAAAGAGAGCATGGAATTGCTTCCGTGCCAAGCAGACTTGACGACCTGTAATGCCCTTCATAACTCCTCGAGCCAAGATGTAAATCTCATGGTTGTGTTGCGTGAGCATTCGACGGTGCCTACCTTGGCCTAGCGGAAGCGCCGTACTACGTCCTTCTGGCCTGATCTCCGCAAGCATGCGGGAGTCCGCGAGGAATGGGCTCGCGTCAGTTCGATTCCACTCGTTGAAAATGGAAAATCCGCGGGGTGCGAATTCAAGTAAAGGCTCAATTTCTCCGGGGTTAGAACTTCTCTCCTGTATGCCGACGAACTCACCATCCATGCCAAACGTTGCCGGCGTGAACGTCAGGTTTTGGGGTGTGTCCTTTTGGATGCCCCCCCGCGGGTGGCCGCAACCTCGAGAACTTATTTTCGCGAGGTGCGGGCCTAAGTCCTTCCGCTCTGCGGGAGTGCAACTCCGTCGTAAGAGGATTTGCTGGTTGCTGCTCTTTTCCCGAGAAGGAGTGGCAGAGGTTCAGCTTGGGAGCTAGGTCGGGCGAGTTCAGGGCAGCTTCGAACCCGCGTTCGAGCGCTATCTTGCTTGTTCCACAGAAGCTGTGGGCTAACGAAAGCAGGATGGCAGACTCACGTAGCCGTGGGCAGGAACATACTGGGTCCCGGCAGCTCGATCATGATTGCAAGGCTGAGATGAACATTCAGAAAAAGTTAGCCACTGAGCTCCATCGCTTACAGCTTTGGTTTGGGCTTCTGGTTATCTTTTGCCAGGCGGCGCTGGTACGCGGCTTCGGTCTCGATACCGATGTCGCCGACCTCGGTATTGGTAACTTCTCCTTCCGCTGCGCCCTTGATCACGACCTCGTACATGACGTGGAGACCGGGCAACTTCCATTCCAGATTGTTTGCCGTGAATGCGTTTCCCACACGTGGCGTGACCACGCCGGAGTGGCTCAACGTGGGCGGACCATATTTCTCACGCAATTCACGAGCGACAATCTGATCGACGGTGTGGCCCTTTGTGCTGATATCAACGGCAACCAATCGGCCGTCGTAGATCAGCAGCCTGGCATAGCAGTCCGACATCCAGGCAGGACAACCGTCGCTCGATAGGTGCAGGGCACGCCCTGTGGATCGTTTATCCTCGGCGGTCGCGGTGTCTTTGATTCCGAACATCGACGTGATGCTGTTGACAAGCTCGGCGGGAGGTTCCTCCTGAAGACAGGTCTTGGACTCGAAGATGGAATCGCAGGTTGGGACTTGCACCGGCTCGCCCAAAGCCATGCCGAGAACTTTCGTGTCCACATTGGCGGCTCGAGCCTTGGCGAGCGACGGATCAGCAGCGCCCAGGGCATTTACCGGCGCGCCCCTGCCGGACTGGCCACTCAAAGACTGGCTTGAGGCTGGAACGGGCGGGGGCGAGTTTCCGTACATTCGCTCCTGAAAAGCCTGGTATCCTGCGGCCGCATTGCGGTCCGCTTGGGAATATTGCGTGCGGAAACTTTCCGAGAAGAATTTGGAGAGCAACTCGTTTCGAAGTTCGCGGTCGTGATCGTAGGCATGCCCTTCCTTATTGGTGACCTTGTGCCAGAGCTCGGCATAAGTAGTCTGATAGCCGATCCTGATCCGCCGCTCATCGGGGGTGAGAGCACGCGTGTCGGCGTCGTTCACGTAGCGATGACCGAGGCCCCAGGCCATGTCGTCCATCATTTTGATCAGAGCCTGGAAGGCGCCCATCTGGCGCTCGCCGGTGTCTTCGGCATCCTTGCCCCGGATCTCTGACAGGATCCGCCCAGGCGCGGGCATTTCGCTGAGATATGGAGGATTCGTTGATCCTCCAGCTGGGGCTGGCCCTTTTGCTTGCGCCGAGTTGCCGCCGGGCGGGGTACAAATCAATCCGATGGCAGCAGCTTGCGCCTTGGGTAAGGTGATTTCATCGCCCAAGGGACCGCTCGCCGGACCTTTCACCAGTGAGCAAACTTCTGCTCCATTTTTCAAACCACAGTTCTTCACAACGACAATTGTGTTGTTTGCGCAGCGATAGGGAGCGTTCAGCTGCAAAGGCGGTGCTTGCTGCGCATAAACTGCAGGCAGAAGACTTGCCAGGAAAGAGATCCTAGCTAACGTTGCGATCCTCATTTTTCCCTTATCCCTTCTGCTTCCGCAACATCGGCATGAAGCTTCCCGGAGGTCCGGTCAGGGAGCCGTCATCATGGATCGTGAACCCGATCCTGCCGGCGGCCCCCTTGCAGTCGAGCGTGAGCTCGTGACCGCTGGTGTTGTAAGTACAGTCGGCAACATCGCCCATGAAGGTGATATTCGCTTTCCCGCCCGACTTCAGCTCGAGAAGAACACTGCCGTTTGCATCCGAGTAAGTGCCAGTAGGGCCGGAGTTGCATGCAACCTGAAAAGCGATAATCGAAACGATGAGTACAAGCAACTTGTTTTTCATGGGAGTTCTTTTCTCCTAGCTCAACTGCGCCGGCATTCGCACCAAATCCGTCATTGATTCTTGGCCACGGTTTTTCCGCCTAGCATTGTGGCTAGGCTGGTTTCAGACGAGAGTGTGATCGTTATGCGCTTGAGTGAGGTGTCATCCTGGGCGAGAAACGACAGCTTGCCGTCGTCGCTAAACTCCCACCAATTCGGAATGCTTCCAATCTGATTGCTGGCTCCAAAGAAATCCACCAGGGGCTTGCCGTCCACAAAAAGGCGGTGGGGGCGATCTCCATACATGTGGATCCAGAAAATGTGGTTGCTGTCGGGAGAAAACACCAGTTTGGTGTTGGCACCGTCTGTACCGAGAGGCAGGAATTTGCCATCGAGGAAAACTCCACGTACGACTCCGGCGGCTGTGTTGCCCAGGGCAAAGTGCGCGAAATGTTTGCTGTCAGGGCTCACAATGTACTTTGGGGCCTGCGGATGGGCCGAATCCAGGATGTCATTGCTCAGCGTCGATTGCTGTTGAACCACACCGTCGATCGTAAGGTGGAGATCCAAGCCCGACCCGTTCAGCAGATACGCGTAATGCGCGCCATCAGGGGTGAAGGTGAGATCGGCCCCAGAACGGCCGTCTAAAGGTGTTATTTTGCCGTCGAGGAGAAAGTTCATTCGCCCATTTATGTTGAGGAAACCGGCCACGCGATTTCCAACCGGGGAGATCACGGGTGGCAGCACCGAACCAATGGAGCTCCCAAATTCTCTCTGTCCGACCACGATGAAACTTCTGCTATTGGCGAAGCTCATGTAAACCAGAGTCGAGGAATCCGGCGTAAATGCCACTTTGTCGATCGAGCTGTATTCTTGGCTGCGCTTTCCGTCCACGATCAAGTAATGGTGGCTGCTGATGTCTTCACAATGTGCTGCGTAGTGTTTACCGTCCGGACTGAAGAAAACATCATGGATCATGCCGCGCTCAACGGTTTCACTGCCGGGGACCTTCTTGCCGTTCACCACCAGGAACGAGAAGGGGTGAAAGTTGCTTCCGCCGGTAATCGCCATAACGACCATGTCCCCGACCGGCGCTTTGTGAATTTTGAAGTCGAAGGCACGCGCGAGCGGCTTGCCGTCGAACAGTAACTCGGTTTCATTGCTGCTGGGAACGTGCCTTTGCGTGTAGAGATGCTTGCTGTCGTTCGTCCAGACCGGAGCACCTGCTTGGTAGGGTGCAGGTTTGCCGTCGATGACGAGCAGCCAGGGCTTTTGACGCCGCGGGTCGTTCCAGACGTATGCGTAGTGATCGCCATCGGGGCTGAAGGCGACTTCGCGCGTGTCCCAGTCACCGTTGTTCGGCGGATCAGACTTGCCATCGAATACGAAGCGCCGGAAGGTGACTGTGCTTGGGTTACTTACGCTGGCCAAACTGAAAAAGAAAACATGCCTGCTGTTGGAGGTAAAGCCAAGCAGGCAACTTGATTCGTTCACCAGTCCTGACTGCGTTTCCGAGCTTCGTACAAGTTCCTTGCCGTCCACCATGACAACATACTGGTTGCCAGAGCGGGCGCAATAAGCATAGCGGCTGCTATCAGGGCTGAAAACGACGCTATGATTCCCGTCCTGCGGAATGATCTGATCAAACATCGGGCCTTCCGTTCCGTCGTAATAAACCACCGCACGGCTGCCCTCGGTCGCGACGGTTGCCACGTGGATTCCGCGTGAGCTGACCTCGAACCGCGCTCCTTCCTGCACCGGCGCAAGTATGGCTTCCTCAACCTTGGTCCCGGCGGGCGGCCTGAATGGGCCTGAATCGTTGACTGCGCTGGACATGGGTGCGTCAGTGGCTGGTTGTTTCTTGCCGGGTGATTGTGGCTGCTGCTGCCCTGGCTGTTGCGATGCCTTCTTGGCGGCGTCCTTCATTTTTTGCCATACGCTTTGGGCGGAATCAGGCTGAGGGAACATTGTGATTGTCAGGACAAGAAAAAGAAGCCCTCGATCTCTGAGACCAGAATGGTGCATTTCAACCCCCGTAAGCCGCTGCGACCGGTGAAAAAGGACCACGAAGTCGCTGCGAGAAGTGGCGCGATACTTCCACGCGTGCTTTAGTTCAGAACAAGTTCCGGCCTTTGTCCTGACGGTGGTCTTAAGAACTCTAAAGACTGGGCAAAATGGATGGGTACGAACGGGTTTCTCGCGGCGTGTATCGGTGGCAGGCCGCTCGATCGCGAGCGAGGAAATCCGCTCCGCCTGATCCGTGCTGCGTCTTTCGGCTCGGAAATCGGGAACTTGGTGCGAGGTTTCAAGAATGCGCGGGGTCCTGACAGTGGTACTGGCCCCGGGGTGCCAGCGATCCGAGGAACGATCAGGGATGGGGCCGGCAAGTTATTGATCCTGCAGAGCTTCAGGCCGGCCAGGGGTGAAAGAACCCCCGTTCGGAGCACTATAATAAAGGTGCAAGGCGCAAGGGTTTCTTCGTGCCCGATGGGCATCGAAGGCGTCCAGCATGGCCAAAGCCATGTCGGCGCAGCAGTGCTTGGGCTCGAGGATTCGATCCTTACTTTGCGCAGACTCTTTGTTCGCCACCATACATTCACCCAATAGCTGCCACGGTCCCGTTGGACGCCCGCCCCTGCATTCGTACCGGCACCTCTGTGCCCTACTTGGGAGCAATGATGGAGCAGAAACTCGCTAGCAGGGCGCGCATTGCCGGGTACATAGTGGGAACCGTTGTTGTGGAGAGAACTCGCTCTAGTGCGCCATAAGGATGAAGCGTGAACCTATTCTCTGTATGCCAGCTTTCCAAGTCTGTGCGTTTCGTGGTCTTACTCCAGGGTCAATGAATGCACAAGCAGCTCAGACCTTGGCGGGGCCGAAATCATTCCGCATGAGTTGGTATGAAACCGACGAGACCCAAACCCATGCAAGAACGAATATCAGATTAAGAAAACATTGAATGTTCATGGCACTTTGCCTTGCATTAGCAGCACTGAGGAACGAGGCCAGAAGCAGAAGCCCAGTGATGGCGCAGAATATGGCCCACGGCGTTTGCCTCAGCGACGCAAACGTGCGCACAAATACGAAACAGGTAACCATGAGAGCGGTGAAACCTGCGGCCCCAAAGACCAGGTGCATTGTGCCGTGAAAAGTCGTGCTCGTCGGTGAGCGTATTGGATCTGTAACAAAAGCGCCGACACCTATCTGGCAAAATCCAAAAACTCCGAGCAATAACGGACCCCAAAAACGACCCTTGCTTGCCCGCAGTACTCTTCGCATTCCAAATGCCCCAGCAACGATCAGGACACCGCCGATCACAAAATTCGCGATCTGACCCCAACCCCAAGGCCCAAGACTTAGCATGCTGGGTTCGCTGCGCGTAAAGTGAAATTCAGAACGAGCGAGTGCCTGAATGGCAAAATTAGAAGGAAAAAAGGGCCGGCCACGACCCCACAGGAAAGCAGATTTCTTGTTCCCCGTCCTTGAGAGCTCATAATTTCTCCGAGTCGCAAGCATCTTCACTTGTTGTTTGCGATCCGACCAGAAACGTCGTTGTCAGGCCGAAAATGGTCTCATAGCGCGCTCAGAGTGTAATGCCCTCCGGTGCTCGAATCAAAAACAGCCTGTTCGATCTTCTCGGCCGGCTCATCTTGCGGTCACCCAGGAACGCTTCAATGAGCCTTTTACGCGTGATCACTCATCAACGTCACGGCTGCTTCACCTCATGCCAGTCCCCACGTTCGTCACGAATGAGCCGCCGTCTACCAATTTCCACGGTGGTTCCAGGTTGATAGTCTAAGAATTCCAATAGGTTCGCGGGAACCACATCGTGTTGTTCTTACCTTCGATCATCACCGCGATTGCATAATCATCAGTCGAATTGCCAATCACTTCGACCCCCGTTTGTGACGGCGTCGTCAAGCCATACACGATTCCGATCTGGCCAGCGACACCTTGATTCACGGTAGCGGCGGTGGCCAAAACACGAACCTTGTCTCCGAATGTAATTCGCGGCGAGTCCATAATGCCTAGCTTATGGTTTGCGGTAACACGCCATTCTCACTCCGAGATCGCAGGTCATTGCGGTCGAGAAATGAGACGGCCGGATTCGAAGGTTTGTAGTGAACGATAACTCGCGATTGCTTAGGAAAGGCGGCGAATTCAACCTCGCTGCTAACTAAATGCGCGCCGGAGTCATATTCGCCTTCGACCCTGTATGAATAATTCACTTCCGCGATATCGCGCGCGCTGTCCCCAAATCCTTCCGTGCGCACGGTGGTGGATTCGACGGTGCCATCCGTTATCGGCCATGCCTGTGCCGCTCGCGACCGCAGCTCACGCAACAGCCATCCAGCAGCCGTGGCCATCATTACAGCACCGTAAATCCAGTAGCGCGCTGAGAAATCACCGACAGGCATCGGCAGAAAATGTACCATGGGGTGAGCGTCTCGTGAACCCATTAGGTCCGAGGCTCTTGGTTAGGCTCGAAACGCCAAATGGGCTCTTCCGCGACCTTTTACTCTGGAGGGTATTGTCGGCTGTCTGAGCTCCAGCGTTCGCACTGAAGTGCGAGACCCCGAAGTCATTCCATTGCTTGTCGTTCTGGTTGTCGTAGAAGCCGATACCCGGGGAACCAGTAGTGAACACCGGGCGCCCGGGACTGCAGTCCGTCCCCTCCCCGCCCTCGTTTCCGCTGTCCGATACCTGCATGATGCGCACGCCATTGAGGTATGCGGTAATCAATGCAGGGTTCGAGCCAGTGACCGTGCCCCCAAGCACATCTCCATTCACTAGGTAGATCCTCGGCGAGGACGGCTCGATGTTGCAATACAGGCCGTTCGGACCACTCCATCGCGCTATGTGACAGTATTTGTTGCCGGGTACGATGCTGCAGTAGACCTCGTAACCTGTGATTCTGTGTTCGCTGATCGTCACGCGTAGCCGGACCTCGATCTCGTGGCAACAGACCGTAGGAGTCCTGCTGATCATGACCGTCACTTTCGCTTGTTGATCGGCGGCCCAACGCCCTGTGAGAATTGCCGTCGGATCTCCGTAAAGCGTCGGCTCGCTTACGCCGTAAGCCATTCCGCCGCTCGTCTGGATGTCGCCCCACAGATTTCCCCCGGACGATTGGCCCCCCACCCATTTGCTTCTTTCTGAGAGAGGATTCTCGGTGAGTGGGAAGGACGTCGAGTAGGTCTGCGAGCAGACCCAGATAGGCCAAAACTGCAAAAGGACAGCAAGAATGAGTTTCTTCATCTTAGGCACTTTCCCACAGCTCACTAGAAAACAAGAGGAGTATAAATCCCCGAAGTGCGCGAGCTCCTTTTCTATCCAGACCCGAAGGGAGCAACGGGCTAGCTTCATCCGCGCAAGAACTGAGCGGTATAAAACTCGTTACTGCGGGTTATGGCGATCATCTCCAGGCACGCTTGGACAAAAAAGGGGCTGTGTGTCGGGCCGCATTGAGTACAATTGCAACCGAGTACACGGATGCCTGACCGTACTAAGCTTGGCCAATTGGCGGCAGCTTTGCTGCGTGTTCCGGTTCCGTGGGTCTTTGTCCTGACGTATCTCGCGGGCGTCGGCATCGAGGCCGCCTTCCGCACGGGCGGATTCTTCCCGAAATCTAAATTGCTGACCCTTGTGGGTATGGTTATTTTTACCTTTGGTGTGGGACTGGCCGCGTGGGGCTGGTTGATCTTCTGGCATGCGCGAACGACGCGGGTTCCAGGTGAGGCTTCCACCACCCTGGTGACCAGTGGCCCCTATCGGTTCATGAGAAATCCGATGTACGTTGGTTTGTCTGTGGCATATGTCGGAGAAGCCGCTATTCTTCACCAGATCGTACCCGTCGTGCTCCTCCCGCTGATGATTGCCTACCTGAACCGAGTTGTCATTCCTGTCGAGGAAGAGCGACTACACTCGGTATTTGGCGCTAAATACGAGCAGTACCAGAATGATGTCCGTCGTTGGCTCTGAAACAACTGTCACCGACATCGCTTTCAAGAAGAAACGAGGACCGTTGTGAGTCCGAGCGCAATTTTTAAGCATTGTGAACACTCGCTGTTCACTCATTGACGCGGGGCGCGGCCCCTCGCAGGTTCGGAAAAACGCCTCCCAGCCATTCGTTGCACAAAGAACCAAGTTCCGGCTCAATCAACGTTTGGGTTAAGAAAGGTAAGTTCGCATCGACGTATATACCATTACACAAAAAAAGGAGACTATCCCGATGGCGAGTCTTTTCGACCGCGTATACAGTAGTCCCCCCTCTGGGAGGCGGCGCGAAGTCTGGAAATCAACTCCCGTGACGATGAGGCTCTGCTTTTACTCTGCCGTCTTCTCTCTTTTTGCTTCCGTCAGCGTGTTGGTCTCGCTGATGCACACCACCTACCTTTCCCCGATCCAAATCTTCTTGAACATTGTGCTGGCTGGCGGATTCGCTGTTGCTTACGCAGCCTTCTGGATTTTGCAACGTTACTGGGTTATCCCAGTTCTCTTACTGTCTGAGAACGTTCTCTTCTCAGTCTTGGGAGCACACGACAAGGGGTCGCAGCTGATTGCCGTTGGTTCCCCACTGCATCGGCAGCTTCAAGTACTTGGGATCATTGGTATCGTTTCAGTGTCGCTAGGCTATCTACTCTTCGTGATGTTTTTTGGCAGTCAGGGTGCGCGCTACTTTCGAGCCCACAACGAAATTGCAATGGCGGCCGAAATTCATCGCGCGCTGGTCCCACCAATTCACAAGACCATTCGATCGTTTGAAATCTATGGAGTCTCAGTTCCTAGCGGAGAGGTAGGCGGCGATTTGGTGGATGTGACCGGGGATGAGGAGTCGTGGACGGGATACGTGGCGGATGTCTCGGGGCACGGGGTCCCCGCCGGATTGCTGATGGCCATGTTTAAGACGGCCGTGCGCACCAGCGTGCAAGAGGCTACCACAACTGAACTCCTGGCAGGAGTGCATCGTGCGCTGTACCCGCTGAAGACCCCCAACATGTTCGCTACGGTTGGGGTTCTACAGTGGACTGGACGGAGTTTCAACCTTGCTTTGGCAGGGCACCTTCCTTTGCTGCACTATGTGCAGTCTTGCGATGAGGTCAGGGAGTACCCCGCGCTCGATCTACCCTGGGGGATTCTTGCGGATCAGACCTTTCAATCAACAGAAGTGGTTTGCCAAACTGGCGACGTGTTTGTACTCCTGACTGATGGACTGACGGAAGTGTTTGACAAACGTGGGAGAGAAATGGGAATGGCGCCCTTAAAAGAAGTGCTGGTGAAATCAGCAAGTCAGACGCTGCCGGAACTTTTCAGCAGCATGCGCGCGGCTGCTCTTAATTTCGGGAAGCAGGATGACGACCAAACAATGCTGATCGTTCGATGCTTGTGACATGGCCTTCTTTGGCGATTGCCGCTGACCATCGCGTCGTGCGCGTTGAATACCGAAATCGTCGGCCTCCGCACGCACCGTATTCGTTGGAAAGAATAAGGAAAGGCCACCTAAAGCAGCGTGGCCTTTTCTGTTCTACCGTGGTTGAGCGGATGAGGTTCCGGTAGTGCCGGATGTTCCCGTCGCCGACTTGGGTTGACTGGGTGCAAGGGAAGTTGCTCCGGCGGGCTGCAATTTTGTTTTCGTTGCAGTTTTGGACGCACCAACGGCAGGCGAGGTGGCGCTCGCCGGGGCAGAATTCCCCAACAAAGTCCTGCCCGTACGTGGCGGCAGTGGCTGCGGATTGAGAGCAACTGGGTCGCCTCCGTTGGACGGTGTGGCTGTAGCGGCCCCGTTCCCACCGCTTCCACCCAGCAAGGTCGCATTCCGGTTTCCCAGGAGCATGCCGCCTGTGGGCTGGCCTTGAACAGAACCTGGACTCGGCAGCGCTGAAGTGCATTGCGATCCACCACTGCCGCCCATCGCATTAAGAATGGTCTGGCTGACATTTGCGCCGCGAAGAGCTGAGCATCCCTGGGGCGAAAAATCGAATCGGCCACCCCTTGACCGTATGGCTGCCAGAATGGCGGTTTCTTGGTTGCCGCTCTTGACCATCTGAATGATGGCGCGATTGCTAAGCGGCGCTTGCTGGGCATTGTGGGCCTGGGTTGCGGACTTCATGTTGAACGGGGCAGGCTTGGGTACAGGCTTGCCTCCCTCATGCGTATCAGTGATGGTTACCTGCGCTGCGACCGAGGTTGAGACGATCAAGCCCAGTGCGAAAAGCAAACCGAATCTGTTGTTCATGCGAGTCTCCTCCTTGCTGTGAAGGAGATACCGCGCAACACGATATGAAACAAGTGAATTGGAAGTGAAACGGGAGTGATCTACTAAGTCTCACTGTTTGAGCGAGTTGAAGAACGGAGTGATCAGTCGGCTCATCCAGCTGTCCCCGGTTCTTGGCGGGGATCCAGGAAAGGTCGATTTAGATCCTACCCCTCGCCACGCGTTTCGGTTACGAGCTTAGGGGCGGGCTCAGAAGGGGGGTATCGACGCCGCAGGCGACTAGCCGCAGTCCTGACGGACCAAACCATCCCCTATCGTTCAGAGTGTCAATAAAATGCTGTCGCTTATGGCTGCGATGGGAAGGCGCGAGATTGGAGCAGTAATACCCTTGGACGGTGCAGCAGTCGTCCAGTTTGTTGCCAAGAACACCCAAAACTGCACCGGCAGCCCGAGGTCCTAAACATGCCCCTAGAAACGGATGACTTCGACATCCGACACACACAGCCAAAATGGCCCTGTGACACGGATCCCCAGGTCAGCCCCAGCTTGGAGCCACGCCCTGTGAAATGGCTTCGTCAACGGCCCTCATTTTCATAACAAAATCGTGCCTAGGTTGAAGCCCCTCCGTTAGCAACAGCACTCTTCTGAGGCCGACGCGACTCTGGGGTCCTTACGTGTTCTCTGCGTGCGCCGAGGCCAATCGCGCGAGCCGGAATTCGTTGCAGGATCGGCCAACGTTGCATCAGTTTCAAAATGGAGGGCACCTGCAGCGGCTTATCTGCAGCCAAGACTCTACTGATTATTCGGTTTTGCGCTAATACCTGCACCCACTGAGTGACGCGAGTCGGGAATTCACGTCGTCGCTGAACTTGTTGCAAGACCGAAAGGGAAGGGGCGCCATCGGCGAGTGGAACCGCGAGAATATTTGCTGCTGCCACGGCGTCCTGCACGGCGAGATTGATACCGACACCGCCAATCGGAGACATGGCGTGCGCGGCGTCGCCGATGCAAATGAGGCCGGGCTTACACCAGGTCTCAAGACGATCCACTTTGACCGTGAGCAGGCTAGTGTCGTCCCAACTCTTCAACTCGGTGACTCGGTCCCGAAAGAAAGGAACAAGACTTGCGAGCTCTTCACGGAATTTTTCAATTCCACGAGATTTGAGCTGCTCAGCGGTGCCTTTTGGAATGACAAAGGCACATTGCCAGTAATCGCCGCGATAAATCATGGCTAACATGTGCCCGCGGTCAATGCGGCCAAGAGACTGCGGGGGATCTGTTGTGGCGCGCGAAATCCGCATCCACACGACATCCATCGGAGCGCCTTTGTCCATAACCTTCAGATTCGCCTTCTCCCGCACAACGGAGCGCCGGCCGTCAGTGCCGACTAGCAGGTCTGAATGAATAATCAACTCACCTTGCGGGCTCCTTGCGCGCACGCCAGTGACAACGCCGTCTTCCTGAATTAGGTCCACTGCCTCATTCTGCATGTGGAGCTTGAAATTCGGATACTTCTCTGCGTGCTCGGCGAGAAAGTTGAGAAAATCCCACTGCGGCATAAACGCGATGAATTTGGCCTGGGTAGGGAGATGGGTAAAGTCTGCAACCGAAACGCTGGCTTCTCCAATCTGCGCCGCAATACGTTCGACTTTCTGGTGTGGCCGTTGCAAGAACTCGTCGAGAATGCCGAGTTGGTACATGATCTCGAGCGTCGAAGGATGGACAGTGTCGCCCCGGAAATCGCGCAGGAAATCACCATGTTTTTCGAGTACCGCGACATCGATGCCAGCGCGCCCAAGCAGAAAGCCGAGCATCATGCCGGCCGGACCCCCGCCTACAATGCAGCAACGAACTTTAACCTCTTCCATAACACCTCCAGCTGTGATTCGAGGCAACAGAAGTATAGACAAGGGTCGACGTCGGTGAACGCAATTGCGCTCCAGGGCTGCGGCGCGCCGGACGGTGCAGCATATGTTTCGTGAACTCACTCAGTTGGCCAAACGGGTGGCCCCAGATTCGGCCGTGAAAGCCTGAGCTGCTCATACCCCGAAGGAGGCGGCTATATTTGCGCTCAGGATGTCCCTTCGCAGTCGCCCTCCGAGGGATCTATCACCACTCCATCGATCCCTGGCGGGTAAGCTTGTGTAGGCTTCGTGGCTATCCCACAGATCCAGCCCTTGTTGGTTTCTTCGACAATCTGAACATTCGCATAGCCGGTTGCCGTAAACAGTTCTCGATGGTCGCTTACGCTCAGGTGCGAGGATCGCAATAACCACATTACCGGCCATTTGAGCCAGTCATACTTGCCACCTTTGTACATCTCCGCGATAACCACCAGTCTTCCGGCAGGCTTCAACACCCTCAGAATCTCGCGCATGTCGCCCATGAGATCAGGCCAGTAGTATTGAGTCTCGATGGCCGTCACCAGATCGAAGGTATCGTCAGGGAAAGGAAGATGAGACACCGAGGCCTTCTGTATCACGACGCGCCCAGCCTTAATCAATTGGGCATTGTGCGCACGAGAAACAGCAATGCTGCCGTCGGCATAGTCAATGCCGTATACCATCCCGCCTGATGCGCTCGTCGCCAACTGCTGAATTGCCCTACCGCCACCACATCCCACGTCTAGGATTTTGAACTGATCACCGATCGCCGCGTGGCGCAGGCCCCAGTCAGTCATGCTTTGGTGCCCCCGATTCATGGCTCGAGCCAATATCGTGCCGAACCATTTATCGGGTTTACGGGCCTGGAGCAGGACGTATGGAATGAAGATCAAAACCACCGCGTACCTTAGCAACGTGAATGTCGGAGGACTTGTCACGGCGATGGCCATCGTCACCCGATCATAATTGATCAACCCAGGCGATAGCGCAAGCATGCGCCTTGTCTGCGCCATTTCCCGAGTCAATGAGCATCTCTGACAATATGGGCTCAGTCAAATTCGTTTTGAGCGTACTACTCCGTGCACTCCGAAGGGCGCGCATTTCGCTCTAGCCAACTACGCGCCTCTCTGGAAGGCGCCCAGCGCGACTCGCTCCTCGTGGTAGATCTCGAAGAGCGTGTTCAACCGTGTCATCTGAAGGAGGTCAACTACTCTTTTGTTGACCTGGACAAGTTTCATTTCTCCCCCCCTCTGCCGGACGGTGCTGAAACACCTCACCAGCTCGCCCATTCCACTGCTGTCCACGTAATCCACTCCCGCGAGGTTGAGCAGGAACCTTTTGTGGCCGGTACCGGAGAGAACGTGTATCAGGTCCCGCAGTTGCGTGCGGCCCCCGCTTGTCGTGAGTTCGCCAACAACGTCCACTATAACGACTCGGTCGAACTCTCGTGTCGTGATTTCAAGGCCCATGGCGAGTTTTCGAGATTCTGTCCTAGTGCGGCATAAGTATCGCATGGAGCCTGCGGTACTTAATTGGCGAAAGCATGTTTCGCCAATTGACTCTGATGGTTAAGATTAGACAACACTTTTCCGCCGAGCATCCCAATACTTTAGCTTTGCAGAGTCGAATCGTCGCTCTAGCTCCTCGACCCCATTCCCTCTGACAAACCGGGCTTCCTGCCTTGTGATCGGCAACGTCCATAGGAACTGAATGGTCACAGTGTCATTTTTCAGCCATTCCAATTTGGGGCCGAATGGGTACGGCAATGACATCAACAGACGGTCACAACGTGAGCCCTCTACCCAAGGGTGACCAATGTTTACAATGTCACCAAGACCCAGCGAAGACTCGAAGCGGTGATAGTGGGATAGCATCGTAAGAGTTTCGACATGGCGCTCGTTAGCGGACGGCGAGAATAGCGCAAATTCATACTGCTGAGCGTCCTTCTCCGCTACCCCCGTCCCTGCTGTGCAGTACACCCAAGATTATTTGATTTGCGTGTCGGGGAGAGTTCCAGCACGGCGAAATCTCTGCCGAGTTCCGCAACCGGGCCTGTCGGCCATTTGCGAACCACCACGTTTGATGTTGGCCAGAAACTTGAGACATGTTTCGTGACGCTCTGGACAATCGCGTCTTGCTGCAAAACTTGTGTCATGTCAGATAGTGCGCTACGGCGAACCGCGCTGAAAGTCTAGCAGCAAGAAAGTAACTGTTGAAACTCAGTTTCCGTTACCAGGCGATGTCATAAGCTTGCGCTTTCCCTTCGCCCTTTTTCCATGATGAGTGATATGGGGAGTTGGTGTTGAAAAACTCGCTTCGAAGTGCGCGTTTCCCTCAGGGGAGTTTCTTCCGGTTCGTGGTTTTTATTTTGGTAGTCGTTGCCTACGCGCTTGCCATAGCTGGTTGCGCTCTCATGTTGAGGAACCGCACTAGTCGTTTCAGGTTCTGTGCCACTGCAGCTAAGTAGAAC
>Ga0068855_100000854_pt1 | contig 37817 bp, 37 predicted proteins | sample KBSCornC52_FD_66592 | JGI IMG/M metagenome (GOLD analysis project Ga0068855, IMG submission 66592) | Corn rhizosphere microbial communities from Kellogg Biological Station, Michigan, USA - KBS Corn C5-2 | ecosystem: Host-associated > Plants > Roots > Rhizosphere > Soil ...
GCAAAATAAGTAATCGTTCGAACATCTAACGGTGAAAATCCGCTTAACATTTTATCGTCAGCAGCAAGTTCCTTCGGTGTCATTCGTAAAAATACATTTTTACCATAGACTTGAATGATAAATAGCTCATTTGATGTTTCTTTACAAATTTCTTTACCCACAATTTTGTAAAGATAAGTGGTTTGAGATTTCTGCTGAATTGCTTGATAGTGTTTTAATAGAGAGGAAAAATAATCAATCACTGATTGAAGCTGAATTCTTTTCATAAAAAATACCCTTTTAAAAATCATCATGATGTTTAACAAATGCCAGTATAAATCTATCGGACATACCATTCAACTTGCTCAAGGTCCTTAATTTTATTGATTTGCACCCTGGCTGCACCCTGAAACAATATTCACAAAATACTTTGTTCTCTGAAACCATTGATTTTACTGGTCGGAGTGATAGGATTCGAACCTACGGCCCCTGCCTCCCGAAGGCAGTGCTCTACCAAGCTGAGCTACACTCCGAATATTACAACGTTTGCATTTATACTACTAATAATGTCTTGCAATTGTAAATTCAACCATTTTTTCCAAACACTCTCGATAAGGTGAACTTGGAATTTGTTTGAGATATTCAATGGCTAATATCGACTGTTGTTTAGCAATATCATATGTATAAGAAATTGCATTTGTTGATTTCACAATGTCAATCAACTCATTCATGTTATCTGTTTTTCCTGATTTAATCGCGTCTCTGAGTATATTCGCATATGCTGGATTTTTTTTATCAAATTCCAATATTGCACGAATAAGTGGAAGCGTGGGTTTTCCTTCACTTAAATCATCCCCCATATTTTTTCCCATCTCCTCAGAAGATACGCTGTAATCTAATGCATCATCAACTAACTGAAAGGCTGTTCCTAAACATCGTCCAAATTGAAACATGGTGTCGATATATTCATTTTGCTGTGTGAGCACAGGCCCCATTTGTGAAGCGGCTGCAAATAGCGTGCCCGTTTTATGAAAGATTACCTGCATATAATTTTCTTCAGTAATATCAGGATTGTGACAATTTAACAACTGTAATACCTCACCTTCTGCCATTTGATTGGAAGCTAACGCCATGATTTCCAATACTTTCATATTATTTACATCAACCATCAATTGAAATGCGCGTGAATATAGATAGTCTCCGACAAGCACACTCGTTTGTTCGCCCCAAATTTTATTCGCGGTGGGTTTGCCGCGACGAAGCTCTGATCTGTCCACCACATCATCATGTAATAGAGAAGCTGTATGAAATAATTCTATGGTTGCTGCGAGTTGGATATGACCAATCTTTGATTGAGTATTTGTTGAATTATCATAGCCAAATGCTTTTGCTGATAATAACACTAAGAGCGGTCTCAGCCGCTTGCCGCCGCTTTGTACAATATGATCGCCAACGCGGCTTATCAACTCTACACGTGATTGCAGACATTCTTTAATTAAATCGTCACAAGCTTTTTGTTCCTGTTCAACAAGGCTTCTTATCATTTCGAAATTAGACATAAAAACTCTCGCCGCATCCACAATGTGATTTTTCTTTTGGGTTATTAAAAACGATCTGGCCTTTTAAATTTTCGATCACATAATCAATTTGTGTGCCTTGAATATATTGGAGACTTTCAGCATCCACATACAATGTTAGATTTTCTGTTAATTGAATCGCTTTATCGCTTTTTACAATGTCAATATCCTGTTTAATCGGATCGAGAACACATTTTTTGCCTGAGCATCCGCTATCTTTCACAGATAACCGGATGCCGGTTTTTGCTTGTAGTGTATTCAACATTTTTTGAAAATGCGAAATCGCCGAAGGTGTTGCTGTAATGTCAATCATATATAACCCCAGCTTTATTTATATATCAAAAAGTATTTTGCTTCACCCCCTTTATTAAAGGGGGAAAGTTATCCTTAAACAAAATAAAACAATATAAATAAAGCTAATAAAAAATAAAAAAAGTAAGTATAACAAATCAATCTGTTTTTTCATCAATTCCCTTTAAAATACCTCGCAAAATTTGAAGCTCATTTTTTTTCAAATGCGTCCGATTAAACATACCTCGGCATTTTTGCATTAATTGACGCGGGTTTTCAGGATCCAAATATTTTATTTTTGTTAAAATTTTCTCCAGATGCCGGTAAAATGATTGCATTTCTTTACTATCACTCAACGCATTATCTTCATTGAAACTGACAAAAATTTCATACGCGATAATTTGCACAGCTTGAGCAAGGTTCAACGAATGATACTCTTTTGAAGTTGGAATTTGAATAAACCCATGCACTAGCGCTAAGTCTTCATTACTCAGCCCATGGCTCTCAGGGCCAAATAAAATAGCGGTTCTATGAATGTTATGCAGCGTATCAAATACAATTTTTTCACCCGCGGATTTTGGGGTGTATACGGGTAAACTGAGTTCACGATCATTGGCTGATGTTGCATAAACGTAAGTGATATTCTCTAATGCATCCTCGATTGAATTCACAATTCTGGCATTATCCAAAATATTTTTAGCATGTGTAGAAAGCGCGTAAGCTTCATCGTCAGGAAATTTGCGAGGCGAAACGAGGGCCAAATCTGTTAATCCCATTGTTTTCATCGCGCGCGCCACTGCACCTATATTGCCAGGGTGTGAAGGTCTCACTAAAACGATGCGCGAGTGCGGAGTAATATATTTCATTTCACAATAAAGAGGCTATATCAGCTAGTTTTTTAGCGATGGAATTGACCTTATCTAGATCTTCCGACTCTACCATAATGCGCAATACAGGCTCTGTGCCTGATGGTCGCAAGATTATGCGGCCTTTTTGTTGAAGCAAAATTTCTGATTCTTTGACAGCTTTCTGTAATGCAGGGCTTAATAATGGATTGCTTCCTTCTGATATTGCAATGTTTTTAATCACTTGTGGATATTTTTGTAAATCTTGTTTCAATTCGTGTAATGATTTTTTCGTTTCAAACATAGCAGACAATACTTGTAGCGCAGAAACGATGCCATCACCCGTTGTCGTTGATCTCAACCATACAATATGGCCTGAAGGCTCACCACCTAACAACCATCCTTGTTTTTGTAATTCCAATAGAACATATCGATCTCCAACATTGGCTCTTACAAATGAAAGCCCAAGTTTTTGAAGCGCATGCTCCAACCCCATGTTACTCATAATGGTGCCAACGATGCCGCCTGATAATTTCTTTTTTTGAAAATAATATCGTGCAATGATATATAAAATATCGTCGCCATCTAATATTTCGCCTTGATGATCTACCATCAATACACGATCACCATCACCGTCTAAAGCAATTCCCAAATCCGCTTTTGTTGCAGTAACCATTCTTTGAATAGGCATTGGATTGGTAGAGCCGCAATTTTCATTAATATTAAATCCATCGGGATCAACGTTAAGTTCGATAACTTCAGCACCAAGTTCAGCAAAAACATAAGGCGCAATATGATAAGAAGCACCATTTGCACAATCAACAACAATTCTCATACCTGAAAGAGACACTTTATTGGGAATAGTGCTTTTACAAAACTCTATATACCTTCCCGGCGCATCTTCTATTCTTGTTGCTTTTCCTAATTTTGCTGAATTTACAGTTTCAATAGGTTTATCAAGCTCTTCTTCAATCGCAAATTCAACTTCATCTGGTAATTTTAATCCATCGGAAGAAAAAAATTTAATGCCGTTATCAGAAAATGGATTATGAGAAGCACTAATTACAATCCCTGCTTTTGCACGGTGTGTACGAGTGAGATAAGCGATGGCAGGTGTTGGCATGGGGCCGAGTAATTGGATATCCATTCCCGCGGCAGATAATCCTGCTTCTAATGCCGATTCAAACATGTAACCCGAAATTCTTGTATCTTTTCCAATAATAACTTTACCGCTGGACTCTTTTCCTAAAACTCTTCCAACTGCAAACCCTAACTTTAAAAAAAACTCTGCCGTGATGGGAAATACACCGACTTTACCTCTAATTCCATCTGTACCAAAATATTTACGCTGGCGGAGTGTCATTTGTTTTCTCTGCATTTTGTTCAGAGGATGGTTGTGTTTCAACAACTATGTCTATCCAACCATCTGGAGGGGAAGGCACTTTTCCTTCCATAATTTGATCAATTTGTATTTTATCGATGGTTTCATATTTTAATAATGCATCAGCCATCAAATGTAACTTATCCAAGTTATCATGTAAGAGTTTTTTACTTCTTTCATAATTTCTATCAATAATAGCTTTTATTTCTTGATCTATCATACTCGCGGTATTTTCTGACACTTCTTTTCGTTGCGTCATTGTGTGACCTAAAAATACTTCACCTTGATCTTCACCATAAGTTAAGGGGCCTAATTTATCAGACAATCCCCATTTTGTAACCATATTACGTGCGATTTCGGTAGCGCGTTCAATATCATTGGAAGCACCTGTTGTCACCCAATCGGCGCCAAAAATAATTTCTTCGGCAAGTCTTCCACCAAATAAACTTGAAATCTGACATTCAAGTCTTTGTTTTGTATAACTATAGCGATCTTCTTCGGGTAAAAACATCGTCACACCTAATGCTCTACCACGCGGAATGATGGTTACTTTAAATACTGGATCATGTTCTGGAACCAATCTTCCTACAATAGCATGTCCGCCTTCATGATACGCTGTAAGGCGTTTTTCTTTTTCTGACATCACCATGGATTTTCGTTCAGCACCCATGATGAGTTTATCTTTTGCGCGTTCGAATTCGTGCATAGTCACTGAGGCTTTGTTTGCGCGTGCTGCAAATAATGCCGCTTCATTAACTAAATTCGCCAAATCTGCACCTGAAAACCCTGGAGTTCCACGTGCAATTATTTGTGGTTTGACATCTTCCGCCAAAGGAAGTTTTCGCATATGCACTTTTAATATTTGTTCTCGACCGCGAATATCTGGAAGTCCAACAACGACTTGTCTGTCAAATCTGCCGGGACGTAATAATGCAGGATCTAGCACATCAGGACGATTTGTTGCAGCGATGACAATTACACCTTCTGTCCCTTCAAACCCATCCATTTCAACCAATAATTGATTAAGCGTTTGTTCTCGTTCATCATGCCCGCCGCCCAAACCCGCACCTCTTCTTCGACCTACAGCATCAATTTCATCAATGAAGATAATACAAGGTGCTTGTTTTTTTGCTTGTTCGAACATGTCTCTTACACGTGATGCACCCACACCAACAAACATTTCAACGAAATCTGATCCAGAGATTGTAAAAAATGGTACTTTCGCTTCACCTGCGACAGCTTTTGCCAATAAGGTTTTACCTGTACCAGGTTGACCCACTAATAAGATACCTCTTGGAATTTTACCACCAAGCTTTTGAAATTTTCCGGGATCTTTTAAGAAGTCCACCAATTCTTTGACTTCTTCTTTGGCTTCTTCAACACCCGCAACATCATCGAATGTGACTTTGACTTGGTCTTCACCTAATAATTTCGCTTTACTTCGCCCAAACGAAAATGCACCGCCTTTACCGCCGCCCTGCATTTGACGCAGAAAATAAATCCAAATACCAATAAGCAACAATGTTGGAAACCAACTAATTAAAACGCGAGTGAAAAAACCTTCTTCTTGCGGTTGACGTACGCTTACTTCTTTAACTTTTTTAAGCAGTACACCTAGAAGATATTGATCATCTAGCGGAATGAGCGTGCTAAAAGTTTTCTTATTTTGATATACGCCCCTAATCATCTGATTTTGATTGTCTATTTCAACTGAATACACATTGCCGTCTTCAACTTGATTCAAAAAACTTGAGTAACTTAATTCTTCTTGACCAGATTCTCTCGGTTGAAAATTACTGAATACGGAAACTAACAAGATTCCCAATACGAGCCATAAAATCAAGTTCTTTAGCATGCCATTCAAAATCAATAACCTCTTCGCACTTTCACAAACTGCACACTATACCATAAAGCCTTTCGCAACAAGATAGTTTTCACGAGATCGATTTCTGGATGCGAGAGGTTTTCGAATGACGACTTTTTGAAAATGTTGTTTTAAGACTTTCAAAAATTGATCATATCCCTCACCTTGAAAGACTTTAACGACTAAACTTCCACCAGTTTTTAATATTTTAACGGCTAATTCAAGGCTTAACTCTGCTAAAACCATTGCTCTTGGTTGATCGACATCAGACATTCCACTGGTATTGGGTGCGAGGTCGGATGTGATCACATCCACCTTTTCATGGTGTAATGATTCTAAAATATTATCAAAAATCGACGTCTCTCTAAAATCACCTTGAATATAAACAATATTCTGAAAATTTTCAAAAGGCACGATAGGTAATATATCCAAACTGATGAGTCGACCATTTTGCCCCAACCACTTTGCTATAACTTGCGACCATCCGCCGGGTGCTGCGCCTAAATCAATAACATGCATATTAGGTTTGATGAGACGATCTTTTTCCTGAATTTCGATCAGCTTAAATGCGGCGCGCGATCGGTAACCCAATTTTTGGGCTTTTTTAACAAACTCATCAGAAAAATGTTCTTTGAGCCACTTTGCACTAGATTTAGTTCGAGACATAGCATCATTATCTCATGCCTGCGAAAAAAATTAAGCTTTTCTTAAGGTTATTTTGGTAACATTTGCTCCCATTACAAAATACTTAGTTTTAACAAAAGCAGGAAATACAATGACATTTGAGCATCAAACACCTCTCTTTTCAAAAAAATCAGAAGAAATATTGGCTGAGTTATTAGCCGCAACAAAAAAGTTTAACCTAGAAGAGCTACCCACCTATCTTATTGAAAATGCATTTTTTAAAAAAATAGAAGAAATAATAAATGATTCAACTACATTTGCATCAGATGTCAAATTACAAAAGCTCAAAAAAACGCTTGATGAAAAAAAAGCATCAGGCTTACTTCAAAGCAAATTATCAGGCTATATAGCTAGCGCAGAAAATATATTATCAGGCAAAATACATTATCAAGAACAAGCAGATGAAGATGAAGCATCTTTAAAAGAAAATGATAATGACTACTATATGTATCACTATTCTGACGATGACGACTTTTCTGCCAATGAGGCTCATGATTACACTTTTAATGACACGCATGAAAATATTGTAGAGAGCTTCGCTTCTGTAAGTTTAAATAAGGATTCGAACCTGGCTATTGTTAGCCCGAATTACAACTATTCCGGAAATTCTTCATCGCTCATGTTTCAAAAAAATCTTACTCCGCTAGAAACAATTAATAATAATAAAATTCTGAAATCTCAATTGAATCTTCTTATCCAACAATTGATGCAGGAGTATTATTGGCTTCTACAAGCAGGCAAACTCTTATTACAGTTTGATCCTTTGACAAGGTATGGCTTAATTCCTTATTTAACCAGCTCAATTGACAGATATTGCCAATCGTTGTGGTCAATTATCTTCGCGCTTGATCCAACAGTTCAAAAACACGAAGGCAATAATTTAAGTTCCCCCATGCAACAAATCATTCAGGATGCGGCAGATGACACAATAATAATGCCTGTCACACAAAAACAAATAGAATTAACTTACTCTACAAAAAGCAATACTAATTCAAATAGTTTTTACGGAAAACTTCTATCCATAAAAAATACGATCGAAACTACAGTTAGTGAAATATTCATCAAATCAGAAGATATAAAGATTGCATCAGAAGATATAAAATTTGCAAATGAAATTAATCTTAAAAAAAATTTAGAGTTAATATATAATAAGATCACGTATTCTTCTACTTTAATGTACCCAGTTTTTGATCTTGGCTCTCAGCTCGGTAAACTATTGAGCGGCGATTCCAGCCTCCGGGAAAAATACAGTGAGTATTGTACTTGCCTTGATTATGCAAAACGTGACACATTGAGAGAATTTGACCTTGAAAAATACACAAAAATTTATGGTACACTCCATAAAAAACCTGGAAATACATCAACAGGCAGTTCCATGGGATAGAAACATTCGATAGCTGGTTTTTTTAAGGATGGAAATATATGCACACAAAAAAATGGATGGTTGTTTTATCAGGATGGATTTTATTATTGTCCGGTTGTACTTGCTATTACGGTAATTTTGGTGAACGTGATGATGTACAACACTTTATTGACAAAGTTTCAGCAAGAGATCATTTCGACTCTCAAAAATTAACCAGCGTTTTTAATCAAGTTAACCCCGACAACATGATTGTTAAAAGCGAAAAAAAACCACACGAACAATCCATGACATGGGAAAGATATCGCGCAAGATTAGTCAATCCAGCGCATGTTGACAGAGGCGCAGATTTTTGGTCTGCACATCAAGAAACGCTTAAAATTGCTCAACAAAGATATGGCGTCGATCCTGAAATCATCATAGGCATTTTAGGTGTTGAAACAAATTATGGAAAATATTTAGGGAAATTTAGAGCCATGGATGCGCTCTCTACTCTTGCTTTTGATTATCCAAGAAGAGAACATTATTTCCAATTTGAATTAGAACAATATCTATTACTGACACGCGAATTAGATAAAGACCCGCTTAGCTTGCCAAGTTCTTACGCTGGCGCGCTCGGATTACCACAATTTATGCCAAGCAATTATAGACATCTTGCCGTCAGCAAAAATGGAAATACGCCTGACTTATTTTACAATGCCGACGATGTGATATTAAGTATTGCTAATTATTTTCATTATAGCGGTTGGCAACCTAATCAACCTGTTGCACTCCAAGTTTCATGTTGTCAAAACGCTTTAAAATTGGGCAACGAGTGTTGGCAAATTTATCCCAATTTTCTTGTCATCAAACGTTACAATAACAGCAATTTTTATGCGATGACAGTATATCAATTAGGACAAGCGGCAAAACATAGGAAATATTCATGAATATCTTTTACGTAAAGAGTCAAAAGTATATTTTCCAATATTATTTAAAAATTCTTTTTGCTGTTTTTATTTCCATACAAATTATTTTGCTCAACGGCTGTACAACAACTAAAAAACATCATCGATATCCATCAGGCGCTGATCACGCACCAAATTTTAATATTGATATTAATAGCATTCCAAATGCAGTTCCAAAAGTAGAGCCAATCAATAAATATTGTAATAGACCCTATACTGTGAATGGACATATGTACAATGTATTAAAATCCTCTAAGGGATATAATCAAACGGGTATCGCATCTTGGTATGGCATGAAGTTTCACAAACAACGCACCTCTAATGGGGAAATTTATGACGTTGCAGGAATGACCGCAGCAAGCAAAGTCTTACCTTTGCCCACTTATGTCAAAGTCACCAATTTACAAAACCATAAAGCAGTCATTGTAAAAGTCAATGATCGAGGGCCTTTCCGTGAAAATCGCGTCATCGATTTATCTTATGTTGCTGCAGCTAAACTTGGAATGTTACCTACAGGAACTGCGTTAGTTGATGTAAAAGCGATTGATCCAACCATTCCCGAAGAAACCATTATTTCAAAATCATCCGCCACATTACCTGCAGTTTGTATTCCAGAAGTTAGCGATAAACATATTCCACTTCATCCACAAATTTATATGCAAATCGGAGCGTTTCGTGTGGAATCCAATGCAGATAAACTACAAAAGAAAATCAAACAATACACTCAATATCCGATTGTCATTAAACGTGCCGAGAAAAATAACTTACCACTTTATCGTGTACAAATTGGACCTATTCCAACTGTCGATAGTACAGATAACTTACATGATATTCTTGAAAAATCGGGATTAGGTGAACCTGTAACAGTGATTCAATAACCCATCTTTTATGATGAATACGACTACTTACGAAAGAGTGTAATAGAAAACACCAGCGCCGGATAATAACATTAATATTAACAACCCTGTTGTTAATAATGCAAAACGATTGCGTGCTGTGATCCATAACAAAACAATTTTTGAACTGAAACTTGCTAAGGTGATTAATCCCAACGCATACTCTGCACTCGGTAAAGTTAAGTGATTATTAGAAAATAAACTTGCGGTTGCAAATGTAACAGAATGGGTATCAAATAATCCGCCCAAATAATTTAATGCTTGAAATGCATTAACGCCTAAATACTTTCTCGTCAATCCAACGAGAAAAATCATACCAGCCAGCAGCAATGAAAATCGAGCCGCAGCTTTTAAATCTAATGGATTTATTGTATGCGGAAGAACGCCGCTATTAATTTTTTCACGAATTAAAATAATACTGGTTAACACAGCAATCGCCATCATAGTAGAAACAGGCCAGGCAATACGGCCTAATAACTCAGGCGAAACAAAATACAGAATCAACAAAAATTGCAACAAACTGGCAACCACCGCAAAAAGACTTGATGCAATAGCAGGATAACAAAGCTCGGGATCATCGCATACTAATTTTGGAACAGTAACAAAAATAGCTGTACTTGAAACTAATCCTCCAAAAAACCCTGTTAACACTATTCCTAAGCGCTCACCCATCACACGTACTGCAACATAACCTCCAAATTGAATACTTGCTATAGCTAAAAATAGTAATCCAAATAAATGTGGATTAAATAACTGCCAAGGATCAATTAACTTATCGGGTAAAAATGGAAGAACGCCCAACCCAATCACAAGCAAAATGCTGGCTGCTTGAATTTCCTGAGAGCTGATTTGACGGCGTGAAAAAACTCGCAATCTTTTTCGAGTCACTAAGATTAACAAAACAAAAACCGCAATTACCGTTGCTAAAAATCCGTCGTCATAAGCAATATACCCTAAGCAGTATACCGCACCTGCGGAAAATTCAGTGGTAAGCCCTACCCCCTGTAAAATACCTTGCTCATGTATTTTTTTAAGTTCCTTTCGACCTGTGGTACGAAAATATCCTGCTATGATTAATCCAAAAACAAAAACGCTAATGACAATATCTAATGTAGGCTGATGAAGATAAGCTGCAAGTGAACCCATTAAAGAAAGCAAAATAAATGTTCTTACACCAAATGCTTGAGAATCTTCTGGGTGACTATGTTCTCGCTCAATACCAATAATTAATCCAATTAATAAGGCTACGGCAAAAGGTTTGATTTGATCCATCATCATACAATTTATACCATCAACTAAGATCTAAAATACTTTATCTTACAATTGTTATTTCTGGTTCCCGATAAATTTTTCCGATTTGAGGAAAATTTTTAATCATTAAACATTGAACTTACTGATTCTTCTTCATCAATGCGGCGAATAATTTTCGCTAACATCTCACCTAATCCTAGTTGACGTATTTTTGGACAGTTTTTCGCTTCGTTTGACAACATGATGGTATCTGTCACTACTACTTCGTCGATTACAGACTGTTGAATATTTTCAATTGCCCGCCCTGATAAAACGGCATGTGTACAATACGCTTTAATGAGGTTCGCGCCATTATTTTTGAGCGCATTTGCTGCGGCACATAAAGTACCTGCGGTATCAATAATGTCATCCACTAAAATACATACTCTATCTTTTACATCGCCAATGATATTCATCACTTCAGCTTGATTGTACCTTGGTCGTCGTTTATCAATAATCGCAAGATCTGCTTCATTTAATAGTTTTGCTATCGCACGCGCACGAACCACGCCTCCAACATCAGGTGACACCACAACCAAATCTTTATAATTTTGTTCACGAATATCGGGCATCATTACTGGCGTTGTGTACACGTTATCTACTGGGATATAAAAAAACCCTTGTACTTGATCTGCGTGTAAATCTACGGTTAACAATCGGCTAATACCAACGGATGTCATCATATCTGCAACTATTTTCGCTGTAATAGGCACTCGCGCTGATCTGACTCGCCTATCTTGTCTTGCATAACCAAAATAGGGAACAACGGCTGTAATTCGTTTTGCAGATGCTCTTCTTAATGCATCAGCCATAATAATTAATTCCATGAGATGGTCATTACTCGGTGCTGAGGTCGGCTGTATAATAAAAACATCTCGTCCTCGAACATTTTCTAAAATTTCCACCATGGTTTCACCATCGCTAAACCGCCCAACATTCGCTTTACCTAAAGGTAAATTTAACGAACGAGAAATAGTTTGTGCTAATGGAATATTCGAATTACCGCTAAAAATCATCATGTGAGACACAAAACTTCCTTACATTAAGAAAAGAGAGTGAAATTGACTACGACATCATAACAATTTTTTAAGGTTAATCAAAATAAGTGCAGAAAAAAAGTAAGGAATCTATATTAAAACTGAGAGCAAGTTGTTTGAAGTTTAAATGTCATCCCCGTGAAAATGCTCGGGGATGACATTAGGATACCCGCAGGAAATTATTATTTTGCTTTTTTGCGAGTTGTCGTTTTCTTTTTAACGACTTTTTTTGCTGCTGGTTTTTTCTTAGCAACAGCTTTTTTCACTGTTTTTTTAGCAGCAGGTTTTCTACCGACAGTTTTTTTCACTGCAGGCTTAGCTGATTTACGTGCAGCTTTTTTCACTGTAGACTTTTTTCTCTTGAGCATAGATACTCTCCCTATAACAAATAAAAATTACATCTTGTCAAATACATCTACATCATACTGCGTGAGTTTTATATCTTCAGAATCGAAAAAAATATAAAAATACCACACAGCACAATACGCATATAATCAAAAATATTACTGTTCGTCAACACTTTATTTCAATAAAATAAAAAATCAGTTTTTTTGTTTTGTGTATTTTATCAAGCATTATTTATATTTTTCAAAATAAATAATTTTGTAATTATTCAAATTTCCGCATAAAATACAGTACTTTTTGAATATGGAGAGAAAAATGTTTGAATATATTAAAATTATTCTGCTCACATTTGCGGCACTTTTTCCTGTGATAAATCCATTAGGCGGATCATTGATTTTTCTTAATTTAACGCAAGGATTGGCGAATATAACGCTCAACAAACTCGCCAAACAAATAGGATTAAACACATTTATTTTACTTCTTATTGTTTTACTTTCAGGTTCATGGATATTAAGTTTTTTTGGAATTACACTTCCCATTGTGCAAATTGGTGGTGGATTTGTTGTTGCATCATTAGCATGGAAAGTTTTAAATCAACCCATTAAAGACGGCGATGATGATGAAAAGAAAGTGAAATATTCAGATAAAAGCGTTAAAGAAATGGCATTTTTTCCTCTCACCATGCCATTGACTGCAGGGCCTGGCGCCATTGCTGCAACACTGACTGTTGGCGCACACGAAACACATAAGAGATTAATTGATACAGTGATGGGGCAAATTTATTCTGCGATTGGAATTTTATTAGTCGCCATTTCTGTTTGGTTTTGTTATCGATATGCTGAACGTATTACAAGCAAACTAGGTGAAGCTGGAACTCGCGTTATTATGAGATTATCTGCTTTTATTAATTTTTGTATTGGACTGCAAATTGCTTGCAATGGTTTTCAGGATTTATTGCCAGGGATTATTCTCTAATTCATCAATGATAAAAAAACATTTAATTTAATTTCATTAACCACCTGGGTTTTCAAGGCTTAACATCCCTGAATTATTATCATACGCAAAAATTTCTGCGTATCTACCCCAATCAACAATAATCCTAAATATTCTTTCAGCTTCTTGTTCACTTAAATAATCTTCTAATTCATTAATAAATCTTTCTTTGTTCGCGCGATGATTTGGCCTTTCATCTAATACTCTGACAATTCTTTGCGCCAAAGGTACGGATTTTAATAAATGATTCGCAAAGATTTTTTTTCGTTCTAAAATATCAGCATTTGTAAACAATTTACCTGCTCGAGTCAGTTCAATATCACCTTCCGAAACTGTAGCAAACCCTAATATTTCTAATACTTCTGTAATGGGAAATAAATCATCTATATTTAAATTTAAATAATCCGCCACATCTGGTAAATCCATTCGGCCTTGATGCTCGGGAGCATCTAAGGTGTCGAGCAATCCTGATAATTCTGATACATCAACATCTGGTAATCGATATCCTAATCCAATTTTTTTCGTGATGGCACGTTTGATTAAAGATTTTTCATCCTGGACTCGAGTGGTCATCAGGGTATAAATTCTATCGACGATTTGTCTAAAACTATCAGATTGTTCATTTCTTGGATGAGATAATTTGACACTGAGCTCAGCGCGAATCATTCCCGGATCACTGCTAAACACAATAATTCTATCGGCTAACATCGCAGCTTCTTCAATATTATGTGTCACAAATAAAATACCATTAGTGTTGGTTCTTTTTTCTTGCCAGAGATCTAACAAATCACTTTTTAAATTATCCGCGGTCAATACATCTAATGCAGAAAAAGGTTCGTCCATTAATAAAATATCTGGATCAACCACCAATGCACGTGCAAAACCTACACGTTGTTTCATACCTCCCGATAACTCTTTAGGAAACGCAGATTCAAACCCATCGAGCCCAATAATGTCTATCGCTTTTAATGCACGCTCTCTTCTTTCTTGACGCGATACACCTAAAGCTTCTAATCCCAATTCAACATTTTGTAGAACTGTAAGCCATGGCATTAACGCAAAATTTTGAAACACCATAGCAATACCATGAACAGGATCACTGACTTTTTGTTGACGGTATATTACTTCACCCAATGTGGGTTTGATCAATCCCGCAATAATTCTTAATAATGTAGATTTACCAGAACCTGATCTTCCTAATAATGCAACGATTTCACCTTCAGACATGGTGAAATTGATATTATCTAGCACCAATAAATCTTGATGCTCAGCTTTGCGAAATGATTTTGATACGTTTTTTACATCTATAATGGTCGATGACATTTTAAAACTCAACATGACATGGTTTGTATCATAACAATTACAATAATTAAAGTCATAAAAAATACTTAAACAAAACGTTAGCCGCTTTCTTCTAAAATACTCATCTATGCTAACGTTTTTCAAAAGTCCTGATAGCATTTAAATGAGCCGAATAAGTCGCTGAAAATTGATGTGTTCCATCACCACGCGCAACAAAATACAATGCATCGCCGCCTGCAGGATGTAATGCTGCATGAATTGACGATAAACTGGGTAAACAAATAGGTGTAGGTGGTAACCCTTTATATATATAAGTATTATATACACTATCAATTCTCAAATCTTCGCGACGAATAGGCGGATGAAAATCTTCGCCTGCTTCTTCTACCGCATAAATCACTGTAGGATCCATTTGCAACAACATGCCTTTTTCAAGGCGTCGTTTAATCACACCCGCGATTTGTACTCTTTCACTTTCCAACCTGGCTTCTTTTTCAATAATTGAGGCGGCAATTAATGCTTGATAAACATTTTGATAAGGTAAATTATCTGATCGATTACCCCATTCTTGCGATAATTTTTTTTCCATCAAACGATGAGCGCGAAATAATATATCTTTTTCACTCATTCCTGCAGTATAAATGTAAGTATCAGGAAAAAATAATCCTTCAGGACGTAAATTTAAATGCAATAAATCCAATTTCATCATAACAACAATGGAAGGAAACCCTGCTAAATCATGCACTATTAATGGATTGCTTTCCAATTGCTCTCGAATTTGATTAAACGTTGAACCCTCAACAAATGTAACTTTACGCCACAATACTTTACCTTCTGCAATTTGTTTTAACAATTCTCCAGGAGTTTCTCCAACATCAAAATGATATTCTCCTGCATGTAAATGTTTTGCATATCCTTTTAAATAGGCTAAAAGCTGAAAATATCTTGGATATTTTAAATATCCTAATTCTGATAAATCATGGCTCAATACTCGAATCGATCCGCCTGCCGGTAAAATATAATCAAACCCCTTATCGGCTGGAACTATAGGAGTGATTAAAAATCTTATCCAACTAATGACTAAAAAAGTGAAAAATAAAACCACTAATAAAAAAACGGAGAGCGACAATAATACAGCGGATGAGTGTTTAAAATATTTCATCATGAGTGATGACTGCTAGTCTATCTTAAGAAACAACAATGCGCCATTCGTACCACCAAAACCGAATGAATTAGATAATACTGCACGAAGAGGTAATTCTTTTGCTTTATGTGGAACATAATCCAAATCACAGCCTTCTTCTGGATTATCAAGATTAATAGTGGGGGGAACAATTTGATCTCTTAATGAAAGTACACTAAAAATTGCTTCGATCGCACCTGCAGCTCCCAACAAATGCCCTGTCATGGATTTTGTTGAACTCACAGATAATTTTTTAGCATGCTCACCAAATACTTTTTTGATCGCATCTGACTCTATTTTATCACCCATGGATGTGGAAGTTGCATGTGCGTTAATATAACCAATTTGATCAAATGAAATTGCAGCATCGCGAACTGCATTTTGCATGCAGGTTACAAACCCTTCTCCTGTTGGTGATGGTGAAGTAATATGATAAGCATCTGCACTCATCCCAAATCCAGCTATTTCTGCATAAATTTTAGCACCACGTTTTTTCGCAAATTCATATTCTTCTAATATTAAAACACCTGCACCATCTCCTACGACAAATCCATCTCTGTCTTTGTCCCAGGGTCGGCTTGCTTTCGTTGGAGCATCATTACGTGTTGATAATGCTCTGCACGCCGCAAACCCTCCAACACCTAAAGGTGAAGTGGCCATTTCTGAACCACCTACCACCATTACATCAGCATCACCATACATTATCGTTCGCATAGCATATCCAATATTGTGCGATCCTGTCGTACATGCAGTTACAATACTTATATTAGGGCCTTTTAATCCAAACTGCATAGACACTGCACCCGGTGCCATATTGATTATTGTTCCAGGTATGAAAAACGGCGAGATGCGTCTTGGGCCATCATTTATTAGTACTTGATGGGTTTTTTCAATGCTTGGTAACCCGCCTATGCCTGAACCTAATGCGACTCCAACACGATGAGCATTTGACTCATCAATCACAAGACCAGAATCCTGCATTGCTTGATGTGCAGCAGCTATTGCATATTGAATAAAAACATCATACTTACGCGCGTCTTTTACGGAGAGAAATTGACTGACATCAAAGTTTTTTACACAAGCTGAAAATTGTGTTGTAAATTGACTCGCATCAAAATGCTCAATTTTTGCAACACCACTTATGCCCTTTAAAACATTTTGCCAAGTTTCTTCGACTGTTAAACCGACAGGAGAAACAGCTCCCATCCCAGTTACAACGACACGCTTTTTCATCAGTTATTTTTCTTTGTGGTGAGCATTAATATAGTTAATAGCTTCTTGAATGTTTGTAATTTTTTCTGCTTCTTCGTCTGGAATTTCAATTTCAAACGCTTCTTCAAATGCCATGACTAGTTCAACAGTATCTAAAGAATCCGCGCCCAAATCATCCACAAAAGAAGCGTTATTTGTTACTTGCTCTTTATCGGCACCTAATTGTTCCGATACTATTTCTTTGACACGTTCTTCAACTGTACTCATTGCGTTGACATCCTCTCTCAATTTAAAAATAAAATAATAAAAACCCGAACTTTAACACAAAATTAACCAAAAAAACTATTGCATATACATCCCGCCATTAATCTGAAGAGTCTCTCCAGTGATATAACCCGCTTCCTGTGATGCCAAAAATGCCACGGCAGCGCCAATTTCATCTGGATTTCCTAATCTTGCCATGGGAACTCGTTCTAAAAGCATTTTTTTCTGTTCCTCAGGTAATACACTTGTCATTTCGGTATTAATAAACCCTGGAGCAATAGCATTTACCGTAATATTACGAGACGCCACTTCAGCGGCTAACGATTTTGTAAAACCTATCAAACCTGCTTTTGCAGCGGCGTAATTTGTTTGACCAGGATTTCCGACTAATCCCGAAACTGAACTGATATTGATAATTCGTCCATAACGAGCTTTTAACATCGATCGAATAAATGCTTTACAAAGATAATAGACTGAGTCCAAGTTGGTTTTAATTACCGTATGCCATTCTTCATCTTTCATTCGCATTAATAAATTATCTCGCGTCACTGCCGCGTTGTTAACTAAAATATCAATATGTCCAACTTGGTTTACTATATTTTCAATAGAGTTTATATCGGCAACATTTAGCACCTTACCTTTATTATGTGGAATTCGGGCAGCGGTTTCTGTTGTAGTTGCTGTACCTATCACTTCTGCACCCAGTTTTTCGAGTGTATTAAATATTGCAGCGCCAATACCACGACTTGCACCTGTCACTAACGCTTTTTTACCTTCCAGGTTAAACATTATTTGATCTCCTCAAACGCTAGGCTGATAGCTTCTTGATTGTTTAAAATTCTTTTATTTAATCCTGTCAAAATTTTTCCTGGGCCGCACTCAATAAGTTGTTGAGGTTGATATCGTTGAATAATGTATTTTACAGATTCCACCCACCTGACTGGACTATACAATTGACGCACTAACCCATCTTTGATGTCTGAAATATTTTGACTTTCTTTTGCATCCGCATTTTGAACCACTGGAATTTTAGGCAGAAGCAGCTCACATTCATCCAATAATACTTGCATTTTTTTTGCAGCTGATTTCATTAATAAACAATGTGAAGGCACACTAACCTCTAATTTTTTAACCAATTTCGCACCTGATTGTTTAGCTAACTCCATTGCTTCAAGAACAGCTTCTGTTTCTCCTGCAATAACAATTTGTTCTGGAGAATTGATATTTGCGCTGGACACAATCCTGTTGTGAGCCGATGTCATACAAACCTTATCAACGGATTCTTGCGACAATCCAACAATTGCTGCCATGCTTCCTTTTCCTGGAGGAACAGCTTCTTGCATATATTTTCCACGTTTGGAAACAATTTCCACACCTTTTTTGAAAGACAATGCTTCACTGCAAACTAATGCAGTGTATTCACCTAAACTATGCCCCGCGAAAACGACAGGATTAAGATGTTTATTTTCTTGAGCCACTTTCCATAACGCAAAAGAAGCAGTTAACAATATGGGTTGTGTTATTTCAGTCTGATTCAATAAATTATCAGGATTTTTTTGCGCAATCTCCCACAGATCGTTTCCCAAAACATTCGATGCTTCATGAAAAATTTTTCTGACAGTTTCATTATGCTCATAAGAAGATAACATTCCTACAAATTGAGAACCTTGTCCTGGAAATACAACTGCTGTTGTTAACGTCGTCATCATTAATCCCCATCAATAATAATTGTTAAAACTTTGAAATACCATTTTGCGTCAAAATTTTACGTAATATTTTCAACGCATCACCTTGTATTTGCCGAACTCTTTCACGTGTTACGCCCACTTCTTTTCCAATTTCTTCTAACGTTGTAGGATCATAACCTTCTAAACCAAATCGTCTGATAATAATTTCTTTTTGATAGTAATTTAATTGTCTAAGCCATTCTTCTATATGAACATGGAGATCTTCGGCAATTAATGCATCCATAGGATTGCTATTTTCTTCAGATAACATATCAAGAAGCGTTCTATCATCGCCGTCATGTTCATTGACGTGTGCATCAACGGACATTGTATGTTCATTGTAATCCAACATTTTTTTGACTTCATCCACCGGCTTATCTAAGAAATTCGCTATTTCTTCGGGAGATGGATCATGATTAAGCTTTTTTGTTAACTCTCGAGCTGCACGTAGATATACATTCAATTCTTTTACAACATGGACAGGCAATCGAACCGTTCGAGTTTGATTGATAATTGCACGCTCAATGGTTTGTCTAATCCACCACGTTGCATAGGTTGAAAATCTAAATCCTCTTTCTGGATCAAATTTATCAATTGAGTGCATTAAACCCAAATTGCCTTCTTCTATTAAATCGATAAAATCTAATCCGCGATGACAATAATGCCTGGCGATTTTTACGACTAATCGTAAGTTGCTTTCTATCATTTTTTGTTTAGCAAGTTTATCGCCCTTTACAGTCAAACGACCATAATGAGCTTCCTCTTCTGCTGAAAGAAGAGGCCTAAACCCAATTTCTGAAAGATACATTTGTGTTGCATCGATATTATCATTTACAACCTGCTGGGAATGTTTATTCTTACCCCCATTGAGTTTACCTGACATCTCTTAAGCTCCACTGTTCAAAACTATTTCGGTGGTAACATGGAAAGAGGGTCGATGGGTTTTCCTGCTTTTCTCACCTCAAAATGTAATAACACTTTAGATGATCCGCTGCTTCCCATCAGCGCTATTTTTTGCCCTGCACTGACCGTGTCTCCTTCCTTCACAAATGCTTTACTATTATGCGCATAAGCACTGAGATATTCAGCGTTATGCTTAATAATTATTAATAATCCATATCCTTTTAGACCAGTTCCGCTATATACAACCCTACCCGAAGATGTTGCAATAACTGGAGCACCTAGTTTACCAGCAATATCAATACCTTTATTTCCTCCATAAGCTGCAGAAAAATGATTAATAATTTTTCCATTTACCGGCCACAACCATTTTCCTGATGTTGCAGTAACAGTTTTTGTTGGAATTGACGTTGAAGTTGATGCTGGAACTACAACAGATTGCGCAGGTATAACGACAGCGGTACTTTTTGGCCCAACGGATATAATAGGTGAAGACGTTGGGTTAACTGTAGAATTATTGGTTGTCGAAATTGAATTCGTCGATGGTGAATTTATTGTAGAGACAGATTGACTGACAATCGCTGACGCTGGTGCGCCGCCTGTGACCACTTCATCAGAATTGGGTGAAAGCACGGGTGTTGAACCTTGAGAACTTAATATTAATCGCTGTCCAGATGCAAGATTATAAGGAGGTGTTAGATTATTCATTTCTGCTAATTTTCGATAATCTTCTCCAAATCGAAAAGCAATTGAATAAAGCGTATCATCAGGCTGCACCCGATAAGTATTGGAAGCAGATTGACTTGACCATCCATGGGTGACTGGCGCGTAATTTTCCTGTTCGAATGAACAAGCATTTAAGCCGATCAAAATAATAAAACACCAACTTAAAAAACCGATTACACCACCGTTTTTCATGTTGCAGAGCCCCGTTACAATATAAGTTAGCAAACCTAAGTTTTGTTAAAGTACATTCAACCCTCAGGTATGAATAGAATTAACTTTACACGTGGTAAAAGAGGCCTTGGCATCATTAATGGGAACTCTCCCAAAATGATGCTAAGCCTTTAATTCTTATCAGTGCTTCTCTTAAACAAAACTCAGGTTAAAAAATAAAAATCTCTAAAGCGATAAAGTTAGTGGGGTATAGTATGACAGTGATAGAGAAGTCCAGCAATCACTAACGCAAACAGCAAAACCCATCCTACCCTATCGATATAACTCATTAAGAGTTTTTCCATTCGCTCTCCTTGCCAGCGAATAAGCCCTGTGACCAGAAAAAATCTTCCACCTCGACCAATTAAGGAGCCAATTATAAATGGCAGCAGCGGAATTTTCATAGCACCCGCGGTAATGGTAAATATTTTATAAGGAATGGGGCCGAAACCTGCAATAAACATGACCCAAAACCCATATTGTTGAAAATACTGTTGAACTTTTAAAAATTTTGGCGCATAACCTAATTTATCAATAATAGGCGACAAAAAATGCATGAAAAAATAACCTATCACATATCCAAATAATGCACCTAACACAGAACTCACTGTTGTTAACGCTGCGTAAGTAAATGCTTTCTCAGGTTTTGCCAACGACATGGGTGCCAGCATAAAATCAGGCGGAATCGGGAAAAAAGAAGATTCAGCGAAACTTAAACTATACAGGTAGCATGGTGCATGTCTATGTTGAGACCATTGCATCATCTTTCGGTATAAATATGAAAATAAACGCATAAAATACTCATCACTCTTAAACATGTTTTAAAGCTAAAGAAATAACGATTAAAGTTCCAGTGCTTTCGCCCAATGTGACAACTCGTCAAAAACCCGATAATGCGTCAAATCCAATTGCAGCGGTGTTATTGAAATAGTATTTTCACGAATGGCATGGAAGTCCGTTCCCGCCCCTGCATCTTGTTCCATACCTGGAAGCCCTACCCAATAAATAGGGTTACCACGAGGATCAAGCTCTGCCAGGATTCTTTCAGAACGGTGTCGCGTGCCAAGCCGTGTAATTTTAAATCCATTTAAATGTGAAATAGCAACGTCCGGGATATTAATATTCAGGATCGTTCGAGGAGGTAACGGATTTTTAATTAAATAGGAGGCTATAACTTTGGCAGCAGCGGCAGCGGTATGGTAATTCTCATGGTTATCTACGAGCGAAACTGCCATTGCTGGTACACCCATAAATCGACCCTCCATAGCAGCAGCAACTGTCCCAGAATAAAAAACATCGTCTCCTAGGTTGCCGCCTGCGTTAATACCTGAGACTACAAGATCGGGTTCATGAGAAAACAACCCTGCAATTGCTAAGTGCACACAATCCGTAGGTGTACCTTCAACGCTGTAAAATCCATTTTTCATTTGAGTCACACGCAGGGGATTTTGCAATGAAAGCGAATTACTTGCCCCGCTTCGATTTCTGTCAGGTGCAACGACTGTTACCTTACCTAAACTTTGAAGTGCATTTGCTAAAATCTCAAGCCCTTGCGCTTGAACACCATCATCATTACTGACCAATATATGCATTGTGTGCTACTTAAACTCCCGTCGAATTTTGAATTTTCCCACTTAAGTGATCCGCCATGTATGGGAAAAATCCTATCACAAGACCTGCAATAAGCAAAAAGACCACTTTACTTATGGGTGTTTGAGAAGGATTTTTTCGATGTTCGTGATAGCGAATGAAACTTCCAAAAACAAAAACAAAACCAATCGCATAAAAAACCGTATTCAAAACTGCTTTAAATACATCTGACGTTTGACTCAAATTATCCGCAACGGTGCCAAGATTTGCACCCGACTTAACATTTGACGCGGATATGGTTTGACAAAACGCTTGGGAAATTTCGAAAAAATAAATTATCAGTATATAAAAAATATCGTTTAGCATTTTTTTCATCAAAGTCTCTCACCCTTAAGATTCTAGGTTAGGTTATAATTTGGCTATTATATACACATTTTTGGAGTTTTTATGTCTTTACGAGAAGTTTTAGTTTTTCCTGATCCAAGGCTGCGGTTAACTGCAAAGCCCATTGAAAAAATCACGCCCGACATTCAAACCTTGTTAAATGATATGGGTGAAACGATGTACGCTGAAAGAGGAATTGGGCTTGCAGCCATACAAATTAATGTTCAATTAAGAGCCATTGTGATAGATGTTTCCGAGAATAAAGATCTACTTTATCAAATGGCTAATCCAGAAATTTTACATACTGAGGGTTCCCAAGACGTTAAAGCAGGCTGCCTCTCTGTCCCTGAAATTTATGAAAGCGTTCCTTATCCTGCAAAACTAAAAGTAAAATACTGGGACATACATGGCGAAACAAAAGAATTAGAAGCAGAAGGATTATTCGCGGCATGTATCCAGCATGAAGTGGATCATTTGAATGGAAAACTATTCATTGATTATTTATCTTCGTTGAAACGGATTCGAATAGAAAAAAAACTAAAAAAAATGAAAAACATGCGGCTCTAACATCATGAATATTATTTTTGCTGGCACCCCACATTTTGGTCTTCCTGCCTTAGAAGCGATGATACAAAATGGACATTCCATTATTGGAATATTGACACAACCTGACAGGCCATCAGGACGTGGAAGACATTTAACACCAAGCCCTGTAAAACAATTTGCCCAATCAAATAAATTACCTGTATTCCAACCTCCAAGTTTAAAAAGCATAGAACAACATGAAATCATTAAACACCTAAAGCCTGATCTCATGATCGTCGCTGCATACGGATTAATTTTACCCAAAGCTGTATTAGAAATTCCAACTTATGGCTGTATCAATATTCATGCGTCTTTATTACCTAAATATCGAGGCGCTGCACCCATCCACAGAGCAATTTTATCGGGTGATACTCAAACAGGTATAACCATCATGCAAATGGATTCAGGATTGGACACGGGAAAAATGATGTATAAAATGTCTTGCACTATCGATCAAAAAGATAATATTGAAACCTTGCATGATAAATTATCCCAATTAGGTGCTAAAGCATTAATGCAGGTGATAAACAATATCCATCATATATCATCAGAAGAACAAAATAATGATGACGCCACTTATGCTGCAAAAATTATTAAATCAGAGACGATGTTAGATTTTCACAAAACCGCTATCGAATGCGAACGTGCTGTACGCGCTTTTTATCCTGCGCAATTTCTACATAAAGATCAGTTAATTAAAATTTGGGATGCCGAGGCATTAGAAACGAATACTATTGAAAACGAAAATGCTATTGGAAAAATTATTGGTGCCAGTAAATCAGGTATTGATATTCAAACAAAAAAAGGAATTCTAAGATGTTTACAACTTCAACTTCCTGGTGGAAAAAGGTTGTCACCGCGCGAGATATTAAATTCTCGCGCTGAGTTTTTTACAAATTAATTTGAATTTTTACCTTCTTTTTTATCGAGATAGTTAACGCTTAACCTTCTTATTTTTTTGCTGGTCATCATCACCCCCCTCAGTATTACGGGTAATCTCCTTCCTTTTTTGAGGCAAGTTTTCTTTTTGTTCCGCTTTGTTTTTGCCATCTGCAAAATATTTAACCTTGCTTTTCAGTTTTCCACTTAAGTTTCTGTTAGAACTATTTGTATTTCTGTCATTACGATAATCGGAATAATTTTTTGCGTATCCGTATTGTGCAACCTCTCTGTTATCAGAGGAATTATTTGCAAAATCTTCTTGGGAATATTGATAATTTCTTCCACTCTTACAGGGTTTACTAAAATGACTACTGTTGAACCCAGAAAAATTAGAGTTGTTTTTGCTAGGGTATTTAATGTCTCCTTCATCATTTTTTTTCTCCTGGTTTTGTTTACAGGTAGAAAATTCCAGCAAATAATCATATTCTAATGGAATATTAGATCTGGCAGAAAACCCTTGATCATTTGCAATATCTGGATCAGCCCCATATTGAACTAATAATTGAATAATTTTTATTCTCTTTTTAACTCTTTCAGAATAATTAGGGTCAGCATGATTTGTTTTAAGAAAGTAACAAGCACCGCTTAATGGTGTGTTCCTCTGGTTAAATTGATAATTCAAGAATTTTTTAAATTTTTCAGTATGTCTACCTCCAAAAATTCTTTCTCCTTCCTTCAATAATACTTCCATGACCTCAACACACGATGAAACTTCTGAGGTATTCAATAAAGAGTAGCCTTTGGTGTCAGTATAACCGAAATAATCATTTATATATTTTTCGGTGTAAATATCAACCCCTGCCTCATGACGACAACCATATGCCTCTTTTCCAACTTCCAACAAATATTCTAACACTCTAGGCTTGCCTTCTTTGCAGGCTTGATTCAGCGGAAAAAATTTTTCGTCAGTTAAAAAACTTCTAAAAATATCTGTATTTTTTCCACCAGCAATGCTATCTACTTCATCTAATATAATTTTGACTCTTTCAACATCTCCAGACTGGATTGCATACGATAATGCAGTGCGATTTTCATGAGCTTTTTTTTGCAAATATGAAATATGAGCTTTTTTATCTTCACAAAAAACCTCTCTGGCATTTTTCAAAAAAATTTTTGCTCTATTGTAGTTGCCAACATACACAGCATCAGCTACGGGTGAAAAATTTTCATCCATTTCTTGTGTAAAAAATGCCTTGAAGTTTACATTTTTTTTACCATTAAATACTTTATCAACAATATCAAATGCTGTTTGACATTCTTTTGGATCGCTTTTATCTAAGGTAACTTTAAATAAAGCTCCAGCTTCTTCTCTTTTTGATAAAAATGCTTCTAATCTTTCTGGATTTCCTTCAAGCCTATTTTTTACTGTGAACAATATTTTTTCAACAAGGCCAAGATGACCATAAAAAAATGCTAAATACAACAGCGAATTTCCCTTACGATCTGGACGAGTGATAAATTCGAGAAATTTTTCTATGTTGTCTGGATATATTTTATCTGAATCTTCTAATACTAAATTTACTGCAGTATGTCCGTATTTAGGGTCAACCCACTGAGTCAGTGTTTTACCGTCATAATTATAAAACAATTCGTCATTTATCAAAAAATCGATATTTGCTGTTGTGACAGGATTTATTTTAACTTGAAGATGACGTACACAAAAACAGACAAAATGCTGGAGAAATTGACTGAAAGTTGATTTTGTTTTTGATTTTGCTTCTTCGATGGTGATTTCTTTGTCATTATTTTTCTTATAATATTCTAACAAGAGATTATGCAGCTCATCTAAATTTTCTATTTCAATTTTTTTATTAGCTAGTACTACACCACGAATTTCACTAAGTTTTTTTTGTATTTGTTCGTTGAATAATGATTGATCTCTAAAATCTATTGACATAAGCTCACCTTTTTAAAGTTTTAATCGAAACAGCTTTTCAAAAGTTTACACTAAAAAAATTAAGGAAATATTAAGTAAGTCGCTCAGCTAATAAATCTTAAAATTATTTATTAACACACTCGTTACTTTTTTCTATGCATTATCCATTCGGCCAAATCTTTTATCTCTTTTTCACAAACCTGATGAGCCATAGGATAAGAATTAAAATCCACGTAACAGCCTAAATTTTTCAATGCCGCGACTGATGCATTGCCAAATAACGGAGGCACAATGGTATCTTCTAATCCTTGCGCCCAAAATATGGGTGCCTGATAATTTGGAAATGAAAGTTGAATCTCTTGTGATAGACTTTTATAAAACGGTAAATAGCCGGAAAATACAATCATCCCAGCCAATGTTTTATCAAACCTCAACCCTGAATAAATCGCTTGCGCGCCGCCTTGAGAAAATCCACCTAAATAAATATGTTCTGAAAGTATTCCAGATTGAATTTCATGTTGAATTAATTGAATAATTTTCGTATTCGTGTCATCCAATCCATTTCTGTCTTCGCGGGATTCAATATCTAATCCTGTAATATCATACCAAGCTGGCATTACATAACCATTATTCAGGGTGACAGGGCGGCTATCTGCGTGCGGGAAAATAAATCGTATCGGCATTGAAAGATAATTATCCAGCTCTTTTGCCATGGGTACGAAATCATTTCCATCCGCTCCAAGGCCATGAAGCCATATAACACTGTACTTTTGGCGAATATCTTCACATTTTTTATAGGCGGAATTTTCAACACAACTGTATTTAATATCCATTTTTTCTCATCTTGACAAGTAATTTTAAAAGACTCAGAATTTTATTGGTTATTTTGAGTGATTTTAATTTGTTTTTCAACACAGGAGAGAGTAAATGAAAAAATCAGCAGGAGCTATTTGTTTAATCGTTTTAGCCGCAAGCCTTCTTTCAGGCTGCGCAAATTTAACACGTAAAGATGCGGGCATGTTAGGCGGTGCTGCTGTTGGCGGTCTGGCAGGCAATGCTTTAACCGGCGGAAGCACTTTGGGCACAGTCGCAGGTGCAGCGGGTGGTGCTTATTTAGGTCGTCATATCGTTAAATAAGTTTAATGTATTACCACGAAGCCTTCTTAAGATATTGAGAAGGCTTTTTGTTTTTTGAAAGCATAGCTTTACAACTCGTCCAATTTTTCTTCATTTTCATATTTTGTAATATTTTTTAAGGTGACTTCAGAAATATTTTTTAGCGCTTCTTTTGTAAAAAATGCTTGGTGCCCTGTAATAATTACATTCGGAAAAGTTTGTAACCGGATAAATACATCATCTTGAATGATCACATCAGACAAATCTTGGAAAAATAAACTTTCTTCTTCCTCATATACATCAAGCCCAAGGTATCCAACCTGTCCAGATTTTAATCCTTGAATGATGGCTTGTGAATCAATTAAGGCACCTCTTCCTGTATTAATTAACATAACGTTTTTTTTCATTTTTGAAATAGCTTCAGCATTAATTATATGATTTGTTTGTTGATTTAACGGACAATGTAAACTGATGATATCTGATTGTTGACAGAGCTCTTCCAGGGTTACATATTCCACACCTAATTTAAGGCATTGATCATTTTTAACAGGATCGACCGCCAAAAGTTTGCAACCAAACCCTTTCATAATATTTGCAAATACTGACCCAATTTTTCCAGTTCCAACCACTCCAACCGTTTTTCCGTGTAAATCAAATCCTAATAAGTGAGTCAGTAAAAAATTATGATCTTTGACTAATTGATAAGCGCGATGAATCTTTCGATTCAAATTTAAAATTAACCCCACAGCAAATTCTGCAACCGCATAAGGTGAATATTCTGGAACTCTGGTCACATGTATGCCATATTTTTTTGCACTAAGCAAATCAACATGGTTAAACCCTGCTGATCGTAATGTAATTAGTTTTGTTCCCCGTGTTGCTAAAATTTGAAGGACCTCTTTATTAAGATGATCCGTAACGAAACAGCTAATCACAGAAAAACTTTTGGCCAATTCCACAGTTTGTAAATTCAACACGCAATCAAAAAACTCAAGATCATGATTATATTGTTGATTTGCTTCTATCAAAAATGGTTTTTCAAAAGATTTTGCACTAAAAATCGCGGCTTTCATAACACTTCTTCTTGTAAATATTTTGGAATAACACATGTCCAATGTAACTTTTCTTCTATGTATTTTTTTAATGCCAATGCGGCATCCGGTTCACCGTGAGTTAAAAATACTTTTTTAGGAGCTTTAGGCACACGCTTTAACCATTCCAATAACTCTTCATAATCTGCATGTGCAGAGGTATTATGTAACTCTGTGACTTCTGCGTTGATTTTGACGGTCTCTCCTAACAATCGAATTTCTTTTTCTCCTTTTAACATTCTTTCACCACGAGTTCCTGCTGCTTGGAACCCTGTAAATATAATAGTGCTTTTTTCATCTGGGCCAAACACGTTAATATGATGCAACACTCTTCCACCCGTTGCCATGCCGCTCGCAGATATAATAATTTTTGAACCTTGAATCGTATCTATCTTTTTAGATTCAGCCACTGAATTTGTATAGATTGCAACAGAGTTTAAGTATTCACATTTATTTTTCGTTAAACGATGTTCTTGCATAAATTGACAAAATAAATCCGTTACGCTTATGGCCATCGGGCTGTCTAAAAACACAGGAATATCAGGGATTTGTTTATTCGTTTTTAATTCATGAATATAATATAAAATACTTTGTGCACGCCCCACTGCAAAAGCTGGAATGACAATTGTCCCCCCTCTTTTCACTGTGCGATTAATTATGGCTTTTAATTGTGACTGCGGATCCATTTTGTGATGCAATCGATTTCCATAAGTTGATTCTAAAACCAAGTAATCTGTATATGGAATAGGTTTGGGTGGGCGCATGATGGGATCTTGCATCCTTCCAACATCGCCTGAAAAAGTGACAGAAATATCATTCATTTTAATATAAACCGTTGAAGCACCTAAGATATGCCCTGCTGCACGAAATTGAAAAGTAATATTTTTATCGAAAAATGTGTTTATTTTTTCAAAATCACACGGTTGAAATTGTTCTAATGATATTTTTGCATCTTCAGCGGTATATAATGGCATTGCGGGAGTATGTTTTGAATAGCCATATTTATTGGCAAATTGTGCTTCTTCTTCCTGAAGAAACCCGCTGTCAGGCAATAATATTTTACATAAGGCAAAAGTACCATCAGAACAATAAATTTTTCCTTTGAAACCATTTTTGACTAATAATGGTATATAACCTGTATGATCAATATGCGCGTGAGTTAAAATAACGGCATCAATGTTGGAAGGCTCGAAAGGTAGTTTACTCCAATTTTTGGAGCGTAATTCTTTATGACCCTGAAATAAACCGCAATCAACTAAAATTTTTTTTGAGCTGGATTCAAGTAAATATTTTGAACCAGTAACAGTTTCAACAGCACCTAAAAATGTGATCTTCAATTAACCTCTCCCTGTATTCCATATTTATTACTCATCTTACGCAGTAAACACAAAAGAGGAAATAGGAATGCATCGTGAAGACTGTATAATACAGGGATGTATTATACAATCATAGGGATATGTCTTCGTCTGAACGATTATTCCTATTTCCTCTTTAACCTTACAAATGGATGAAATGATACTGCGTAAGATGAATTTATTACTTTAATGGTTATACACCTCAATGACAAGAAATCCTCTTCCCCCGCAAACGGGGGAAGGGATTTTATTTCTATACCGAAGTTTTTATTAGTTCTTTTCCCCTGTCCTACCGAAACCAAATTTCGCAGGTTGGTCTTGAGCAGTATCATGAGCATTATTATTATTTCTAGGAGTACTTAAACCACCTCTATTATTTTCATTATAAATATTGGAACCATTAATTCCAACTAATGGTACTGATGGCGGCGCCCCTTGTGGTCTTGGAGGAGGAGCAGAATCAGTTTGAGGCGAAATAGTTGTTGTAGTAGTATTGGTGGTTGTAGCTGTAGTTGTAACCGTTGTAGCTGTTACACCTGCAGCAGCTTTCTTGGACACAAAACCACCTTTAGGCATTGCTTTAAAATCAAATTGACCCGCATTTTCATCTTTTCGTGGAGATTTTGGTGCTTGTTCAACTGATTTTAATTGACTCTTTCCAGTCGCAGCAATTTCATCAACCAAAGCATTACCGCTTGTTTGATTTAACACAGGTTTTGCAAAACCATTGAGATCTGTGCCTGTTTTTTTTAAAGCTGCTTGTCCGCCGGTTCGTTTTAACTGCTCAATGAGAGAATCTTGATTTCCATTATTTTTATTAAAATCTTTTTTCGCTACATCTTTATTAAGATAAGCCTGTCTTAAACCTCTTTCCAATCGTTGGAATGCATTTAGAGAATCAGAATCTTGTTTAAACTTAACATCAGAAGCGTTTAATACTTCACCTAATTGGATGTTAAAATTACTGGTATTAATCTGTGAATTTTGAAACAAGTTCACAATGTTAGCTCTTAGCATTGGCCATGTTACAACACTGTCTTTTTCCAAAATCTTTTCTAACCCTTTAAATAAACCTGCTGAAATATTGATTTCTTTAGCAGCCTTTTCGTTTTCAATATCAGATTTCGACTTATCGAATGATGGCAATGCAGGCGCAGGAGGAGCAGGTGGTGGGGGAACTGCAGCTGATCCGTGTCCTTGTGACGGGAATAGCCGATTATAATATCCTTTAGATTTGGAAACTTCCCCAACGTTTAAACTAAATACTGACTGTACACCTTGAAATTTATTTTCTCCATCAACATATTCAATTGCATCAACAATATCTCTCAATGAATTTCCTCTCGTCAAGCTTTCATAATCTTTTTGAACGTCTAAATCGAGCAACATCAACAGTCGTAAAATAGCGAAATTTTTTGATCTGTCATTAGACACAGGAAGATTGTCACCAAGCTTTTGACTCAACAAGCCAAGCAAACTCTCAGCATTCGTATTTTTTGCAAGATAGTCATTCAAATATTCATTCGTCATGTGTTGAGCAAAAAATTTCAACTCTGGAACGTCTTTAAGGTGAGCGTTATATGTTGATTGTACAGCATTAAACACATGGCGAATTTTATCATGCAATTCGGCCGTAGCAGCTGAAATAGCTGGACTTGGAATCACAGGAGAAAGAGTAGTCGTCGTCGTTGTAACAGGTTTTGCTGTTGAAACAGAGGGCGGTACTATCGCATTTGTGGTTGTTGTTATAGCTTTTGTTGTTGTAGTAGTAGTGGTTGTAGCAGTATTTGAATGAGATGAAGGTCCAAAAATTGACTTACCAATATTACCAAAAACAGAGAAAACATTTGTCGGTGTAGTTGTGGTAGTTGGTAGAGCTTTCTTTCCTGAAGGTGAAGTTAATATCACCAGTTTGTGGACATCAGCTATTTTTTGGTCAACATCAGCAGCTGAATTTCGTTCATTAATTGCTAATAAATTTTTTATTTTCATATTATCTTCAATTGAAAGAGATCCAGAAGTAAGCAGTAAATCTAACATACGCCTACATGTAAGCGGTCTAACTTCGGTGGAATCCTGACTCTGATTAGAATTTTCCACATCGCCATATGGCGTATAATTTCTAACAATGTTTAAAAGATATTCTGGGTTTTTCTTGTAATTCCCTTTAATATCTTTTTCAAAAAGTGAGGTTAAAGCCACTACACTGTTTAATTCATGCAATTTCGATGCGTGATAAACTTGTTCAATATTTTTTAATATTTTTATTGCATTTTCGCGGCGCGTTTTAAGCTCGGTTGAATTAGACGTTGGACCAACAAATCCTTCAGGTTTTTTAGTATCTGTCCCTTCCACAACTGTGAATGGTTTACCTTTAAAATAGGTATCATGCACTCCTGGTCTCATACGAACATCATAGTAAGTTTCTCCTCCTTCATATCGCTCTTTTACTTCTTCAAGTTTTTCTCCCCCAGCTAAAATTCCTAAGCTGTAAAGATAATTATTTACTACCGAAGCCCATTGACGATTTTTAAATGAGTAGACAACATTACCGTCCATTCCCATTCTGACAAATATATCAGCTGTAAATACTTGAATAGATTGTTGCGATTGATCTTGGGCCATAAATTTTCTCCGAATAATTAAGTTAAAAAAACAGCTTGTGCAGAGTAACCGGGAAACCTTAAGGTTTTATTAATTTTTATTGTTTCATTATTTTGCCACCACCCGGCGGAAGATTTGATATTTTTTTCTGATATTGGATTAATGTGACCCCTGATAAAATCGCCAAAATACCCACCCATTCATTCCAACTGGGTATTAAATGCATAAATAAAAAATCCCACAGAATCGCGAGCATGGGCACAATATACATCACACTTGCAGCCCTCACCGTTCCCCACTCACGCAACAGGTAAAAATAAATTAACCACGCCAATGCAGTTGCAAATATACCCAAATACAAAATAGCTACGATAAATTTATGATTGAATACCAAATGAATCGAGGATATGGGATCGAATATCAATGACATAACAATTAAACTGATAAAGCTTGATAAATGCTGATTCCAAAGGTTGGACTCAAAACACACTTTCATTTTTCCAAATACCAAGTGCTGCGTCATTAAGCCCCCAATGGCATAACATATGGCCATCATGAATACGGAAAGAATCCCTATTAAACTACTTGTATCATCGTGCCCCAAATGCGGCAAAAAAATAAATAAAATCCCGATCATACCTAATGATAGTCCCATAATTTTTGCGGGCGAAAATTGACTTTTATCACAAAAAATAACAGCACCTAAAATGAGCGCCCATATAGATACTGTACTATTAATAATGCTCGCCAATGCAGGCGCAATAAATTTTTCACCGTAGAATAAAAACGCAAAAGGAATAGATTGTGTAAATAAACCTGATACCCATAATCGCCAGGACATTGATAACGGCAAGAAAAAAATTTGTTTATCTGGACATTGTTTTTTTTTCATCATAAAAAATAATGTCAGTGTGGCTAAAGATACGCCTACTCGCAGCATTGCACAAAACACGGGAGGAAATGATGCCACACTTATTTTTATGCCTAAGAAAGAAAAACTCCACAAGAGTGCAAGTAATAAAAATAATAAGTAGTTTTTAAGCATAACCGTTTGTTTTCCTCGTTTTAATCTACAAACTTACTTTGCGAAATGAATACAGTCAAAAAGAAGAGAAAACCGTATAAGACATGGATGTCTTATACGATCGCAGGATGCAGGTTCGTTTTCGCGTTTTTGACTGTATTCGTTTTTATTCCCGATAAAAAGAAGAGGAAACAGATTTGAATTTATTATTAAGATCAAATCGAATACCATCAACTTACCTCTCCTGCTTCTCTATATATACTTCTTTCTGATGAAACTTTTTCAGACTACTACGGTGTCCAACGCTAATCATCGTCATATGGGGAAAATGAGTTTGCAACAAACCATACATTTTTTCCTCGGTATCTTCATCTAACGCCGATGTTGCTTCATCTAAAAACACCCAATCCGGTTTCATTAGAAATATTCTCACGAAAGCAATTAATTGTTGTTCACCTAATGAGAATTCCATTTGCCAATATCTCACTTGATGCAAATATTGTTTAAAATAATGCAGGCCACACTTATCTAAAATAAATTCTATATTTTCATCTGAATAATCGGGGTTTAATTTACTGTCATTGTCTGGATACAATAACGCTTGTTTTAAAGTACCTAAAGGAAAATAAGGTTTTTGGGGTAAAAATAATTTCTTACCTTCGGGTAATTGAATATTTCCATCACCATAAACCCAAATATTGGCAAGCGCTCTTAGCAATGTACTCTTGCCTGATCCATATTTCCCCGTAATTAAAACATGTTCTGATTGTTTAAAATCAATGTTCAACAATTGAGTGAGTGCGACATCTTTATGACGCGGCAAACTTAAGGTTAAATTTTTAATATATATAGCATTATTAGAATTGGCGGTAATTTGAATGTTTTTGAGAGAATTTTCATTTTGTGCTTCTATCATAAATGCATTAAATTCTGTTAGCCGCCAAATAACCGCTCTTAAATTAGCAATCGTGGTAAATGAAAACACAATAAATGATAAAGCATTCACCACACGTTCAAACGCATTACTCACTTGCATCAAATATCCGAATTCTAATTTTTCACGAATATATTTTGGCAGCGCAATTAATATCCCCACTACTTGGATCATTAAATTGTACCCATTGATAAAAAAATTCAAGTTTTTTTGGACTACAATGGTGTCATAGAAGTTTTTGAAGACGGGTTCAAATAATTTAAATAAGGTTTGAATTTCTGTTTTTTGCCCTTGATAGAGTGCGATTTGTTCGGAGGATTCTCTGACTCGGATTAATCCAAATCGAAAGTTCGCATTGAATTGTTCTTGTTGGTAATTTAACTTAATTAGATTCATACCAATTTTGCCAATTAACCATGTTCCAATGCCAGCATAAATGAGTGTTGCCCAAAACATAAATCCATGTACAACGACAGGCTTGTGAAAAGCAATAAATGATAAATCCCCAGACAATTTCCATAAAATAATGCTAAATGAGAATAATGTTAATAGCGAGTTAAACAATCCCGAAAATAAATTTAATATCAAAGCTGGAAATTCACTTAAGTCTTGGCTAATTCGTTGATCCGGGTTATCCATTCGCTTACTTAACATTTGCATAGAATAAGCCACGTGGTGATCTAACCACTGGGAAACATATTGATGCGTCATCCATTTTCGCCATCGATTGGTTAATAGCCCGCCAAAATAATTGATATACGTAAAAATTATGATGGCTAATATTAAAATAATCACAAATTCAATCAATGACAATACAACAAACCGCATCTGAAATGCCTGTAAACTATTGTAAAAGGCTTGCTGCCAATAATTGAATACCACCAATAATTTAACTTGTAATACATTTAAGTAGATTACTGCACTTAAAAGCGCAAGTGCTATCCATTTATCTTCTGATGTCCAATAAGGCTTAGATAAATGCCAAAAATTTTTCCAAAAGTTATGCATCATTTATTCCCAATGTTTCAATTCCATTTTTTTTAAACACTTTTCAATGGCCAGTGTTCCGAGCGTGTTTTCATCTACTGTAAAGTCATGACACTCTATACTCTCCGGAATGTCAGATTTTATTTCATGCAACAGTTTTTTTCCCAATAATTTAATGTAAGCTTCTTTACGAGTCCATAGCTTAAAAAATAATTGATGGGGATGCTCTGCACTTTTAAGCAATTGAAATTCTTTTTGTGAGAAAAACCTCTCTGCCATAGATAAAACATCTATTTTTTTCTGTGAATTTGTACACTCAATATCAATCCCGACAGGCGTATCTAAGGTCACCGCACAAACTGCTTTGGTTCCAGAATGGCTGAGGTTAAATTGAAATGCAAGAAAATCTTTAAGATAAGGTTTACCCTGTTCGGTTTTGTTGATGCGAGGATTTTCTCCCAGATAATGAATCAATATTTGCCTTAATTGACCATGTGCTTGAATAAAGCGTTCTTTTAAAAAGTCAAATTTAAACTGATTTGCACGAATGAGTTCACTCTCATCCAATAACAGTTTAAAATCTGCTCTTAACTTCTCATTTTGATGGTTCAAATCAAAATGATAGACATCAATTTGAACCTTTAGGAGCGATAACATGTCCGACACTCATATTCCCCCTGGCTTAAAATATACCTCATCGCACGAATGGTCTCGATTGGAAAGTGACGGAACTATCACTGTCGGCATCACCTATCATGCACAGCATTTACTGGGTGATATCGTTTATATCGAACTTCCACAAATTGATAAAGCTTTTTCTCAAGGAAAAGAAATTGCTGTGGTTGAGTCTGTTAAGGCTGCCTCAGATATTTATAGCCCTGTCAGCGGGAAGGTGGTGGCAGTAAATCAAGAATTGAGCAGCAATCCTGAGCTTGTTAATCAGTCGCCCTATGAGTCGGGTTGGATGTTTAAATTAAAGCCGGATAACTCAGCAGACTTGGATAATTTACTGTCCTCAACACAGTACAATGACAGCATTGCGACGGAATAAACACTTACAAAAAACTAAACAAGCGAAACGAAGGGGCGTTAAATGCAACCCTTCTTCAATGCTATAGATACTCGGCAATCAAAATTTCTGCGATTTGAATCGCGTTTAATGCTGAACCTTTTCGAACGTTGTCAGCAACTACCCATAAATTTAATCCATTTTCACAAGAAATATCTTCACGAATTCTTCCTACAAAAACAGCATCTTCGCTTTCTGACAACATTAATGGCGTTGGATATTTTCCTGGTTTATGTTCATCGATAACAATGATTCCTGGAGACTGTTTTAATAATAATCTTGCATCACTTGCTGAGATTTTATCTCGTGTTTCAATATGCAAACTCTCAGAATGCCCATAAAACACCGGTACACGAACTGCTGTAGGATTAATGAGAATGTCTGGATCATTTAAAATTTTCTGACTTTCCCAAACCATTTTCATTTCTTCTTTGGTGTAGCCATTATCCAAATATTGATCAATCTGTGGAATTAAATTAAATGCAATTTGCACAGGAAAATGTTTAATTTTTACACCTTTGCCATTTAAAATATCTCTGGTTTGTTCAGATAATTCTTCAATACCATTTTTGCCAGCCCCTGATACAGATTGATACGTTGAAACATTTACTCTAACAACACCCACTGCATCTACAAGAGGTTTGAGTGCAATTAAAAACGGAACAGTGGAACAATTGGGTACCGCAATAATATTTTTTTCTCGATAATATTCTAAAGCTTCAGGGTTAACTTCAGGAATCACCAAAGGAACATCTTTGTCGTATCTATAATGTGATGATTTATCTATAACTATACATCCACTCGAGGCTGCCTTCGGAATAATAGCAGCTGCAATTTCCGCATCTACTGCAGAAAAACAAATATCCGCTTGCGAAAAATCAAATTGTTCTGCATCTTCTACAATGATGGATTTATTTTTAAACAAAACAACACTGCCTGCAGATTTTTCACTGGCAAGTGCATACATTTTACCCACGGGAAACTGGCGTTGGGCCAAAATTTCCAACACTGCTTCACCCACTACACCAGTTGCACCTAATACAGCGATATTAAATTTTTGCGTCATGAGAAGTTAAATCCAAATAAATCAGATTATCCCAATATTTATCAGGCTGGACAAGCGCTATGTGTTATTCACTCATGTTACGCAGAGAGTGCACAAGAGGACAAAGGAAAACAATCGAAAAAAAGAAAACCGTAAAAGACACGGATGTCTTTTACGATCACACGGAGGTGGGTTCGTTTTC
>Ga0068855_100000856_pt1 | contig 37762 bp, 33 predicted proteins | sample KBSCornC52_FD_66592 | JGI IMG/M metagenome (GOLD analysis project Ga0068855, IMG submission 66592) | Corn rhizosphere microbial communities from Kellogg Biological Station, Michigan, USA - KBS Corn C5-2 | ecosystem: Host-associated > Plants > Roots > Rhizosphere > Soil ...
GGTTCGACCTGAGTTATGATATCGACGGCATTGTAATAAAGGTTAACAGCTACCGCCAGCAGCAGGATTTGGGCTTTACCGCCAAATCGCCGCGCTGGGCCATAGCTTATAAATATAAAGCCGAGGAAGCCGAAACCGAACTGCTGGCCGTTACCTACCAGGTGGGCCGCACTGGTGCGGTTACCCCCGTGGCCAATTTAAAGCCGGTATTTTTGGCGGGCACCACCGTAAAACGCGCCACCCTGCACAATGCCGACGAAATTGAAAAACGCCTTAAACTGCACGAGGGCGACTGGGTGTACGTGGAAAAAGGCGGCGAAATTATCCCCAAGATCACCGGCGTAAACCTGGAAAAACGCAAACCCGGGGCAAAACCTATACAGTATATTACCAACTGCCCTGCCTGCAATACCCTGCTGGAACGCAAGGAAGGCGAAGCAGCCTTTTATTGTCCGAACGACGAGGGCTGTCCGCCGCAGATTGTGGGCAAAATGCAGCACTTTATTGATCGCAAGGCCATGAATATCGACGGCCTGGGCGACGAAACCATCGAAACGCTTTACCAGAAGGGCTTCATCAGCCACATCAGCGATATTTACAGCCTGAAGGATCATGCCGACGACCTGAAACAAATGGACCGCTTTGGCGAACGCTCCATCACCAACATGCTGGAGGGTATCGAAAAATCAAAGGAAATGCCTTTTGATAAGGTATTGTTTGGCCTGGGCATCCGCTATGTTGGCGCCACCGTTGCCAAAAAACTGACCGCGTACTTTAAAAATATTGATGCCCTGATGGCCGCAACTACCGAAGAGCTAAGCGCTGTGGAAGAAATTGGCGAACGCATAGCCTTAAGCGTTATCGAATATTTCGGCGATGAAAAACACCAGGCCGAAATTGCCAAATTACGAGTTCATGGACTGCAGTTTGTGGCCGAAGAACGGCAGGTAACGCTGGCCAGCGAAAGCCTGAGCGGCAAAACTTTTATCATCAGCGGCGTATTTGAAAAATACTCCCGCGAAGAACTCAAAGACATCATCGAACAAAATGGCGGCAAAATAGTAAGCAGCATATCAGCCAAACTCAATTACCTTGTCGCCGGCGACAATATGGGCCCTGCCAAACTCGAAAAGGCCACCAAACTGAATATAGCCATCATTAATGATGATGATTTGCTGGGGATGATTGGATGATTGGGTGAGGTGGTGAATGGTGAGTTAGTGAGTTAGTGAGTGGTGAGTGAAAAGTCCTTATTCACAGATAACACTACAAAAAACGATGTCATTTCGATCCGCCCAAAGGCGGAGAGAAAACTTCTGCGTTGTGTATTTACGACGTGCAGGCGCCGGGGATTGGCATTCCAAACCGCTGCCGCAAGCGTCCTCGCTTGTGGCCCGCTGATAAGTCGCCCGGCGAAAAGTAAATATTATACCGCGTAGTCGATAGATGGTCAAGTCACCAAAGGGTTTCTTCTGCCCAAAACACCCAACCATGAACAAAAAACTATCCAAAAATGGGTTAACACAACTTAACACAATTTCGAAAAATAAAATACTAATTGATTCACAATCAATCGATTGATAAAGCATTAGGTTAACACAAAAAGCGGATTTGAAATTGCTAACAAAATTAGTTATTTTGGACTGCATTTCCTATTTTAAAAAAATAAAAAATAACATACTGGCAACAACATAATCTGACCTTGCGCAAATGATTCAAAAACCGCTGCAGCAAGCGTCCTCGCTTGTGGTCCGCTGATAAGTCACTCAAACATTTCGTTATCCCAGATTCTCACAATTATTCATCATCCGCTTCAAACCGTTCAATGGGAACATACGTTTCAATCTCGAAAACTGTGACCTTACCGTTACCGGTGATTTTATCAAATCTTTTTTTAAGTTTATAAATTTTACTCTTTTCGTAAAAAATATAGCCTCGTTTGTATTCTAAAGTGTCGCGATACTCGACCTGTTTCTCTTGGAAGTCATCAGTCGACTTTAAACAAGTAATGGAATTAAAGACTATACTTTTAGTCAAGTAAGCTTTAAATCCATCTATGTCGTTGGCAGCGTCTCCTGGACTACCCAACGAGATAATTTTCAACGTATCGTTTTTTGCTAACAACTTCGTTAAATTCTTTTCTTGAGTTTTAATAAAGTAAAAATCGTGATGGTGTTCAAAAACGATAATCCCTCGTTCTTTTGTCAAACTAAATTTCCAAAAGTTGACAGACGGTATCAAACTCAACATCGCCACAGTAATTTTTAGATAAAAATTCATATGTTTAAAATTATTTGCCAGCACTTTTATAAACTGGATTACAAATGTGTTTCCCGCCCGGCTAAGTGCCCCGCTAGCCGAAATAAAAAGGCCTTTTTGAGGAATGAACCTCCCCTTTTAGTGCAAATGTTGGCATCCAAATCGCAATACTCCCCCATCATCTCACATCCAAAACCTTATCATACGTTTTTAAAGTAGCGGCAATTTTTTCCAGCTGGGCCTCAAATTTGTCGTAATCCTTTTTATCGGCAAGCGGCATGTTTAAGTCTAGCACCTGGTTAAAACACAAGGTCGAAAGATATACCTGCGCCGACATTTTTACGGCAACATCGGAACCACCCTCCGGCTTAAATTCAAAATACCAAAGCAGAAACAATCTCGAATTAATGGTTTTCCATTCCTTTTTAATGTTTGTTGGCGACGCGTTAAGTTGTTTAACATAATCAATTTCGTAGTCAACATACCCTTCAAGTGTTGGCTTTATTTGCTCATCGGTAAGTTTACTCAGCATCACGCCATCGGCAATAGGCTGCGGAAGTGGCACCAGCGACGCTTGCACAATATCTTTATCAACGATGACAAAGTTTTGGTTTGGCTGCGAAACGTCACCGTGGGGCGCCTCTTTTACATCCGTGCCTATTACATCAACAGTGAAAGAATGGCCCTTGCCAATATAGGCAACATTGGCCCCGGAGGCGTTAAAGGTAACGTGACTGGTAAAAACTTCGGTATTAATATCCGCCTGCGCAAAAGCAACGGAGGTTACCGTTAACAGCGCCATGAACAGGTTTAGCTTGATTATAAGTTTCATATTTATGGGTGTTGAGGGATAAATCCGCATAAAGCTAAAGGTATTCTTTTATAACATGTTCGTTTTCTTATAATACCCGCTGTCCGAAGTTTCCGAACTTCTGACGCCAATGCCAGTAGTCTATGACTACAGCACTAAAATTACCAATTACTTATTTCCAGGAATGCGGTTAGTACGCAGTTTCTACCTGACCGAATGATAAACCATTATTGACAACGTTCTGGCCCAATCCCCCCTTAAACAGAAATAGCCAGGCTCTCAACCCTGGCTATAACTCAAACTGGCATTATCATTAAATATTCACTCGGGGTTTGTACGTAATTTTTGGGTAGCTTGTTACAAAAAAAACGCCCGGAGAACAAAATTCCCCGGGCAAAAATAAATTATTTGCTTGCTTCAATAATAATAAGCCGAAAAACACGTTTTCCTTAAAACATGCTTTTTCGCTTGATCATCGAAATGCTGGTTTTTATGATAAAGAATACAGGTACCGCCTGTATTGCTATCCCGATCCAAGTGAGTGTATTCATGATAATGCAAGTTTTGAGAGTATTACCTAACAAAACAGCAAAAATCATACCCTATTACACAAAACAGTCTCCGTTGAAACCATTGCCACTTTTTTATTTTTCTATTGCTTAATTGGGTAATATACAAAGTGGGGAACGTGTAATATTATACCCAAAACGGGTAAAATGTTACACAATTCATATTTTTACGTAATAACAATTTTACACATGGTTTTTACCGCCCCCCCGCTTAACAACCTGATAAATAGGGCTTAAACGTCCATAGTGTCCTAAAAAATTGCAGTTTATTTAGTACAAGTGTAGATTTAACCATACAATTTTTTGTACTTTTTTACACCCGTTCCGTGGCCTGGCATATTACGTCGGCTGCGCCGCTCCACAATATAAATGCCATTTGCTATTAAAGGGCCCCTGGCGCGTTTAAGCAACTGCAAAATCCGCGTGTTAACTTTCGGCTCGGGCGCCCGTCAACTCAATTACCCGGCGCCGCGTCCTTGGCCAACATGGCATCCTTAATATAACGGATAGGCGCGCTGCCGAAACTTAAAAATTTCTCGTTAAAATCTTTCACCGTGTATTTATCGCCCATCTTCTTTTTGTATGCTTCGCGCAGGTCTATAATCTCTTTATAACCGGTAAAATAGCTGTCGAGCTGCACACTGCTTTCGGTTACACGGGTCCATTTGCCATCGGCCTCTGCCTGCTGCTGAAAGACATCGTGAACCAGCATTTTAATCCCATCCTGTCTCGACATGTTTTGGGTATGCACACTGTAATCCAGTATGGTATTGCAAACCGAACGCAGATGCCATTTGTACCACATCAGCTTCATTTCGGGATCAGGGTCGTAACCGTTATCCATCATCAGTTCCTCGCTGTAAACGGCCCAGCCCTCAAGCATGGCATTGTTGGCAAAAACCGATTTAATCAAACTCGGCGCTTTATTGGCGTATACCAATTGCACATAATGACCGGGGATTGCCTCGTGCATGCACAATATCTGCAGGGCGTAATAATTATACTCGCGCAAATAGCTCTCGGCCCGCTCAGCCGACCAGCCCGACAAACTACCCACGTTAAAATATGAGTTACCGTTTTTGTCGTACGGCCCCGTCGAACTCATGGAGGCCCCGGCCACACCCGCCATATAACCTGGCTCTTTACGCACCAGCAGCGGTTTCGAAGGATCCAGCGTTACCAGGTTTTTACCTTTCACAAAAGCCGTAAGCTTAGGCAGCGTGCTCTCAATGGTTGATTGAAACTCAGACGGCCGGGCATGCTTCGACGATATGGTATCTATCAACTGGGCAATCATATCCAGCGAATCAGCCGGCATGGCTTTGGTACCGAAATATTTTGGCCACAGTTTTTTACCGGTAGCAGCCATTTGCCTGTGGATGTATTTTTTACGTTCCATGGCGGCATTATACACTTGTTGAGGCGTTGATTCCGACTGCATTTCGTACTTAAACTTAGCATCGTAAAGTTCCTTACCTAAACGGAAGCTGCGGGGCTTGTCGTTTTTCAGGTTCTTCAGCCATTCGGCATAAGCTTTTATAACCTCTGCAGAGGCTTTTGCCCTGTCCAGCATGGGTTGTTTTTCGGCCTGCGGGATGTTGGACTTTTTTAACGAGTCCTCAAAATCTTTCTCAAAAACACCCACGCCGCCCAAATGCTGTTCGATGGCCAGGGTAGTTAATTCGGCAACCGGATTTTTCAACTGTTTTTCAGCCTCTTTGTAATAGGCGGGTATATTGACCATTCGTTGATAAAAATGGTGCAGCCTTTGTGCCAGCGGCGCATAATGCTCATTAAGTATGGTGGCAAAGGAACCAATTACGTTATATGACGATGGATCCCACTGGTAGCCCCGCAACTGCTGAATATTCCACTCCAGTTCCTGCATCTGGTTTTCCATCATGTGGTAATCAATCTGGTTGGCGTTGCTTAACTGGGTAATTTCAAACCGGCTGAGGGAATCGAGCTGTATTTTGGCATACGTTACCAGTTTATCGCGGCTTTTATCATCGGGTACCAGCAGTATACTATCGTATTTATGGTAGCCAACAGATATTGCCCAGTCGGGGCTCAGTTTCCATAGGCCGTCAAGAAAGCTGCTTTCGTACGCGGTAAACGAATCGTTATCACGGCCCAATTGCGGACCCTGCGAATTATCTTTTTTGCAACCGTTAAACAATAATATAATGGCAACTGCTGTAAATAATATTTTTTTTATCACCGGGGTAATGTGTTTATTTTGGAAAATATAAACTTAAAGCTTTTAACGGAAATAAATTAAAACAATTGGATTTCGCTGATGTAAAATTTTTATAAACCTATTTTTACGTTATTTGTTCCACAAACAACACCCAACTTATGGATACAAACGACAAAGTAATTATTGCCGAATTAACAAAGCTGTTGCTGGGCGGCTCGGCACACATCAGTTTAAAGGATGCCCTCGAAGGCCTGAAGCCCGGTTTGCGCGGCGTTAAGCCCGACCACATGCCCTACAGTATTTGGCAACTGGTTGAACATATCCGCATTGCCCAATGGGATATGCTGAAGTTTTGTAAGGATGAAGAACACAAGTCGCCAAAATGGCCCGACGAATATTGGCCAAAAGAAAGCGCCCCCCTGCATGAAAGCGATTGGAACGATAGTCTGGAGCAAATAAACGCCGACCTTGACGAATTTATTGAACTGATGGAACACAGTAACCTCTATCAAAAATTACCGCATGGCACCGGCCAAAGTATTTTTATGGAAGCCCTGCAAATTGCCGATCATAACGCCTACCACATAGGCGAGATTGTAGCGATACGACGGATATTGGGCGATTGGAAGAGCAAATAAGTTTTAGCGTTTCCGCCTATCAATAACATCCAATGACTATTGGCTAATCAATGCCGTTCGCCTCATCCTGAATCCTTCTCCAAAGGAGAAGGACTTAGCTTCGCCCTAAGTAAAAAACATTATTTACTTATCTAAACGAAATTGATTGGCTATTGACCATGGACCATGGACCATGGACCATGGACTATTGACCAATGACTATTGACCAATGACCCAATGACTATTGACCGCCCTACTTCAGCTTATTTATAAAATCCACTATGCCGGGCACAAGGGCAGCGCTTAGCGGCAAGTCGGGTTTATCAAGCGTCTCGGCATTCTTCTCTTCGTCGGCGGGGGCGTCTTTTAAAATATGGTTCATGCCTTTTACCAACAGCACGGAAGCGTCGGATTTAGCCTTTTTTAGTTTTTGAACGTTATCTTCAGTATTTGTTAAATCAGTACTGCCCTGTATCAGCAATATCGGCACCTTAATGGCCTTCAATCCGCGGATGGGAACCAGGCGACACCAGGACATTAAAAAGTTTTGCACACTGGGTCGGGCAACATAATACAATGCCGGGTCAACAATGGCGGTGGTTTTGCCTTTGCGAAGGCTATCCAATATGGTTTTAAATTCATCGGCCTGGTATTTAGGCCTCAGCTTCATTTGGTCGGTTAATATCTTATCTGCCTGTTCGCTGGGGCATTCGGCAGCTATGTAAGCTTTTATGGGTTCATCTGTCATGGCAATCATGCCTACCAGCGCACCTTCGCCGTGGCCGAAAATAATGATCTTTGAAAATCGCTGGTCAGCATCCAGTACTTTTATTAAATCGACCGCATCATCGCTGTAGTCGTCAATACGCAACTGCGACTCGGTAGTAGTGCTCACACTTTGGCCAACCATCCGTTTATCATATCGCAGTACAGCTATCCCGTTTTTAGCCAGCCCGTAGGCCAGCATTTTATAGGTATTGCCATTAACCCCTGTTTTGGCATTGTTGCCGTCGCGGTCGGTAGGGCCGGCATCGCCCAGGATAAGCACCACGGGTATTTTGCCCGGAGGATTTTTAGGCATCACCAATGATCCCGATATACGGCCCGATAGTGTTTTCTCCAGTACAGGCTCTTCGGTTATGGCCGAATCAATAGGCGCTTTGGCTACAGCAGTTTCCTGGTATGGGCTTAAGAGCAGACCGGTGAATTTATTTTGTGCATTTAACGATATGTTGAGCAAAACCGTGCTGTTTTTAAAGGTAGCCTTATAAACCGCCAGGGCATCGCCATACTTAACAAACTCGGTTTTTAGCAATTCGCCAAATTGTGCCTTTAGCTGATCGGTGGTTGGTTTAAAATTATCAAGCGGCAGGGCCGTTTTTAACTCGGCACTAAACATGCTGAAAATGCTATCGGGATGATTGGCATTATAGTACTGCTTAAATTTTGTTACAGCGGTTACGTAATTAGCCGGTTCGGCCTGGGCAATCGCCCGTACGGTTATAAACAATACAGTTAAAAACAGCGCAATTCTTTTCATTGGGGTATAATCAGCAGGATTAAATTCTCAGCTTCGAAATTAATAAAAAATCGAACAGCTTTTGCAGCCGCTGTTGAAATAGCAGTTGATTGCTTTAGGCCGATGGACATTTACGCTACAGTCCAACATTCTTCAAGGGCAAACAGCAAAAACATATCACAAAAAAAGCTAAAACCTTTTTCAACAATTGCTCTTTTATTGAATATGCCATTACTCACGCAAACCGCCTGGTTATTTTTATTGGCCCTGCCAATTGCCTGCATTGCATGGACGGTTACCCACGAAGAAGTTTTCAGGGAGCCGAGGGAATATTGTTTAAAACGCTGTCAAACCGGCAAAACCATTGCCGAACGCAAATTTTTCTATCTTTTTACCTGCGAGTATTGCTTCAGCCATTATGTTACTATCATTATGCTGATCATTACCGATTTTCAATTGCTGTTTACCGGTTGGCGCGGGTATTTGATAGCGGGTTTCGCGCTGGTATTTATAGCAAACGTGTATATGAGCCTATTTGCCCTCATCCGCATAGATTTGAAAAAAGTACGGCAGGAAGCGGAGATTGAGGAGAAAAAGAAATAATTCCGTGGAATCTAAATAAATCCCTCTCAATACAAAACTTTGTGTTCTCTGTGCCTCCTCTGTGCACTTTGTGGTTAAATTTCAAAACTCAAACCACCAACTGATCAAACAAACTCTCCAGTATTTCCACTCCATCGTCGCAAAAGCCGGGGTGTACTTTTGAGGTTTGTACGATGGTACTGCGGGTAGCCGTTAGCCAGCGGAAGCGCGAAGCCATATCCAGTTTTCCAATGGGCCCTGCATCTTTATCACCCCTGCAAATGCGCTCCATGGCGCAAACATGTTCTTTTAGTTCGTCGATATCCAAATCGGGCGAAAAAGCTTTTAAACGCGCATTATCCAGCAGGTACCTTGCTTCCAAAAACTTCAATTTGGCGCAATAAACGATCACTCCTATATTCAGGAATTCTTCGCGCTCAACCCTGGGCACCACGCGGATAACGGCATACTCAAATAAGTGTTTCTGCTGCATGTTGGGCTTCTTTTACAAAAATTGCTGAATGTGCTATGCGCGTTAATAAAAATTGGACGTATGCTTCGCGATGTTCGGCTGTTGAATTAAACGAACTTTCGTCGCCCAGCCATTGGTCGGGCACCAGGTCAACTATAGAGCGTATGCGGTCTTCTGTTAAAATCGCCCGGCATTCGGCATCAACCGGTTCCAATTCGGTAGCGCGCGATAACAATACATGGTCCTTCACCTGCATGAATGGTCGTTTGGCCTGCTCCAGCCAATTGTGCCACGAGTGATGAAAGTATAGCGCCGCGCCATGATCAATCAGCCATAATTCTTTATGCCAGGTGAGCATATTGGTGTTCCGCGCGGTTCGGTCAACGTTCATCAGCAGGCAATCGAGCCACACAATTTGCGAAGCCAATTTTGCCGGAGGCGCTGTTATGGTCCCGTCAAAGGTAATAGCACCCGATAAGTAGTGCAATGCCAGGTTAAGGCCAACGCTTGCCTTTAGCAGGTCCTGTATTTCTTCATCAGGTTCGGTACGGCCAAAGGCTTCATCTAAATTGGCAAAAACTATTTCGGGCACTTTTAAACCAAGGGCGCGGGCAATTTCGCCGCCAATCAGTTCGGCAATCAAAGCCTTTTGCCCCTGCCCCGCTCCCCTGAACTTTAATACATACAGGAAGCCATCGTCGGCCGCGGCAATAGCCGGCAGCGAGCCGCCTTCGCGCAGGGGCGTTACATACCTGGTTACATTAACGGTGCGGAGCTGCGGCCGGGTAAAATCCATTGTTTATATATAAGGGCATATTCGCCGGCGGTAAATTTAAAGCAATATTAGGGACTTTTTTTATTTTGTGATAATTGGGTTCTCGCCCCGCTCTATACCGCAAGTACCCGATACAACCTTCGCTCTCCCTGAAATCTTTTCTTTCGGACGTTTAATAAGCAGGAATAAATTGTTTTAGGTTCACGACAACGAAGCGTGAACCGCACGGCACCAATTTACACTAAGGTGTAAATTTTAATACATTGCAATAACCCAGTTGGTATAGCTAATAATAACGTTGGTATATCTAATAACCGAATTGGTGTAAATAAATATATTACAGCCGGGTTTAAATTTATGGGACAAATTATTGTGCTTATATTGCGTCGACGTTAATTATAAGATAATTTTATAGCAAAACTCTACTACAACTATTAATGAAGTTTTTATTCGGGTGCTTCTTTTCAGCGTTCCTGGTGTGCTCTTTTTTTAATTTGCACGCCCAGGTTACCCCCACGACTATAAAAGGCAAGGTACTAACGGACAATAAATTACCCGCCGAAGGCGCTACCATTATCCTGTTAAAATTTAAAGACTCATCCATAGTTGCTTCGGCTGCCGCCGGTGCCGACGGCATATATCAATTTGCCGACGTAACGCCGGACAATTACCTGTTGCTCGTGACCAAAACAGGTTCCGAAAAAGTCTACTCAGGCATTTGCCATGTTACGTCCGGACAAACCTTCAACGTTCCGGACATCACCCTGAAAATAATTGTTAAACAGTTAACTGAGGTACAAGTAGTAAGCGCCAGGCCCCAAATTACGGCATCACCCGGAAAGCTAACTATCAACGTTCAAAACAGTTCCCTGGGGCAGGGTAATACTGCATTGGATATTTTACGGCAGTCGCCGGGAGTACGGGTTGATAACGGCAGTAATATCAGCATTATAGGCCGGCAGAATGCCTTGATATTGGTAGATGATAAACCTACCAACCTGACTGGCGAAGACCTGGCGGGATACCTGAGGGGGATACCCTCAAACACCATCGACCGCATTGAATTGCTTACCGGCGGTTCGGCAAAATACGACGCAGCAGCGGGGGGTATTATCAACATCATCCTTAAAAAAGGAAAAAACACGGGCTTTAATGGTTCTGTTACAGGATCTGCCGGCATGGGCACTTATTACAAAGGCAATGCGGGCTTTGTTTTTAACGACCGTACCGATAAATACAACATATTTGGCAATTATAACTTTGCCGATAATAAAAACTACCATACCATATCAACCGACCGCACCATCGATTTCAACAATTCACTTAACAATTATTATTCGGATTATCACAGCGTAGTGGTTGACCGGGCGCACACATTTGCGCTGGGTACCGACTTTTATTTGTCGCCACGCCACACACTTGGTTTTATAGTGAGTGGTTTATTTATTGATGGTGATTTTGTAAAACACAATACGCTGCAGCTATTAAAGCAAGGTTTGCCGGATACCGATATTGTGGCCAATTCAGTTTTAGACAGAGACATATCAAGGGTAAATTACAATTTAAATTACAAGGGAAAATTGGACGATGCCGGCAAAACGCTATCGGCCGACTACGATTATACCACCTACACCCGCAGCTCATCGGAGTATATCACCAATATATTTTACGATCCGTTTGGAAACCAGGAGGGCGAACCGCTTTTGCTTCAGAATTTATCGCCCTCAAGCATACACTCCTGGCTCGGGCGCATCGATTTTTCAGACCCGCTTTCCAAAACATCGAAGTTTGAAGTCGGCCTGAAAGCAACCAATGCTACCAGTAATAACGACCTGGTTTACGGCCCGCTGGTAAACGGCGTTTACACCACATACCCCAATACAAACGACCATTTTGTTTACTCCGAAACAGTAAATGCTGCTTATGTAAATTATCAAAACAAGTTTAATAAGATAGATATGACTGCGGCGGTGCGCGCCGAGCAAACCATTACCAAAGGAACTTCTGCAACAGATGGCCAGGTTGTTAATCGCAACTATATCGATTTTTTTCCCAACCTGCTGTTCAGTTACAAAATCAACGATAAAAGCGACCTGTCGTTAAGTTTTAACCGCGCCATAAACCGGCCGAAATATGAGGAAATAAACCCCTTTTTATATTATTTTGATCAGTACGATTTTCGAGCCGGCAATCCCAAACTGACGCCCGAGTATTCAACCAATATCGAATTATCATACAGCAGGAATCATGCCTTTATTGCAACGCTATACAGCAACATTATAACGCAGGCATATCAGTTCAGATATTTTACACAGAATGATACCACCGGTGTTGATATTAACGTACCCAAAAACTTTGGCCGCATTTACAATTATGGCCTGCGCGTAACTGCCCCTGTAACCTTTACCAGTTGGTGGAATGCTAACTTTAATCTCGATGCGGCTTACCAGCGTTATGTGGCCTACCCGGCTAACGGCAACCTGGATAAAGGCACTCAAGACGTGTCTATTTCGGGCACACAGTATTTTACCATCAGCAAAACACTTACCGCCGACCTGACAGGGTTCTATGAAACGCCGAGCTTTTATGGCATCAGCCAGTTTAAGGCCAACTATTATGTAAATGCTAATTTTATAAAAAAGATAATGGATAACCGCGGCAGTATTAAATTAAGCTTCGCGGATATTTTTAATACAGTGAGGGACAGGTTCAGCACCAATTATCAAAATCTCAATTTAACATCGGTTGATAAAACCGAAACCCAGGTAGTAAAGCTTACGTTTACCTACAGGTTCGGTAAAACTTCGTTAAAGCCGGTAAGCCACGATACCGGCAACGGCGAAGAGCAGGACCGGTTATATAAAAATAATCCGAGGGGAAATTAAGGTAGTAACACAAATTCGTGGGTTTTTGATATTCTACAGGCCGTCATGGCGAAGGGGCTAATAGTAGTGTCACCCCACATGCCCGCTAAGCAGGCTGGTAAAAATAATCAACAGCACCAGCAGGCTTATCCCTACATACATATAATCCTTTTCGAGCACAAAGCCGATGGTTGAAAAAACCACTCGCAATATCGGCGTAGCTATCAGCAGCATAATGCCCAGTTGGATAATGGCCTGCCCTTTAAGGCTCAAAACGCCGCCGATGATGCCTGCAGGCGTGCTTACAAATGTGGGCACACCCTTAAACACGCGATAGTCGGCCACGCCGTGGCCATGCCTGATCATATAATACACCCCGCCAATAAAAACGATGCTGATAGATATTACCGTACCTGCCCTGAGCACCTGGCCCAGTAAAAGTTGCATGTCCTTGTCTTTAAATTTGCTCACGATCGCTTAGTTTAAATTTTACCGGTCACTCCGTGATAGATCATCTGCACCGCCAACGCCGAAATAACGATGGCAAACACATACCGAAGCCATGTGGATGAACCTGTATTTACTAATATTTTTGATCCGGTAAATGCTCCAGCCAGCACGCCAATAACCACCGGCATGGATAATCCCGGACTGATATACCCCCGCTGAAAATAAACCACCGCACTGGCCGAGGCAGTAACGCCTATCATAAAATTACTGGTGGTTGTTGATACTTTAAAGGGGATCCGCATAATGGTATCCATGGCTATAACCTTTAAAGCGCCCGATCCTATACCCAGCAAACCTGATATGATGCCCGCGAATATCATCATGAAAAAGCCCCCGCCAACACGCGTTACGCTGTACTCGACGGTACCGTTGGGGCCGGGATAACTGCTGTTGAGTTTTAACTTTTCGGCGAGATAGCTTTTCTCCCGGACAATGTTTTCTGTTTTTTTCTTTAACGACAGCAAGGCAGAACCAATTAAAATAATCCCGAAAATAACAGCGATGTATTGTGTAGGTAGGTAAAGCGCGAGGATAGCGCCGCATGCGGCGCCAATGGTAGTGGCAATCTCCAGGAACATGCCCAGCCGCATATTGGTGATACCCTCCTTTACGAACGCCGCCGCAGAGCCCGACGATGTAGCGATTACCGACACCAGCGATGCCCCGATAGCATAATGAATATCAACATTAAGGCCGAGCGTTAACAAAGGGATGATGACAAAACCGCCGCCAAGTCCGGTTAAGGAGCCCAGCAGGCCGGCAAAATACGACCCAACAAGTATGATTAAGGTAAATGCAACTACAGCCATAAACAATGCGGATGACAGATGCGACAAAAGTAAGCATAACTTCTTTTAAGGGCCTACTTTAATGTTTATCTATGGAATACGTGGAATTTGAGGAGATTTAATATATCGCATAAGGCTGGAGCTTTTCTCCATCGATCGACCAATGACTAATGACAATCTACTAAAGATCGATGAACTAATAACGCAATGACCAATGACTTAATGCCCAATGACCTAATGACTAATGACAAAAAACCATCAACCATGAACTATGAACCATGAACTATTATTATCTTAGCGCTCTTTTAAAAAAACGATGAATAAATTTTTCGGAACGGGCGTTGCTGTGATAACGCCTTTTCAGGCAGACGGGCAAGTGGATTACGAGGCATTGGGCCGCGTGATCGACCACATTATTGACGGAGGTGTTGAATACCTTGTAAGTTTGGGAACAACCGGCGAGAGCGCCACATTGAGCAACGACGAACGAAAGCAGGTTTGGGCCTACACAGCGGGCCGCGTAAACGGCAGGGCGGGCCTGGTGGCCGGCATCGGCGGCAATAATACGCTTGAAGTTGTTGAGCAATTAAAGCAATTTGATACTACCGGATATGATGCCATTTTATCGGCCAGTCCGCATTATAATAAGCCAACACAGGAAGGCATTTACCAGCATTACAAGGCTTTGGCACAGGCTGCACCGCTGCCAATCATTTTGTATAATGTCCCCAGCCGTACCGGCAGCAATATTAGTGCGGCTACTATTGTACGCCTCGCAACCGACTTTAAAAACATTATTGGCATAAAGGAAGCGGGCGGCAACTTCGACCAGATAAACGAGGTAATGCGCGACAAACCGGCCGATTTTATGATGATATCGGGCGATGATCCCGTTACTTTGCCCATGATGGCTTTGGGTGGCGTTGGGGTAATATCGGTGGTGGGGAATTCATTACCGGCGCCGGTTTCAAATATGGTGCGTTTGTGCCTCGCTGGCGATTATACCGCCGCGCAAAAAATCCATTCCTCGCTGATTGACTTTACCCGGTTGATGTTTGTAGAAGGCAGCCCGGCTGGTACCAAGGTAGCCATGAAGCACCTGGGTATCTGCGGTGATACGCTGCGCTTGCCGCTGGTACAAGTAAGTGAAGGTACAGCCGCAAAAATTGTGGACCAAACAATAAAATTAAGTTAACCTGAAGTTTTTCCGCTTCAGGCCGGAAAAATATCCCCTCAACAAAAAACCCGCCGGCAAAACCGGCGGGTTTTTAAAACTGAATAAGGTTGAGATCTCGCGATACCCTTATTACTAACCTTTGTTTTTAGCTTCCTGAACTTCCAGACGAATAGCCTGCGCTAAATTTTTCAGGTCTTGCATGCCTTTACGAACGCGCGTACCAGCTGCGCTGTTGCCTTTGTTGTAAAATTTGTCAGCATCTGCTTCCAAAGACGCTACTAGTTCTTTTACTTCAGTAAATTTTTTCATTTCAGTTACTCCTTTTTAAAAATTGAGGTTTATTGTTTTGTAAGGCTAATCTAAATTGTTTTTTCTAAAATAAAAACTTTTAATGCAATAAAAATAATGCCCCTATTGTGGTTTTTTTCCACATTATGACATACGCATGAATATTAAAATCATATTAAAATACATATAAGTCGATTAATATATGATAATATTTACCCATGGGCGAAATTTATCAGTAATATTAAATTATAAATTAGCTAATAATTAAAACACACATATTTAAGATATAAAGTCGCCCACCTGCATAATAGGACACTTTATTAAAATATACGCGCTTAAACCAAATTATCTGCGCTTTTTTATAATATTTCGGGATAATATTTATGCACTTTAATGATCAATTCGCCGAACAAAGTGTTAGCCCAGGCAAACCATTTACGCGTAAAATCCGATGGATCGTCTTTATTGAAGGATTCGTGCATAAAACCTGTACCGGCATGCGTGCTTTTCAGCCATGCAAGGCATTGCGAAATTTCGGATTTGCTGGTCGATGTTAGCGCCCGCATAATGATACTCATGGGCCAGATGTAGTTCAAACCAACATGCGGGCCGCCGATCCCTTCGGCAGCTTTGCCTTTAAAAAAGTAGGGATTGCTGTTGCTCAATACCATGCGGCGGGTGTTTTGATATACCGGGTCGGTTGCCGGTACAGCGCCAAGATAAGGCAGGGCCAGCAAGCATGGTACATTGGCATCGTCCATAAACAATTGGTTACCGTAGCCATCTACTTCATAAGCTATCACCTTCCCAAAAACCGGGTGCTGGGCATGAGCATACTTTTGCAGGGCCTCCCCCACTTCGGCTGCCAGGGCATTGCAGGCGTCAGCTGTGGTTTTATCGCCGGCTATCGTTCCATACATTTCAGCAAGCTGGCCCAGGCTCAGTTTGGCAAAGTAGTTTGATGGAATTAAAAAAGGATAGATAGTAGCATCATCCGAAGGGCGGAAGATAGAACAAATGAGCCCCACAGGTTTTACCGGGTTACCAAAGCCGCCGTTTGGTGCTGTATCGCTGGCTACTTCGGTGCGGCGTTGAAAATGGTATGTTCCTGGTCCGTCCTTGCGTTGCTGTTCTTTAAAAGTGGCCAATATGGCTTTGCCCGCTTTGCGCCAGTTGTCATCAAAAAAACTGCCGTCGCCGCTGATCTTCCAATAGTTATAAGCCAGCCGGATAGGATAACAAAGTGAATCAACCTCCCATTTGCGCTCGTGGAGCTCGGGCTTCATATCGGTGCGGTCGCTGTCCCACTCGCTGCCGGTTGGGCCTGCATTAAAGGCATTGGCATAAGGATCAATCAGGATACAGGCAGCCTGGCGGTTTAACACACCCTTCGCCAGGTTTTTAAGTTCAGTGTCTTCCTTAATTAATGGCAGATAGGGAAATACCTGGGCCGATGAATCCCGCAGCCACATGGCGTTGATGTCGCCCGTTATTACAAAGGTATCGGGCTTGCCATCCTTTACCGCGTAATTTACCGTTGTATCCAGCGTGTTAGGGTAGCAATTTTCAAATAGCCAGGCCATCTCAGGATCCTTTATGGTGGCTTTTATCTTCGTTATGGTTTCTTCCACGGCTTTACTTGTAAATTTCCTTGCGGCAAGCGGCGGACGTTTACTTTCGAATGAATTGGGTTTAAACCAGGTTGGCATAAGGCCCAGGGATAAGCCTGCGGTGGTTACGCCGTTAATTTTTATGAAATCGCGTCGGGAAAGCATATTATTGAATTGGTGTGGCGTAAAAATAGAAAAGCCTCCGGGATTTACCCAAGGGCTTCGACTATTTTATAAATTTTCTTTGGGGCTCACGATAATGGCAGCGACACGATAAACGAAGTTCCCTTACCTAAGAGCGATTTTACAGTAATGGTACCATGCATATCTTCAATAGCCTTTTTGGTAAAATACAGCCCAAGGCCCATGCTCTTTTTGTTAATACCCGACTTGAAATACTTTTTAAAGATACTTTCCTTTTGTGAAGGATTGATCCCCAAACCATTGTCTTCAATTTCGATGACGCAATTTTCATCCTTACGATACGACCGCACCTTTATCCATTGCTCAGGCTTGTTAAAATCGGCGTATTTTACCGCATTTGATATCAGGTTATTAAACACCACCTTAATTTCGGCGATATTGCATTTTAGTTCCCATACTTCCAGTTCGCTTACAAATTGCACTTTCTGACCACCCGCGAAAAAACTATTTTGGCTTTTGATATCGTTCACCAAATCAACCAGGTTGCATATTTCCTGCTTTTTGCCGCTATCGTTACGGATGGTATTTAACACATCGTGAATGTATTTGTCCTGCAGTTCCAGTGTTTCGCGCATCATTTGGATGTATTCGGGCAGCTTGGTAATGTCCTTTTCGCGCTCGAGTACCGATACCAGGCCCGTGAGCGACGAAATTGGTGAACGCAGATCATGCGTAACCGAATAAGCAAATTGCTTGATACGTTCGTTCATCTCGTTGAGCGCGGTATTTTGCTCCACAATAACCCTTTGGGATGTGTGCAATTTACGCAGCATGATGCCCGACAAGAACCATGAACATATTAAAATGACCGCCGAGATCATAATATCCAGTTGAAAAACATCGGCATCAACCGTGCGGCTCGTTTCGCCAAGGGTGGCCGAAAAGCTTTGCTGTTTAATGGTCAGGTCGTCGGATATGGTATTGATCTGTAAGATCAAAGCCTCCCTATCAACCGGCTTTCCGGATTGGATGTCTGCATAAGCTTGCGTTCCAATAGCGTTCAATTTAGCCACCAGGATATTAGCCTGTTGCCATGCCGTAATAGCGGATTTAAAGAAAGGTTCGTTTTTAAATTTTTTATAAAACCATACCAGTTGCGGCAGGTCGGCTTTGTTATTGCCGCCCATTAAAAAACCCAGCCGTGCTAATCTGCTATCTTCACCGGCTTCCAGTCCGCGCATAGCCATCATGTCGCCTTTCGGGATGCTGATATCGCTTTTAAAATACAGGTAGTCGGTTTCATCGTGCGAATAAATATAGTTGATCAGGTGCCTCGCGGCATCTTTCTCACCCTTTGAATACTGAGATTCGAAATTGGTATATGCCCTGGTGGACGACAGGATTTTAACGGAATAATAATGCGTAACGCTGATTGCCACGGTGGCAATCAACACGGCAATAGTTAAGGAAATAATTACTCTCTTCATCTGATCTGTACACCGGCAGTTTACATATTTTATCTTTTAATTAAGAAAATGCACAGCCGACTTAATTGTTATACGAAACGGCGTGGAAAGGGTTATGTTTTTTTATACAGATCAGTAACGTGTTGCGTATTTGTGACAATTGATTACACTATCATCCGCAGGATATGCACAACTGTTGTGTGTTGGTGCAGAAGTTCTCTCACTGTCGTTCGAGATGACATTTCTTTTAGTCTTCTCCCTCAAATGTCATTTCGACCGTAGGGAGAAACCTTCACCACCCTCCATCGCCGAAGCGCCGGTAGAGATGCAGGGATACACACAGAACGCATTGTGCCGTCAAGGTTTAAAAAATCAAAAAGGCCTCCGGGATAACCAAAGGCCTTTCGATATGAATTTTGGGCATCGCGCTTTACGCCACTACCAATTTGTTTTCTTTATAGTATCCCGCTTTAAGCTTTTGCGCCATTTCGCTGTAGGCATCAAGGGTACGTTGCACATCTTCAAGGCTGTGAGCCGCAGTTGGGATAAGCCTTAACAGGATCAACCCTTTAGGAATAACCGGGTATATCACAATGGAACAGAAGATACCGTAGTTTTCGCGGAAATCGCGGGTTAGGGCGGTTGCTTCGTACAGGTCACCTTCCAAAATTACCGGGGTAACCATGGTATTGGTAACACCCAGGTTAAAGCCGCGCTCTTTTAAGCCCTTTTGCAGGGTTGATGATATCAGCCACAGTTTTTCACGCAATTCCGGCTGTGTTTTCAGCAACTCAAAGCGTTTTTTCAGGCCGATCACCATTGGCATAGGCAATGCCTTGGCAAATATTTGCGAGCGCATATTATAGCGCAGGTAGTCAACAATTTCTTTATCAGCCGCCACAAAAGCCCCTATTCCGGCCATTGATTTGGCGAACGTGGCAAAGTAAACGTCTACACCGTCAATGCAATCCTGTTCTTCGTGGGTACCGGCGCCGGTTTTGCCCATGGTACCAAAACCATGTGCATCGTCAACCAATAAACGGAAGTTAAATTTATCTTTTAGCGCGACGATCTCTTTTAGTTTACCCTGTGCACCCGACATACCAAAAACACCCTCGGTGATCAGCAATATGCCGCCCCCGGTTGTTTCGGATAGTTTGGTTGCGCGCTCAAGTTGCTTTTCGCAGCTTTCCAGGTCGTTGTGCTGGTAAACAAAGCGTTTGCCCATATGCATGCGCAAACCATCAATTATACAGGCATGCGACTCGGCGTCATAAACAATAACGTCGTTACGGTCAACCAATGTATCGATGATGGACACCATGCCCTGGTAGCCATAATTCAACAAAAAAGCATCGGGTTTACCTACAAAAGCAGCCAGTTCATTCTCTAATTCTTCATGGTGCCTTGAGTTACCCGACATCATGCGCGCACCCATCGGATACGCCATACCGTAATCGGCGGCAGCTTGTGCGTCCGCTTCCCGTACTTCAGGATGATTGGCTAATCCGAGGTAATTGTTAAGGCTCCAAACCAGGTGTTCTTTACCATTAAATTGCATGTGGGGTCCTATTTCGCCTTCCAGTTTCGGGTATGAGAAATAGCCATGCGACCACTTTTGGTGCTGCCCCAACGGGCCGCCCATACTTTTTGATATTTTGTCAAATAAATCCAACGTGCTTTTCCTTTAAAAACACAAATATAGCCCTTAAATGGGTTATTAACAATCGTTATTACTTTTTATAATAGGCTATAAGGGAGTTGGGAAGTCCGAAAGTCGTGAAAGTCCGAAAGAAAAAATCAATGTAACGGGCCGGCTCCAGGTGACATATTAAAAAGTCCGAAAGAAAAACAACTAATAGAATTGTCTTTCTTTCGGACTTTCGGTCTTTACTGACTTTCGGACTTAAAACTCAATCCACATTATCATGCAGGAAGGAGTTGTTGTTGCGGATCTCGGTTTTGCCGTCTTCGTCGGGAAGCAGCGAAAAGCGGGAGATTTGGCTTTCGTTTGATGCTGGGGTTTGCTGTAAAGCTATCTCCTTGCGTTTATAGGCTGGTACATTTTCCATTTCCTGCAGGCCGCCGTTGCGCAATTTCATGCTCAGGTCTTTTAACCGCATGATCCGCTCGCGCGATTTGCGTAACTGGTCTTCAATGGATTCATCTGTTTTATGATCATCCGCACCAACAGTAATTTCCGGCTCCGGTTCGGGCATTTTTTGCTCCTTAACAGGCTCAAAACTGGCAGCAACCGGCTCAACCACCTTAAAGGTCATTTCGGGCATATCAAATGCTTCGTTTTCAACAACCGGTGGTTCTTCTGGCATCAGGTTATGTTTTACCATCGGTGGTTCTTCCGCACGCGGGGCAAACAAATCAAACAAACCATTTTGCTTTGCAGTATCTTCTTTTTGTTTTGCCTGTTCTTCTTTATGGTGTTTTAAATAAGGTGCTGCTACCGGTTCGGGTTTTACAGGGGTGATAAATTCATTTACTGCACGGTTAGTATGCGGAACTGTTGGATCAAGTATAGAAATAACTTTCTTCTCGCCTTCCAGCTTTTCGCGCTCGTCCCTGGTTTGGAAACCTGTTGCGATAATGGTAACCGATAGTTTATCCCCTAAGCTTTCGTCGATGCAATTACCCCAGATCAAATCGGCCGAAATGCCTGCTTCCTCCTGGATGTAATCGGTGATCACGCTCACCTCGTCCATCGTAACTTCTTTCAGGCCCGAACTAATGTTCAGCAGGATATACCTGGCGCCTTCAATCTCGTTATCTTTCAATAATGGCGACGACAAGGCCCCTTCAACGGCCAGTTGGGCGCGGTTTTCACCTTCTGCCGAATAACTGCCCATGATAGATACGCCACTATCCTTCATTACGGTGCGAACATCTTTAAAATCGACGTTTACATAGCCCGGAAGGGTAATAATTTCAGCAATACCTTTGGCTGCTGTAGTTAAAATATTATCCGCTTCAGCAAAGGCAGAGCCCAGTGTTAAGTTTCCGAATATCTGGCGTAACCTGTCATTTGATATTACGAGGAACGAGTCAACGTATTTTTTCAACTCCTCCATACCAGCATCGGCCTGCATCTTGCGGCGCTTGCCTTCAAAAGCAAATGGTGTAGTAATAATGCCTACGGTTAATATATCAAGTTCCCGGGCGGCCTTGGCTATAATAGGGCTTGCGCCTGTGCCTGTGCCGCCACCCATTCCTGCTGTTATAAACAACATTTTGGTGTTGGAGCCCAGCATCTGTTTAATATCATCAATATTTTCGATAGCCGAGTTTTTTCCAACTTCGGGTATCGAGCCTGCGCCCATGCCTTCGGTAAGGCTGGCGCCCAATTGTACTTTATTAGGGATGGGGCTCAATTCCAAAGCTTGTGCATCGGTATTGCAAACAATAAAATCCACACCGGTAATTCCCTGCCTGTACATGTGGTTTACTGCATTGCCACCACCGCCGCCAACACCAATTACTTTGATGATGGACGACTTTTCTTTTAACATCTCGAACTTCATATTCCTAATTTTCAGTTAAATGTGATTGATGAATAATCAGATTATCTGTAATGTAATATTAAGGGTTTTTCCACAAGACTTATCCACATTTGTCGATATGTGGAAAGATTGCGGATTGTGAATAACATTCAACTATTGATTAATTGAACCCATTTTCTGATGATTTATTTCAGAAAATCTTCGTCCTTAATATCGTCTTTTATAAACTTTTTACCGCTCTCCAGTATCTTGCTCAACAAACCAAATTTCTTGTCTTCGGCGTATTTTTGCTTTACCGGTTTTACTTCGGCCAATACCGGCGCACTGTCGTTATACTCCATTTTCTGGATGCCTTTTATCAGCAGGCCTATACCCGTTGCAAACATTGGGCTTTGTAACTCTTCGTAAATATTTTTTGGCAAAACCTCGTTTTTGGCCAGGTGCTCATTGGGGAAACCCACGCGGCAGTCCAGCCCGGTAACAAATTCAACCAGTTGCGACAAGTGTTTCAATTGCGCGCCGCCACCGGTTATTACAATGCCTGCTATCAGTTTCTTTTCGTAGCCCGATGATTTAATTTCGTAGTACACATGCTCGATGATCTCTTCCATACGGGCCTGTATTACAAACGCCAGGTTTTTAACCGATATTTCCTTGGGTTCGCGGCCACGTAAGCCCGGCACGCATACAATCTCGTTCTCCTTGTTCTCATCAGCCAGGGCCGATCCGAACCTGATCTTCAATTGCTCGGCTATGTTGCGCATTACTGAACAGCCTTCGCGTATGTCTTCCGTTATGCTGTTGCCGCCAAACGGAATAACAGCCGTATGCCTGATGATACCTTCATGAAAAATAGCCACATCCGTTGTACCACCGCCAATATCAACCAAAACAACACCTGCTTCTTTCTCTTCGTCGCTCAAAACCGATTCGGAAGATGCAAGCGGCTCCAGTATGAGTTCCTGGCTTTCGAGGCCCGCCTTGTTAACGCATTTAACAATGTTTTTAATGGCAGTAACCTGACCGGATATGATGTGGAAATTAGCCTCGAGCCTTACACCAGCCATACCGATTGGGTCCTTTATCCCCGGCTCACTGTCGATAGTAAACTCCTGTGGCAGCACATGAATAATCTCTTCGCCCGGAGGCATTACCAGGTTATACATGTCTTCAATCAGTTTGTCTATATCCTTACGCGATATTTCGGATGTTACATCCTTGCGGGTGATGAGGCCGCGGTGCTGCAAACTTTTTATATGCTGACCGGCTATCCCAACATTGACCACCCTGATCTCGACATTCGACTGCGTCCCCGCCACATCAACCGCCACGGCTATGCCCTGAACGGTTTTATCAATATTCGAGACCATCCCCCGGGTTACCCCGGCCGATTCGGCTTTGCCGATGCCCAATACCTCTATTTTGCCGTTTTTGCTTCTGCGGCCAACAATAGCACATATTTTAGTCGTTCCGATATCCAATCCTACTACAATTGGCGAACTTTTTTCTTGAGTTGAGCTTTTGTCCATATTATTTCTTTATTAGCGATGTATCCTTAACCAATTTTGTTGAATCCCTTGCGGCCAGTTTGGCCTTCAGGGAGTCGGTTTTTATATTTTCGTTCCGTACGCCAATTACCTGGTTAGCGTATTTTACATTAATCACTTTGTAAGCATCCCACCCTACCCTGGGCAGAGCTTTTTTGTAAAAAATCAGCAGATTATGAAATTTTGAGTCCAGCGAATCTGCATCGCCCAGCAAAATGCGATTGTTGCCAACCCGCGGAACGAGTTCAATTTCATGATCTTTATTCACGTAAATCTGTGCTATCTGCGCCTGCCATAGCGAATCCTTTCGGATGTAACCTGCGGCTTTAAAAACTGCCAGGGCAACCGGATTTCGTAACGTATCCACCTCGCCATTAAAAGGCTCATCAATAAAACCGTTAGCCACCAACACCCTTGCGGTAAAATTTGTAGAAAGCGGAATTTTTAGGCCATGCTGATCTACATAAAAATCCTTGTCGAACTGGTTCATTATCCTCAATACGGGCTGGCGCTGACTAACCTCCACATTAATTATCCCATCCATATCGGCATAAACTTTGGCAAACTCAATAAACGGATTTGCTTTTAACCGGCTTTCCAGTTCGTGTATGTTTATGGTCTCCATCCGCTTGCCAATCAGTTCATCGCTTTTCAGTCCCAGGATGTTATCTATCTCGTCCCTGTCGATGAAATATTGATTACCGGGAATGTACACTTTAACGTTGCTGCAAATCACCTCTGATTTTTTTATGTCGATAAAACTCATCAGCACAACAAGGCCTCCCAGGCTTATCAGCCAGGCCGAGCTTATCAGCAGGTATTTCCAAATCCGTTTTTTAAACATCTTGTAAAATATGTTTTAAGGGCTGCACCAGTTGATCAATATCGCCGGCGCCCACTGTTAAAAGCAGCTCCGGCTTTTCGTTTCGTACTATTTCAATAACTTCTTTCTTTCCTGTTTTTCTTTTGTTCTCCAGTTTCATTCGCTCCAATAACATGTCGGCGCTTACCCCTTCTATCGGTAATTCGCGGGCCGGGTAAATATCCAGCAGCAGCAATTCGTCAACCATATCAAGTGCTTCAGCAAAACCATCCGCGAAATCTCGGGTACGGGTGTATAAATGCGGCTGAAAAATAGTTGTCAGCTTTTTGCCGGGGTACAGTTTCTTAACCGAACGGATGCAAGCTTTTAATTCCTCCGGATGATGGGCGTAATCGTCGATATATATCTGATGATCGTTTTTCACGATGTACTCAAAGCGGCGCTTTACCCCGGCGAATGAGCCTAATGCATCTTTTACCGAATCGGCCGGTATATCAAGCAATAAAGCAGCTTCAATAGCCGCAACGGCATTTTCAACATTATGCGTGCCCGGTATGCCCAGCCTGATGTCGGCAATAGTGGTAGTGCCATTGCTGAAATCGAAATAAAAATCGCCGTTTTCAATACGCACATTATGGGCGCTTGCATCGGCGTCGGCTTCAACCGCATAGGTAAAACCGGTATTAAGCGGCAATCCCTTTTTGTGAATGAGTTTACCACCCGGTTTTATCTGCGAAGCAAATAACCTGAATGACTCTTCCAAATGACCATGATCGCCATAAATATCCAGGTGATCGGCATCCATCGATGTGATGACGGCTATATCCGGGTGCAAAGTCAGGAATGAACGGTCGTACTCATCAGCCTCAACAACAACCACATTATTTTTGCCGTAAAGCACATTGGTGTGGTAATTGGTTGATATGCCCCCCAGGAACGCAGAACAATCGTTACCCGATGCCTTGAGAATATGGGCTATCATGGTGGAGGTGGTGGTTTTGCCATGCGTACCCGCAACAGCCACCGTAAACATTCCCCGGCTGATTATCCCCAATACCTGCGACCGTTTGAATAACTCGAACCCGCTGTTTTTAAAGAAATTGAGTATCACCGAATCCTTAGGGACAGCCGGCGTAAAAATGATCAATGTATTTTCATCCGGCGTATGAAAGCTGGATGGAATCCAATCAGCGCTATCATCAAACACAACCGGTATGCCTTCGTGCTGCAATTCGCCGGTGAGTTCGGTTGATGTTTTATCGTATCCGCAAACAACGCAGCCCAAATGATGAAAATACCGCGCAAGGCCGCTCATGCCAATACCGCCTATCCCCACCAAATAAACCCGTTTTATGTTGCTTAATTCCATTTTTTATATGATTTCACCGATTACTATTTATGATTGCACCGATTTCTTTCTAATTACACTTCTACTATGAACTATGAACCATCAACTATGAACTAATCTTCATCACTTCCTTCGCTATCACCTCATCGGCATCAAGCATGGCCATTTTGCCAATATTGGTGCTCAGCGTTTTTTGCGCGTCTTTATCGTTTAAAAGCTCCAGGGCTTTATCCACCAGTTTTTCCTCTGCGTCGCGGTCGGCAATAAATGTAGCTGCCTGTTCCTGCACCAATGCCAGGGCATTTTTGGTTTGATGGTCCTCAGCCACATTGGGCGACGGCACCAGGATCACCGGCTTCTTCACCGCACACAACTCGGCTATCGTACCCGCCCCTGCCCGCGATATGATAATATCCGCAGCGGCATAGGCCAGGTCCATCCTGTTTAAAAACTCTACTATCCTGATATCGGGGTGATAATTTTCACCCAGTTTCTCCATGATACCCTTATAGTAAAACTTACCCGTTTGCCATATAACCTGCACGTCAGCTGCTATTAGTTTATCAAGCCCGGCCATTATGCTGTTGTTTAACGTCCTTGCACCTAGGCTGCCGCCTGTGATCAGTATTGTTTTTTTAAATGCCGACAGCTTATACAATTCAAGCGCCTGCATGTGTTTCCCGGCAATGTTAACCGAGTCGCGGCGAATAGGGTTACCTGTTTTGATGATCTTTTCGAAAGGGAAAAACTTTTCCATCCCATCAAAAGCAACACATATTTTCTGCGCCTTTTTACCCAGCCATTTATTGGTAATACCCGCATAGGAGTTTTGCTCCTGTATTAAATAGGGTATGTTTTTTAGAGATGCCGCATACAGTATTGGCCCCGATGCATACCCGCCAACGCCCACAACGGCATCGGGTTTAAAGTCCTTTATAATACCAATCGCCTTGCGCACGCTTTTCACCAGCTTAACCGGGAACATTAGGTTTTTCACTATTGATTTGCGCTGAATGCCCTGTATATCCAAACCGATGATCTTATAGCCCGCTGCGGGTACTTTTTCCATCTCCATGCGGCCGGTGGCGCCAACAAATAATATTTCGGTTGCAGGATCCAGCTTTTTCAGGGCATTAGCAATCGCTATCGCCGGGAAAATATGCCCCCCCGTACCGCCTCCGCTAATGATGATTTTTTTTGATTCCACCGATTATATTTTATTATTATTTTGATTTCACCGATTTTTTTTGTCCATGGACCATGGTCCATGGACTTAATATACTACGCCACTGCTACTTCCCTTATCTCCCCTACTATAACTTTCTTTGGTTCCTCAATATCCCTGCTAACCGACAGGATAATGCCAAACGCCACGCTGGTAAACAATATCGACGTACCTCCCATACTCACCAGCGGCAACGGGATACCCGTTACCGGACCAAGGCCTACTGCTACCGCCATGTTGGCAAATGCCTGTATGGTTAAGCTAAAACTTAAGCCGGCCGCCAGCAATGCGCCAAACGCCTTGGGTGCCTTGGTTACTATTTTTATACACCGATAAAGCAAAAACAGGTATATCCCTATTAATAATAAACCGCCAACCATGCCGTATTCCTCCACTATAATGGCGTAAATCTCATCCGAATACGCTTCCGGCAGATAGTTTATCTCATCGCTTTTGCCTACGCCTTTACCCAGTATGCCGCCGGTGGCGATAGCTATTTTAGCATGATCCGACTGGAATGACTTATCGGGATTGGCTACTTCAGGATGCATAAACGCGTGTATTCTCGAAACGTAAGTTTTATGTCTTGGCCCTAAAAGCATTACGCCCGCCAGTAAAACGCCGCCTGCCAGGCAGGTAAGGCTGATTTGTTTGATACTGATACGACCGATGATCAGCAATAAAATACTTACCCCAAAAAGCATCAGCGCTGTTGAAAGGTTGGCCAGTGCTATTAAAATAAACACCAGGCAAACTGCCCCCATAATGGGTATAAACGATTGCTTAACATCCTTAATATTTTCCTGTTTGAGCGATAATGTACGCGCCAGGTAAGTAATTAACGCCAGTTTGGCCAAATCCGAAGTCTGGAAACTTAAGCCGGTGCCCGGGATCGCTATCCACCTGCTGGCATCGTTTACGTGGCTGCCGAATACAAGGGTGTAAACCAATAAGGGCAGCGTGATGATCATCAATAACTTGGATATACCGCGGTAATAACGATAATCGAGCTTATGCGAAATATACATCAGGGCGATACCGCCAACAATCATTGCAAAGTGTTTCATCAAAATAGACTCAGCACCCACGCCGCGCTTATAAGCCAGCGTCCCAATGGCGCTGTAAACCGCCAAAAGCGATATAACCGAAAGCAATATGACTATCAGCCATATCCACCGGTCGCCTTTTGTGTTATTGAATATTTTATGCATTTCCCTGGTTCATAGTTAATAGTTCATGGTTCATAGCCAAAATCCCCATTTTCAAATCATCAAATCATCTCATTTTCAAATCTTCTACAACTCCCTCACAGCCTGTTTAAACTGCCGGCCCCTGTCTTCGTAATTTTTAAACAGATCGAAACTGGCGCAAGCCGGCGAAAGCAATACGGTATCGCCTTTTTCGGCCAGGTGATAAGATACCTGTGCAGCCTCCTGTGCCGAATAGGTATTTACAATCACTTCGACATCTTCTTCAAAAGCATCATGAATGCGTTTGTTATCCTTACCCAAACAAACTATCGCTTTTACCTTTTGGCGCACCAGGTCCTTCAGCATCGAATAATCGTTGCCCTTATCCACCCCACCAAGGATAAGAATAACGTCCGATGTCATGCTTTCCAATGCGTACCATGTTGAATTTACATTGGTAGCCTTGGAATCGTTGATGAAACTGATACCGGATATCTTACCAACGGACTCCAACCGGTGCTCAATATTTTTAAAATTGCTCATGCTATCCCGTAAAACCGGGTCGCGTAATTCGAGCACTTTAGCCACAATACCCGATGCCATCGAGTTATAAATATTGTGCTTTCCTTGTAGGGCCAATTCTGTGATGGACATTTGAAAATGTTGTTGGTGAGTGTTTATGACAATATTGTCGTCTTGTAAGTATGCTCCTGGTTCAACCTGTTTTTGTATAGAAAAGGGCAGCAGTTGGGCCGCAAAAGTGCGGTCTGCCATTCCTTTTATGGTCTCGGGGTCGTCGGCGCAGTATATAAAATAGTCGTTTGCTGTTTGATTTTGAGTAATGCGGAATTTGGACGCCACATAATTCTCCATTTTGTATTCGTACCGGTCCAAATGATCCGGCGTAATGTTTAATAAGATGGCGATGTCGGTTTTAAACCGGTACATATCGTCGAGCATAAAGCTGCTCAGCTCAAGTACGTAGGTATCAAACTTTTCTGTAGCCACCTGGTAAGCAAAGCTTTTGCCGATATTACCCGCAAGGCCCACATTTAAGCCCGCATTTTTAAGGATATGATAAGTAAGACTGGTGGTAGTAGTTTTACCATTTGAGCCTGTTATCCCTATAATTTTGGCATCGGTGTACCGCCCGGCAAATTCAATCTCGGATATTACCGGGATGCTTTTTTCTTTAAGTTTCTTAACAATAGGAGCCTTATCAGGTATCCCCGGGCTTTTTATCACCTCAGCGGCCGCCAGTATAGTTTCTTCGGTATGCTTGTTTTCTTCAAAAGTGATATTCCAATCCTGTAGCTGCTGCTTGTAATTATCGGCGATAGCCCCAAAATCCGAAACAAAAACGTTATAGCCCTGCTGTTGAGCAAGGTAGGCAGCCCCAACCCCGCTTTCGCCGGCTCCGAGAATGACAAGCAGCCTCCCAACCCCCTGAAGGGGGAGTTTTTGATTGGCTATATTTTTGCGCTCGTCCATTTGTATCTCTTCGTTATTTCTGTAATTCATTTTCCCGCTCCACTTCCCCCTTTAGGGGGCCAGGGGGTTTTTATCTCAACTTCAACGTCACTATCGTCACTATTGCCAGCAGGATCCCGATGATCCAAAAGCGGGTAACAATTTTCGATTCGTGGAAACCGCGCTTCTGGAAATGGTGATGCAGCGGCGCCATCAAAAACACCCTCCGACCCTCGCCAAACTTGCGTCGCGTATATTTAAACCACCCCACCTGGATCATTACCGAAAAGTTTTCGACAACGAAAATGCCGCACAGCAGGGGCACCATCAATTCCTTACGGATCAGGATAGCAAAAACCGCAATGATGCCGCCGATGGCCAAACTCCCGGTATCGCCCATAAACACCTGCGCCGGGTACGAATTGTACCACAAAAAGCCCACACAGGCTCCTACAAAGGCACCCGCAAATACCACCATTTCGCCGGAGTTGGGGATGAACATGATATGCAGATAGTCCGCTATCACGATATTACCCGATACAAACGCCAGTATGGCCAGCGTAGCCCCAATAATGGCCGATGTACCCGTTGCGAGACCGTCGATACCATCCGTAATATTTGCCCCATTTGATATGAAGGTGATGATGATGATCACAAAAAACATAAATACCAGCAGCGAATAGTGGTCCGTACTGGCCCCAATGAACTTTAATACCTTGCTATAATCAAACTCATTGTTTTTATAAAAGGGCATGGTTGTCTTTGTCGATCTTACATCCTGCGTGTAAACGGGCACATTGTTCTTCATGTGGAAGTCCACACGTGCATCGTATTTAACAGGCAGTTTTACCTCCTGGCGAATGATGATATCCGGGTTGGAGTACATGGTAAAACCGATGAACAGCGCCAGGCCCACTTGTCCCACTATTTTAAACCTTCCGGCTAACCCCTCTTTATTTTTTTTGAAAACCTTTATATAATCATCCAAAAAACCAATGCCACCCAGCCACAGCGTAGTAACCAGCATCATGATCACGTAGATGTTGCCCAGCTTTGCAAACAGCAAGGTTGGCACCACAATGCCCAGTATAATAATGAGGCCGCCCATGGTAGGTGTGCCTGCTTTTTGCATCTGGCCTTCTAGCCCCAAATTCCGCACGGTTTCACCAACCTGTTTAAAGCGCAGGTAATCGATCAGCCGGCGGCCGAACACAGTGGTAATTACCAGCGAGGTAATAACCGCCATAGCCATCCGGAATGTGCTGAATTGGAATACCCCCGCACCCGGAATGTTGTAATTTTTGTTAAGCCAGCTGAAAAAGTAGTAAAGCATATTATTCTTTTGATTTCACCGATTCTTTTAGGTTCATAGTTGATAGTTCATGGTTCATAGCCGAAAAGATCTTCAACTCGCCCATTTTCAAATTATCAAATCGTTTCATTTTCAAATTATAGAGAGGCAAAAATCTCCGTCAATTCCTCCATATCATCAAAGTGATGTTTCACCCCTGCTATCTCCTGGTATTTTTCGTGGCCTTTGCCGGCAACCAGTACAATATCTCCGGGTTTGGCCAGCATGCAGGCTGTTTTAATCGCTTCGCGACGGTCGGCAATGCTCAATACGTGTCTTCTGAATGCCGGATCAACGCCTGCTTCCATGTCCTTAATAATTTGTGCCGGATCTTCGCTGCGGGGATTATCCGATGTCAGGATCACCTTATCGCTCCATTCGCAGGCCGTTTTGGCCATAATGGGGCGTTTGGTTTTATCCCTGTCGCCACCACAGCCCAATACCGTGATCACTTTTTCATTTCCTTTGCGGATGTCGTGTATCGTGCTTAAAATATTGGTAACAGCATCCGGCGAGTGGGCATAATCAACAATGCCGATAATTTTATTTGGCGCTACAATGTATTCAAAGCGGCCCCTTGCCCCTGTAAGTTTGCTTAAACTGGTTAATATTTTGGTTTTATCCTGGTCGAGCAACATGGCTGCAGCATAAACGGCCAGCAGATTATAAGCATTAAAGGTGCCCACCATTTTAAACCAAACCTCTTCAGCATCAATTTGCAGCAGCAATCCCTCAAACTGATTTTCCAGGATGCGGGCCTTATAGTCCGCCATACTTTTTAAGCCGTAAGTTTTCTTGTGGGCTTTGGTGTTCTGCAACATTACATTGCCATTTTTGTCATCGCCGTTGGTTAAGGCAAATGCACTCGACGGCAGACCATCAAAAAAGGCTTTTTTGGCTTTCAGATAGCTGTCAAAAGTCTTATGATAATCTAAATGGTCGTGCGTAAGGTTTGAAAATATCCCGCCCGCAAATTTCAAACTGCCAACGCGATGCTGTGCTATCGCGTGCGAGCTTACCTCCATAAAACAGTAATCGCAGCCCTCGTCAACCATCTCGTTCATCAGCTCGTTCAATACCACCGGGTCAGGAGTAGTATGGGTAGCCTGGATGACGCGACCATTCACCTGGTTTTCTACAGTTGATAGCAGCCCGCATTTATAACCCAAATCGCGGAATAATTTATAAAGCAATGTGGCAATGGTGGTTTTGCCGTTTGTGCCGGTAACGCCTACCAATTTTAATTTACCCGAAGGGTTATCGTAAAAATTAGCAGCAACAATTCCTAAAGCAATCGATGAGTCCGATACCATCAGGAAATCGACTTCGCCTGTAACACGCGCCGGCAATACTTCGCAGATTACGGCTACAGCCCCATCGGCAATGGCTTGCTCAATATAATCGTGCCCATCAACCTGTGTGCCTTTCACGGCAACAAACAGGCATCCCGGCACAACCTTGCGGGAGTCGAACACAATGGCGGATATTTCCATATCAACGCTTCCCTGCAGTTCAGTGAATGCAAGCCCATCTATTATATCGCTCAAATACTTCATTGCAATTGAATTGTTACTTTTGATCCTTTTGGTATAATGCTGCCTGCTGCAACCGACTGCGAGGCAACTGCCCCGCTTCCACGAACGACTACTTTATAACCTGCGTTTCCTAATAAATACAAAGCATCGCTTAAGCCCATACCGGTTACGGATGGCACAACGCCGCTTTTGTAGCTTGTTTCTTCAAATGGCACACCATTACTGGTATCTGTCCCCGTTATGTTGTTTGATGCATATAAAGGCTTAATGCCTAGTTTGCTGTAAACCTGTTTCAGCGCCTTTGGATTTCCCTTTTTTAACTGCGGCATGGTAGTGTTTCCAACAAAATGTATCGGAGCGGCATCGTTCAACTGCAAATCGCTGGCGTAAACCCTGTCGGCAATTTGCCTGAATACCGGGCCTGCTACCAATGCAGCCAAATAAGCCCCCTGTGTTGGGTGATTGATAACTACTATCATGGAGTATTTAGGGTGATTAGCCGGAAAATACCCGCAAAACGATGCCTGGTAGGTTCTGTTTCCTTCCTGTCCATATCCGCCTTTGCCGTTTGCTATCTGTGCGGTGCCGGTTTTACCCGCTATTGGATACAACGAGTTTTTGATAACATTTTTGCCGGTACCTTCATTCACCACACCTTCCAGCAGGCTTCTCATTTTACCCAGCGTAGCATCCGAACATACTTTTTCGTTGATCACTCTTGCCTGGAATTGTTCAACCGTATTACCTAACCGGCGAATTTCTTTGACAAGGATAGGCGATATCATTTTACCATTGTTGGCTACCGAGTTATAAAAGGCAAGCATTTGCAGCGGGGTGATCTGCATTTCGTATCCATAAGCCATTTCCGGCAGCGTGTAGTTGGTATTCCAGCTCCTGTTACCCGGGTTTTTAACAACCGGCTTTGCTTCGCCAGCAATTTGCAGGCCAAGCGGCTCGTTTAAATGATAACTGTAAAGTTTGTCTGTAAACTGCCTCGGGTTATCGCCATAGTGCTGCACTACAAACTTGGCAGCCGCCACATTTGATGATTCTTCAAACGCCCGTTTTGCCGTTAATTCAAAATTATCGTGCTCGGTATCCGTAATTGTGGGCCCTTTGGCAAACTTGTACTTGCCGCCTTCGGCATTTACAATAGTGTTGGTATCAATTTTATGCTGATCAAACAGGCTCATATAAGTAGCCAGTTTAAAGGTCGATCCCGGGTCAGCTGCGCCGGCTATAGCGTAGTTATATTTTTCTTCGTAAATGGTATCGCGTACTTTGGTAAAATTGGCAATGGCCCTTATTTCACCGGTAGCAACTTCCATTAAAACCACACAACCGTGATCGGCGCCGGTTTTAATCAGTTGTTTTTTCAATGCATCCTGCGCCACATCCTGCAGGTTAACATCAATGGTCGAAATGATATCGGCGCCATCTTTCGGGGCAATATCCTCTTCGCCGTTACTAACCGGCATCCAGGTGCCGCCGGCTATGCGCTGCATCAGCCGTTTGCCATTCTCGCCGTTTATATATTTTGAATAAGCGCCCTCAAGACCCACCTGGTTTTTCACGTTGGCATTGCTGTAACCAATGGTACGCGCAGCCAACGTTTGGTAAGGAAATACGCGCTTATTTTGCTCCTCCACAATCAATCCCCCTTTATATTTACCCATATTAAAAATAGGGAACGTCATGATTTGTTTTAACTCTTTATAAGTTACCTTATGCCTGATGAGTTGATAACGTACCCCATCATTACGGGCATCGCGCAGCATCCGGGAAAATTCCCTGGCCGATTTATCCTTATAAAGCCCCGCAAGGCGTGCAGCCAGCAAATCCACGTTTTCGTTAAAAACATGGTCGTCTTCAATACCGGCAGCGGTCATATCCATATGCAGGTCATATTCAGGCACCGATGTTGCCAGCAGGCTCATGTCAACCGCAAAAATATTGCCCTGCGCAGCTTCCAGTGGTCGATATTGCGTCGAGCGGTTTTGCGCCATCGACCTCCATTTTTTTCCCTGTAAAAACTGCACGCGGTATAACTGAAACATAACCGCGCCGGCCAAAAACAATATCAGCCCGAATGCCAGGTAAACCCTGATCAGTATGTTAGCCCTAATGTTCATCGGTTACCTCCTCTCCTGTAAGTTTTTGCGGTGGTTGTGTTGATGTTTTCAAGCCCATGGCCGCCGCGCGGGCCGCCACTTCCGATTGTGTGCTTTTAAAAGCCAGCTCGGCTTTGGTTGCCTTATACTGGCTGTTTAATTCTTTCAGTTGCTTACTGATCTTATCAATGTCGCGGATATTTTTTTCGGCCAGGTTCATGTTGGCGATGTATATCATCCCTAGCAAAAACAAGAAAAGTACAAAAGGCACCGCACGGGAAGCGGCCTCGGCATTAAATATGCGGCGGCTTAACAGCTGAACTACATTATTGTCGGAAAACTCTTTTACGCGTCGTTTTTCCTCAACAACCAGCGTTGGTTCAACTTCTTCTTCCTCAACTTCAGGCGTACGTAAACGATTGGTCATTTTTTTACCGCAATCCTTAATTTTGCGCTCCGTGCTCTGTTGTTTCTGCCTATCTCTTCTTCTGATGCCGTGATAGCGCCCCGGCTTACCGCATCAAAAGGCTTATTATCATTTCCATAAAGATCCTTCTCCACCTCGCCGCTGAATTTGCCTTTGGCGATGAAGTTTTTCACCAACCGGTCCTCCAGCGAGTGATACGACATCACCACCAAACGCCCGCCCGACTCAAGCACAGCCGCTGATTGTATCAGGAAGTCTTTTAAAGCTTCCAGTTCCTGGTTCACCTCGATGCGTAATGCCTGGAAAACCTGGGCCAGGTATTTATTTTCCTTACCACGCGGAATCCGGTTTGCTATGGCATTTTTCAGATCAGCCACCGTAACGATGGGCGTATTTAACCGGGCAGTAACAATGGTGTTTGCCAGCGATTTGGAATTTTGAATTTCGCCATACATCCCGAAGATGCGGTGCAGCTCAGCCTCACTGTAAGTATTCACTACTTCTTTTGCGCTTAATGCCGAGGCCTGATTCATTCGCATATCCAACTCGGCGTCGAAACGGATACTGAATCCGCGTTCGGCCTGGTCAAATTGATATGATGATACGCCAAGGTCGGCCAGTATGCCATCAACAGGGATAGCATGGTGCAAACGGCAAAAGTTTTTGAGGTAACGGAAGTTCTGGTCTATAAAAACAAAACGGTTATCGTCGATGAGGTTTTGCCTGGCATCGGCATCCTGGTCAAACGCAAGCAACTTACCATAGCCATTCAGGCGCTTCAGTATTTCGCGCGAATGGCCGCCGCCACCAAAAGTAACATCAACATAAGTACCTTCCGGACGGATATTCAATCCTTCGATACATTCATTCAACATCACGGGAGTATGGTATTCACTCATTTCCTGTCTCCTTTCTTTTACCGCCCATCACCTCTTCGGCCTTTGCGGCAAAGTCTTCCATCAACTCACTATCTATCATCGCCTGGTAGGCTGTTTTGTCCCAAAGCTCAATTTTATTGATCTGGCACGACAGCACTACATCCATTTTTATCCCTGCATAGTCCAACAAACTTTGTGGTAAATTAACCCTTCCGCTATTGTCAGGCATCAGTTCAGTTGCCCCGCGGGTAAAAGATCTGATGAATTCTATGTTTTTTGTTTCGTATTGGTTAAGTTTGTCTAATTCGTCAAGTTTTTTGTCCCACTCTTTTTTAGTGTATATGACCAGGTACCGTTTAAAGCCGCGATTGACAACCAAGCCCTCATTTTCCACATCCGGAAGCTTTTTTTTGAGGGCACCAGGAATCATCATGCGTCTGTTGGCATCCAGTTTACATTCATATTCACCGGTTAAATGGGGCATCAGGCTAACGCTATGATTTATTGTAAAGTAAAAGTAAAATTATTTTTCCCAAAAATCCCCAAATTTTCCCGAAAATTTCCAATTCGGGCTGGCAAAGTTATTAACACATGTGCGATAGCCCTGTGAATAGGTGTTCATAACCCTGCTTTTTGGTGGATAACATTGACTCTTTTATATAACAAATACCTGTTTTTGCCTAATTTTGAGACACTTACATTTTATGTGATGAACTTTATTAAACTTGGGAATAACCATACTTTTTCGGTGGAATTTTACGGAAAAAAAATCCGGCTGGTGGTTTATGAGGATGACGTGGAAAAAGTTTGCCGGAAATCGACGATAAAAAGTCTTAAAGATTTTATCCAATCAGATGAGAATCATCGGTTTAAAGGCCGGCTGCAATTGAGTAAAACCGGCGGCAAAACGGTCGTTTTGGTAAAAGGAATATCAATTGGGAATTTTGGTGACGAGGATTGGGAAAAACTTATCAGCTGTTGATCAATATCCGGCGGTACTTACAAGACTGCGCCTCACAACTTTACAACCTTAAAACATTGCAACTTTACAACAATCCACACTTACTTCCTTGAATCACACCGCGTTCCTGAATTTTTTGATCGATATAATACTGTATTTCAGATTTCTTAAGGCCCCAGTTTGGTGCTATGAGCAAATCGAGATCGCTTAATCCAAATAGTCGCTGGATAACCACATCCGGACGGACCAGTGGCAATAGTTCGCAAAGGAATTCGGCATATTCATCCAGGCTGAAAAGTTTAAACGGTTCGCGTTTATACTTTACACCCATTACCGAGCCTTCTACAATATGCAGGTGGTGGAACTTAACAAATTTTATTTGCGGGAACCGGTTAATCTCATCAGCATATTTCAGCATCATCGGTTTTGTCTCGCCGGGGAAACCAAAAACGGTGTGGACACAAATATCCAGTTTGCTGTTTTCAACCAATTTTAATGCTTTTATCAAATCCTCGTGGGTACAGCCGCGATTTATTTTGGCCAGGGTATCATTATAAATACTTTCCATGCCCATTTCCAGGTCCACGTCAAAACGGTCGGTATAACTCTCTAACAGAGCGACTTTTTCTGCATCGATACAATCCGGCCGGGTGCCAACGCTCAGGCCTACAATATCTTCGGTATGATAGCTTAGGGCTTCATCATACAGCATTTTTAAATAGTGCGCCGGCGC
>Ga0068855_100000860_pt1 | contig 37683 bp, 40 predicted proteins | sample KBSCornC52_FD_66592 | JGI IMG/M metagenome (GOLD analysis project Ga0068855, IMG submission 66592) | Corn rhizosphere microbial communities from Kellogg Biological Station, Michigan, USA - KBS Corn C5-2 | ecosystem: Host-associated > Plants > Roots > Rhizosphere > Soil ...
TGCGACCGCCAGCGCGTCCGGATATCGTACGGAATGCCGGCTGGGTTGTCGGCTGCGTCAACGTGCCATTTGACGTTCGGTACATTGAAGAAGCGATATTTGATGCCGAGGTCGAGATTCGGCGTGATCGCAGTGCGAACCCCGGCGATGGCCTGCCAGGCGATCCGCCCGGTGCTTCCGCGGAAATTCTTGTCGATATCCGCAATGTCGAAGCCTTCATGAACGCGCGCGGCACCGATACCGGCACCCACGTAACCGCTCCAGCCGTCTTCGTTGCCGAAGTCGAGAAGGGCGTTGAACATCACCGACCACGCGCTGCTGTGTCCCTCCGCCGGGAAGTGCGAGCCCGGACCGAACAGGTTTCGCGTGATGAGATTGTTGACTTCGACTTCGTCGATCTTCGCGCGCTTGTATCCAAGCTCGCCTTCGAGACGGACCATTCCCAAGTCATAGCCGGCGATAAGATCGACATCATACCCGGGCTTGTGGTCCAGGATGTAAGCGTTCTTGATCGTTCCGACGTTTGCGTCAGTGTAGGTGATTGAGGAATCCTCGACGAGCATTCCACCGCCCTCAAGGCCTGCATAGAAACTGTTGTCACGGGCAATTGCTGGTGCAGCTATCCCCGTTGATGCCAGTGCGAATGCGATTACGAGCTTGCGCATCTCTTCGTCCCCTGTCGCGACTCCGCCAGTAGAGCCTCACGTCCCTACAATATTTTAGGTTCGCTTTGGCTGCAATCACCCAGATTAAATGTCCATTGTGTCTTTAATGTCACGCCCGTTTCGCAGATGAAAAGAAAACCGGCCCGGTGGCGAACCACCGGACCGGTCTCTTTTCAGCCCGTCAGCTGCTGCTGACGATCGTTTACCCGCGCTCTGGTGCCGGCGGCGGCGGCGGAGGCGGCGGCGGTGGGACCGGACAGGCCTCGGTCGCCAGGATCACCGTTCCATCCGGGCACGTCTGCGTCGCCGGAGGCGGCGGCGGAGGCGGCGGCGGCGGCGGCGGCGGAGGCGGCGGCGGCGGCGGCGGCGGCGCGAAGTTGTAGATCAGGCTCAGCAGAAGGCTGTGCGACCGCCAGCGAGTCCTGACGGTATCTCCTTCGAAGTCGCCCTTCATGTTCGGAACGTTGAAGAAGCGATACTTCAGGCCAAGGTCGAGCGTCGGCGTGATCGCCGTGCGAACGCCGGCAACGACCTGCCAGGCGAGGCGCGTCTCAGAGATCGAAGCATCGGCCGGCGCGCCGTCAATGTCGCGGACTTTGAGCTTGGCGTCTGCGATGCCGATACCGGGCCCGACGTAGCCGCTCCAGCTATCCTCGTCACCAAAGTCGAGGAGCGCATTGATCATGAACGACAAGGAGCGGGCACTGCCGTCCGCGGGAAGATGGGCGCCGAAGCCCAGCCCGGTCGGATCTGCGAATTCGATCTCGTCCAGGCCAGCGCGCTTGTAACCAAGCTCGCCCTCGACCCGCACCATTCCCAAATCGTATCCGGCAACGACATCGACGTCCCAGCCCGGCTTGAAGTCCAGGATTGCCTGGTTGTTGACAGTCGTCGCACCTGTGTTGTCGGTCAAGTCGACGCCAGTATCTTCAACCAGCATGACGCCACCCTCGATACCCGCATAAAAGCTATGGTCGCGGGCAAGCGCCGGGGTCGCCAGCGCCGACGAAGCGAGCGCCAGTGAGATGGCAAGCTTGCGCATAGAAAATTCCCCTTTCAAACGCGTTCATTACAGAACTGCTGTCGGTCTCTTATGAGAGGGCCTGTTCCCGCGCAACCGGCCCGCGGTGCCATCTGTTGCCAAAAAGCATCAATTGCACATAGCAATCTTCCGCAAGTTATTGGGCCGCAACATTTTTCGATTATGAAGAGATTAGTCCATGTTGGCGGAGCGCCGAAAGGACGTCCGCGATCGCCGAGCGCGCTTCCAGATCGATCGTTGCGCCGGCCGCGGGATCGGCGATGGCAGCAGCTTGCGCCCCCACAACCTGTTGCCTGTCAATGATAATCCTGGATCCCCGGTGCACGCCCAATTCTTATCCGCCCGTTCGAAAGAAGGCGAGATTGCCCGTCGATTTTTCCGTCAGACACAGCCCGACGATCGGCGCGACAAACCTCCACCCGGCGACGCTGAAGGCGGCTATGTGATCTGGATAGTCCAGCCAATCACCGGTCGGCGCCGTGCCGACGAGATAGGCTTGCCCCGGCACAGGTGACGGCGGCGGATCGTTCCGTGCTGGCTCATTGATCGCACCGGCCACAATGGAGTCGAGGACCTGGAGCGCACCAGGCAAAATCATGCTCCGGCCCGCGCAGTTCGTCCGTATTGTCCCCGGAGAAAATCTGCTCCTCGCTCCCGTTGGGCCATGTCAGGCGCCGCAGGCTCGGTTCCCATTTGACCCTTGTGTCGCCGCTGCCTTGCGACGCTCAGCACCTCGCTCTCGCGCACCTCGGCGACATCCACTTCGTCCGGCTCCGCCGCGGCCTCCATGGCCCTGTCGCGGTGCATCTTCAGGAGATGCATCGCCACTTGGTTCGGATATTCGCGCATCCGCTCTTCGGAACCGTCCTTGCGGACGACACTCTCCAAATGAAACGGACCCGCCCTGCAGAGGCAGACCCGAATCGCTATTTCCAGACTGTTGCAGGATGTACCGAAACAGCGTTGCAGTGTCAAGATATTTGTACCGATATGGTTCTTCTATCCGCATAGCTGACACCATAACGGAGGAAAGGCGGTTCAAAGCCGACGCGGTTGCGATCCGTTCCGCCGCGCCTCTCCGGTACCGCATTCGGGCATGCGCCATCAGGGTTCCGAACTTCCGCTGAAGCTCGACGGTCTCGCCGTCGCCCGCGCATTCTTTGCCGGCTGCTTTGCCGAGTCCGATTCCGCTCGCGAACGCCTGTCGGTCGCACACCTCGATCGCCATTCGAACTGCCTTCGGCTCACGCACCATGACGGCGGTTCGGCCGGCACGGATTTCCCGCTCCACTCGATCATCGCCGATGCGGCGCTCCACGGCAGCGCCGGCCTCGTCCTTGCGCATAACCACCCAAGCGGCGATCCGACGCCCAGCCAGGCGGACAAGCGCGCGACGATCCGGCTGGCCTGCGCGGCCGAGGCGCTCGACTGCGCGCTCGTCGACCACCTGGTCTTCGGCGGCGGCGGCTGCACGAGCTTTCGACAGTTGGGGCTGCTCTGACTTCTCCCCTGCGCTGACGCGCCAGAGCAGCACCGGCTTGGGACGGGCTAGTCCGCCGGTGCCTTTGCCAGCTCCAGCACCACCGCCCACTCTTCGTCGCGGACCGGTGCCACCGACAAACGCGACTGGCGGATGAGCTCCATCTTCTGCAGCCGCGGCTCGGCCTTGATCTCCCTAAGGCTCACTGGCCGCTCGAGCGAGCGCACCGGCTCGACCTTGACCGAGACCCAGGCCGGATCCTTGGGGTCCGGCGCCGCCTCGCGGGCGATCCGCATGATTCCGATCACTGCCCGTTCATCCATGCTGTGATAGAAGAATGCCTCGTCGCCGCGCTGCATCGCCTTGAGGTGGAGCCGAGCGGCATTGTTCCTGACGCCGTCCCATTCGGTCGAGCGATCGCGGACCAGGTCCTGCCAGCTGTAGCTGGAAGGTTCCGATTTCATCAGCCAGCGCGCCATGCTTTCCTCCTGTAGCGCGCACTTAGGCGGCTCCCCCACTAAAGCCAAACTGTTGTTTTTCCTGTGCAATATCAACAGGTTCCTTCGTTCGTCCCGTTGTCGGCTCGACTCGCCGCTCACCGGGTTGGATTAGCTGGGAAAGTCCATATTTGGCACTCATCGGTAAACGAGAGCGAGGGCCACGGCGCATTAGACGCCAGGCCCCGAGCAAGACGGACGACCCTTTGCAACCGGATCACCAGACGCCAACCGGCGCCCGGTGATCGCTGTGCCGGGTCCGCCGCCAAGGGCAAGAGAGACACAGTTGAACAAGCTATTTCGCCGCGGCCTCGTCGCGGCCGTAGGAACGGCCACGCTGACGATGGGCGCGGGCAATGCCGCTGCCCAGTCGACTGCGCTGGTCAGCAGCAATTATTCGCTGAACGGCGGCGCCGTCGACAACTCGGCCAAGGCGCTTGGCAGCAGCCTTCCGGTGGTCGCAGCCGTGCAGCGCACGATTGCCTCGACCTCGAGCATCTTCTCCAGCACGCTGGGCGAGGTGCTCGGCTCGCAGGGGGCCGGTGTGCAGCAGACCGAGCTCCAGAGGATCACCCGCGAAGGCCGCTGGCTCTATAACGCCGGCTGGCCGCTTTACGCCCTGGTCGATCACTACAGCGCCGGAGCCCCGCTCGACGAGCAGGCGAACTGCCTCGCCACGGCGGTCTATTTCGAAGCGCGTAGCGAATCGCTCGAAGGGCAGCTCGCGGTTGCCAGGGTGGTGATGAACCGCGCCGCTTCCGGCCAATATCCCTCGACCTGGTGCAATGTGGTCAAGCAGCCGTGGCAGTTCTCGTTCGTCCAGCACGGCCAGTTTCCGGCGATCACGGACATGACTTCGTGGAAAACCGCCCAGGGCGTCGCCCGGGTGGCGATGGCCAATATCGTTCCCAGCCTGCCTTCGGACGTGCTGTGGTACCATGCGGATTACGTGCATCCCTCCTGGGGAAGCCGGCTCACCCAATATGAGCGAATTGGCGCGCACATCTTCTTCAGCGCCTGATCCATCGACCGGACTCGGGAACCCCTCGTCTCGGCGTAAACCCCGTTTACCGGGGATTCGCCTGACCCCGCTTTTCTGACTCCCTCCCCTTGCACGTCCGCTGGATGTGTCGGGGGAGGCTTTTTCCATGTTGAAGATACTGGTGGTCGAAGACGACGCGCAGCTCGCAACGACGATGAAGTTTCTGGTCGAGGACAATCCCCGCTACCGGGTCATCGGCATCGCCGACGATGCCGACGGGGCGGTCGCTGCGGCGGAGCGGCACCGGCCCCAACTCGCGCTCGTCGACCTCCACCTCGCCCGCGGGACCACCGGTTTCTCGGTCGCGGTTCGCCTGAGCGATTTCGACGTGCCCTGTCTGTTCGTCAGCGGCAAGGCGCCGAGCTTCGCAATGCCCGACCTCGCGCTCGGCTGCCTGATGAAGCCCTTCACCGCCGAAGATGTGCACCGCGCGCTGGCGCTGGCCGAGGACAGGCTTCGCGGCCGCGAGGCGCACCGGAGCCGGATCCCGCGCAATCTCAAGGTCTACGATTCGCCTGACGAAACGCTCGAAATTCGCGGCTTCATTCCTTCGAAGCCCTCATTTCGGACCCGGCTCGGCCACTGGATCGCGGCCCACCAGCGTTAAGCGGCCGCCTTCAGCGCGAACTGGCCGTAAAGCCCGAACAGTTCGCGGAAATGATCTTCCATCAGGCGGGGCGCCGCGATCGGAGCGCGCGTCGGCGCCGAACCCTGCAAGGCGATGAACCGGATGAGCGCCCTCGTCAGCTCGGCCTTGTCGCCCGCAGCATAAGCGAGGCCAAGGCCCGGCCTCAGTTGCTCGAACGCGCCGCCCCGGTCCGGGACGATGACCGGAGTCCCGCAGGCCAGGGCTTCCGCTAGTACAAGGCCGAACGTTTCCGCCTCGCATCCGTGCACCAGCGCGTCGGCACTCGCCATCAGCCGCGCGACCAGCTCGCGGTCCGAGATGTGCCCGAGCAGGCGGACGCGCCCGCTCGCCGCCGCGAGGCGTTCCAGCTTGCGCCGCATCGGGCCTTCGCCGACGAGCACCAGGCCGGCCTCACGGCTTCGCCCTGCCTGGGCGGCGGCCCGCGCGATCAGCTCCGGCCGTTTTTCCGGCGCCAGCCGCCCGACCGACAGCAGCAGCGTCGCCGACGGCCCGAGCCCCAGCTCCGCAAGCATGCTCTCGCGAAGCGAAGGATCGCGCCGCGCGGGTGAGAAGCTGCGATCCACGCCCAAGGGTATCGTCGCGACGTTGGTCAGTCCGCGCTGCCGCAGGCGCTCGGCGAGCTGGCGGCTCGGGCTGACTACCGTGTCGAAGCTGCCGCCAAGGAACCGCATGTGGTCCCAGAAGCGGGAGAAGAGTCCGTCGACCACTGCGGGATTCAGGAAGCCGAACCAGCGATAGGCATAAGCCGCCATCGGGTCGCTGTGCATGAACAGCGAGCGCGTGGCGCCGCCCCGCCAGCGGGCCACCGCCGAAGCGCTCGACCACGGCGACGAGCATTCGACATGGTCCGGCCGCCAGATATCGAGCTCCCGATGAAGCCGGTTCGTATCGTTGAAATAGCGATAGCGGCGGTCGAACGGCATGGTCGGCGCGGGAATTCCGGCAATAAGCGCTCCGGGCGCGACTTCGGTGACCTCGGCATTTTCCGAGGGGACGAGCACCACGATTTCGTGGCCGAGCCGCGATGCCGACCGGAGCTTGGCGTCGACATAGGTCCTGACGCCGCCGCCCGACGGGCTGTAGAAGGCGCAAACGTCTACGATTCTCACCGGCATCGCTCCCTTGGAACGACGCCCGGAATTGGGTTCGGGCGGGCGAACATCAAGTGAACTTTTGTTCAATTTCAATGCGACTCGGGCGCGTGCACAATGCCGCGATGCCCAATATGCCGAAGCGGCTACTCCTCGCCTCGATCCACGACGTCGCGCCCCGTTTCGAGCGCGAGGTGGACCTTCTGGCGGCCGAAATCGAGCCGTTCGTCGGCTCCCGTTTCGCGATGCTGGTGGTCCCCAATCACTGGGGCACCGGCCCGATCGTGGCGGGATCCCCCTTCGCCGCGCGCCTGCGGTCGTGGGCCGACAGCGGCGTCGAGATGCTGCTTCACGGTTTCTACCATCGCGACACGCATCGACATCGCGGCCTCGACAGCCTCCGCGCGCGCTTCCTGACAGCGCGTGAAGGCGAGTTCCTGGCGCTGTCGAAAGCGGAGGCGGCGGAGCGGATCGCCGAAGGCCGCGCCCTGATCGAGGACATCACCGGTCGCCCCGTCGCCGGCTTCGTCGCTCCGGCCTGGCTCTACGGCCCCGGCGCCGGCACGGCGCTCGCCGAGGCCGGGTTTGACATTGCCGAAGATCATTGGCGGGTGTGGTCGCCGGTGACCGGCCGCCGGCTCGCCAGCGGCCCCGTCATCACCTGGGCCAGCAGAACGCCGGCGCGGCTCGCGTCATCCATCGCGGCTGCAGCGGTGCTCGGCCGTGTCGCTCCCCAGCAGGCGCTCAGAATCGCGGTGCACCCCGGCGACTGCAGTTCGCCGGCGCTGCTCGCCAGCATTCGCTCGACTTTCGCGCGGGCGTCCCGAAACCGCGTCGCGGCCCATTATTCGGAATTGAGCTAGGTCAATGGATGCCCCGTGAGGATTCGAACCTCAATTGACGGAGTCAGAGTCCGTAGTCTTACCATTAGACGACGGGGCAATGCCGGTTCGGCGAGGGCGCGAGATAGGGAGTTGCCCCAGCCGGTGTCAACACGCTTGGCGCACCCGCAAAACCGCAAAAATCCCGCAATCTTGCGCTTTTACCCCAATCGCGCTTACATTCGGAGCAAGTCAGCCGTCGGTATCGTCCGGCGGTGGAAGGATAAGAACGGGCGTTCGTCATGGCGCAGCAAGTCGCCAGTGCGCCGGCGCCGCAGACGCGGCATGAACCGGCCCTATCGGGCCCGCCGGAACGGCGGGCGGCCCATCCGCACAAGCAGCGCCACACCTATGGAGCGCTGGATCTCGGCACCAACAACTGCCGGCTGCTGATTGCGCGCCCGAACGACGGCGGCTTCACCGTCATCGACGCTTTCTCCCGAATCGTTCGCCTCGGCGACGGCCTCTCGCACAGCGGCAAGCTGTCGGACGACGCAATGGACCGCGCCGTTGGAGCTCTTTCGGTTTGCGCCGAAAAGCTTCGCCGCCGCAATGTCTCGCTCTCCCGCTCTGTCGCGACCGAGGCATGCCGCCGCGCCGCCAACGGCCGCAAGTTCCTCGAGCGGGTCCGCGACGAGACCGGGATCGCCCTGGAGATCATCGAGCCGGCCGAAGAGGCGCGGCTGGCGATGCTCGGTTGCCACAAATTGCTCGAGCCCGGCGACGGCCCGGCGCTGATCTTCGACATCGGCGGCGGCTCGACCGAGCTGGTCCTCATCGACCAGGTCAGCGGAGTTCCCAAGATCCGAAGCTGGTGGAGCGCGCCCTGGGGAGTCGTCTCGCTGACCGAGAGCGAAGGGCGCGAAGCCATTGAGGGCGAGGACCGGGTCAGGGCCTACAAGCGCATGCGCGAGCGGGTCCGCCGGTCCTTCGACCAGTTCGAGGCGATGCTTCCCCGCGGCCGCAAGGGCATCCGCCTGCTCGGCACCAGCGGCACCGTCACGACGCTGGCGAGCGTCCATCTCGCGCTTCCGAGCTACGACCGCCGCGCCGTGGATGGGCTGCACGTACCGATCGAGGCGATGCGGGCGATCAGCACGATGATCGCCGAGATGGATTATGAGGAGCGTTCGGCGCTGCCCTGCATCGGCCCCGACCGCGCCGACCTCGTCGTCGCCGGCTGCGCCATCCTCGAGGCGATCCTGGAAATCTGGCCGGCCAGCAAGCTGGGGGTCGCCGACCGCGGAATTCGCGAGGGAATCCTGCGCTCGCTGATGGCCCGCGACGGATATATATTGTGACCGTCGGCCGCGGACCGCGGCAGCGGGTCCGGACCGCCCGCAACCGCTCCGCTTCCTCGACCCGCTGGCTCGAACGCCAGCTCAACGATCCCTATGTCCGGCGCGCCAAAGCCGAGAATTACCGGAGCCGCGCCGCCTACAAGCTGCTCGAGCTCGACGAGAGGTTCGGGTTGCTCAAAGGCGTCGGCGCCGTGGTCGATCTGGGGATCGCGCCAGGCGGCTGGAGCCAGGTGCTGCGCAGGCGCGTGCCCAAAGCGAAAATCGTCGGCATCGACCTGCTCCCGACCGACCCGATCGAGGGCGTTGAGATCCTGCAAATGGACCTCATGGACGAGACTGCGCCGGAGCGGCTCAGGACATCTCTCGGCGGCCCCGCGGACCTCGTCCTGTCCGACATGGCGGCGAACACCGTGGGCCATCCCCGGACCGACCATTTGCGGACCATGGCCCTGGTCGAGGCTGCCCTGGAATTCGCCAAGGAAGTGCTCAGCCCAGGCGGCGCTTTTGTCGCGAAGGTTCTCGCCGGCGGCGCCGACAACCAGCTCGTCGCCGAGCTCAAGAGGCATTTCGGCTCGGTGAAGCACGCCAAGCCTCCGGCGAGCCGGAAAGACTCGTCGGAATGGTACGTCGTGGCTCAGGGGTTCAAGGGCGCCTAGCCCTTCGCCCGCGTCTCCTCGACGGCTTTTTTCAGCTCCTCGTAGCTCACCGCGCTGTTGATCACCCGGTTGCCGATGACGAACAGCGGCGTACCGGTCGCCCCGAGCGCGCCGGCCAGCTGGAAGTTCTTCTTGAGCTCGGCCTCGATGTCGGGGCTGTCGGCGGTGCTGGACGGGATTCCGGCGGCCTTGCTCGCCGAAGCGAGGGTCTGCGGCGCCGGCCGCCCGGCCTGCCACAGGGCATCGTGGAATTGCGCGAATCGACCGGCCTTCGATGCCGCGAGCGACAGCCGCGCCGCGGCCACGCTCTCCTCGCCCAGGATCGGTAGCTCGCGATAGACGACCCTCAGGCCGCTGTCCTCGCTGATAAGCCGCTCGATCGCGGGGTTGCTGGCCTTGCAATAGGGGCAGGCGTAATCGAAGAATTCGACCAAAGTCACGTCGGGCTTGGCCGATCCCTTCCACGAGGTTGCGAACGGCGTTTCGATTTCGGCCCGATGCTGGGCGAGAACCGGCGCATATTGCTGGTCGCGAAGCGCCTCGCTGGTGTCGACCAGGATTTGCGGGTCGGCCAGCATGCCCGCGCGAACGATCCGGGTCCCGACCAATTGCGGCGCCGCGAATACCAGAAGCGCGGCCGTGACGACCGCGCCGATGGCACCCCCCACAACCGCCGCTCCGAATCGTCCGGAGGACGGCTTGTCTATTTGTTGCACCGCGCGGCCAGCTCCTTCGTCATCTTCTTGTCGTTGCCGTTCTTGTCTTTACCCAACTCCGAACAGGAGACCATGAAAATATCCTGGGCGCGAAGATAGTCGGGAGTCCCGCGCGCAATGCCGCGCATCGCGATCTGGGCGCTGACAAGGGCAAGCTTGGGATCGCCTTCCAGGTTCTTGCGCTCGGCAGTCGCGAGCGCTGCCCGCGCCGTATCGCCTTCCTGCTCGTAGATCATGCCGAGCTGGAACCAGGCGAACGGATTGTCGTCGTCGCGGCCGACCGCGGCCTTGAGCACCTGCTTGGCCTCGGCGTAATTGCTCCGGTCCTCGGTCGCAATCAGCGCATGGCCGAGCATCGCGGCGATCAGCGGCGCGTCGCCCGACGCCTTGGTGGCCTCCCTCAACGGCGCGATCGCATCCTTGGGCCGGCCCGATTCGAGCAGAATCTGGCCCTTCAGCTCCAGGAAATAGGGATCGTCCGGATCGGCAGCGACCAACGAGTCCGCTTCCTCGAGCGCTTTGTCGGGATAGCCGCCGACATGATAAGCGTAAGCCCGCGCATAATGGCCCGGGATGCTCTTGTCGCTCTCGGGATATTTGATCAGTGCCTGCTTGGGATCGACGAAACCGTAGAGCTTCGCCTTCACCCGCTCGAACTCCGCCTCGAGCTTCGGATCGACCGGCTTGCTCCACGCCGGGTCGCTCTTGAGCTTTTGCTCGAGCGCGGCAATCCGCTCGCTCGAGAGCGGGTGCGTGCTGTCGTAGCTGTCGGTCTGGTAGATCGCGAGCCGATATTCCTGGTTCTGCAGCTTGGCGAAGAAATCGAGCATGCCCTTGCCGCTGATCCCCGCCCTCGAAAGATAGGCGGCTCCGGCGGCGTCGGCCGTGCTCTCCTGGGTGCGGGTGAAGGCAAGGAACTTGCCGAGCGCGGCCCGCTGGCCGGCCATCATCACGCCCATCCCGGCTTCGCCCGCCCCGGCGGCGAGAGCGATCGCTCCGAGGATCATCGTCGCAATGCTGATCCCGGTCGCGGCACCGGCGCCCTGGGCCATTCGGATCGAATGGCCTCCGGCGACGTGCCCGAGCTCGTGCGCGACGACCCCCTGCAGCTGGTTGACGTTGTCGGTCGCGAGCAGGAGGCCCGACTGGACATAAACCGTCTGACCGGTGGCGACGAAAGCGTTGATCTCCGGGTCGTTCAGCAGCACGACATGGACGCTGGTCGGGTCGAGCCCGGCCGCCTTGATCAGCGGCAGGCTCATGTCGCGGAACAGCGCCTCCGTCTCCGTGTCGCGAAGCACCGACGGACCGCTGTCATCGTCCGCAGCGACGGCCGGTTGCACGACGGACAGCGCAAGCACGAGCGCCATCATCAGGGCGCGCGTGAGCCTGGACAGGGCAGAGGTCATCGCACCTCCTTCACAAGATTGGCCTGAACCCCGGATGAAACCGGCCATTTGAGCTGTCTTAGCCGAAAGTCCTTTGCCACCAACCGCTTCTGGGCTTCCCGCCTTGCCCGCCGCCATTGGCATCATTGGCGGGCACGGTCGCAGCCTCGGCGGATTGCTCTTTCGGCTTGGACTTGCGGCGCTTCGGCTTGGCGGCCGGAGCATCCTCGGCTTGCGCCTGGAAAGCTTCCTCCGCCTCCGCCCCGGCAGCAGGTTCCGGCTGGGGAGCCTCGGCCTCGGGTTCGGCCTTCTTCCTGCGCGAGCGCTTCGGTTTCGCTGCAGCCTCGACCTCGGCCGGAGCCTCGGTCGCGGCGATTGGCGGCTCCTCGTCGATCGGGCGCTCGACCATCGGCGAGCTGCCAACTTCGACTGTGGGCATCTCGACCGCCGCAGCCTCGGGAGCGGCAGCCTCGGACACCTTCTTGCGGCGGCGACGGCCTCTCCTGGGCTTTTCTTCCGCCTCGGGCTCACCTTCGGGAGCTTCCCGAGCAGGCTCTTGCGTGCTCGCTGTCTCCTCGAGCGGGGGCGGCAGCTCGTCGGCCGGAAGACCCTCCTGGCCACCGCGCCTGCGTCCGCGCCCGCCACGGCGCCGGCGGCGGCGGCGGTGGGGGCCGCGCTCCTGCGCTTCCGCCCGCTCGTGGGATTCCCCCTCCGCTTCTTCTTCTTCTTCTTCTCGTTCTTCGTCTTCTTCCGCGTCGGGGCCGATCAGGGCCGCTTCCAGCTCCTCCTCTTCCTCCTCGGGGCTTTCAACGACCGGCGGGCTCGGCTGAGCAGGGACCGGGCGAGGGCCGGAGCTCTCGACGGACATTCGCGCGCCCTCGAGGCTTTCATCGATCGCGATCTCGATCGAGACTCCGTAGCGGTGCTCGATCTCGGCGAGCTCGGAGCGCTTCTTGTTGAGCACGTAGACCGCGGCATCGCGACCGGCGCGCAAAAGGATCCGGTCACCTCGTCCGCGCGCCGCTTCGTCCTCGACGATCCGGAGCGCCGACAGCCCGGCCGACGAGGCGGTGCGCATCAGCCCGGTGCCCTCGCAATGCGGGCACGGCTTGGTCGAGGCCTCGAGGACCCCGGTGCGAAGCCGCTGGCGGCTCATTTCCATCAGGCCGAAGCTGGAAATCCGCCCGACCTGGATTCGCGCGCGGTCGTTCTTCAGCGCGTCCTTCATCGCTTTCTCGACTTTGCGGACGTGGCCCGACTGTTCCATGTCGATGAAGTCGATGACGATCAGGCCCGCCATGTCGCGCAGCCGAAGCTGCCGGGCGATTTCGGCCGCAGCCTCGAGGTTGGTGGCGTAGGCGGTCTGCTCGATATTGTGCTCGCGGGTCGACCGGCCCGAGTTGATGTCGATCGAGACCAGGGCCTCGGTCGGATTGATGACCAGATAGCCGCCCGACTTGAGCTGCACGACCGGCTGGTACATGGCCGAAAGCTGGTCCTCGACGCCCGAGCGCTGGAACAAGGGCGTGGACTCGACGTGCTGCTGGACCCGCCTGACGTGGCTCGGCATCAGCAGCTTCATGAAGCCGCGCGCCGCCTTGTAGCCTTCCTCGCCCTCGACGATCACTTCGTCGATGTCGCGATTGTAGAGGTCGCGGATCGCCCGCTTGATGAGGTCGCTGTCGCGATAGACGAGCGCCGGCGCGGTGCTCTTCAGCGTCCGCTCGCGGATCTCGTCCCACAGGCGCGCAAGATAGTCGAAGTCGCGCTTGATCTCGGTCTTGGTGCGCGACAGGCCGGCGGTGCGAACGATGAGCCCCATCGTCTTGGGCAGGTTGAGGTCGCTCATGATCGACTTCAGCCGCTTGCGGTCGGCGCCGTTCGAGATTTTCCGGCTGATCCCGCCGCCGTGCGACGTGTTTGGCATCAGCACGCAATAGCGGCCGGCGAGGCTCAGATAGGTGGTCAGCGCCGCGCCCTTGTTGCCGCGCTCTTCCTTGACGACCTGGACGAGAAGCACCTGGCGGCGCTGGATGACGTCCTGGATCTTGTAGCGGCGGCGCAGGTTCTGGCGCCGCTTGCGAAGTTCGTCGGCTGCGGATTCGTCGACTGGCGAGCGGGACGAGCCGGTTCCGGCCTCGTCGGCTTCCTCGGCCGCTTCGTCTTCCTCGTCGCCGGCAGTTTCGTAGGCCGGCTCCGGATCGCCGGCGGCCTCGGCCCTATCGGCTTCGGCGTTGCGAAGGCGCTCTTCCTCGGCCGCCTGCTCCGCTTCCTCCCTCAGGAGCGCGTCGCGGTCAGATTTCGGAATCTGGTAATAATCGGGATGGATTTCGCTGAAGGCCAGGAAGCCATGCCGATTGCCGCCATAATCGATGAACGCCGCCTGGAGCGACGGTTCTACCCTGGTGACCTTGGCGAGATAGATATTGCCTTTGAGCTGCTTGTGCTCAGCGGATTCGAAGTCAAACTCCTCGATCCGGTTTCCCTTGACGACGGCGACCCGGGTTTCCTCCGGGTGGCGCGCATCGATCAGCATGCGCATGGACATTGAAAACTCTCCGGGCGCGGCGGACCGGTTCCTGGGCCGGCGGGCGCGCCATTGACTGGGCCGTATCGAGCGGGTGTCGGCCGCTCGAGCTGGCGAATGTGGTGAAAAGCGTGTCTGCTGCGCGCGCTTGTCCCGCGACTGTCGCGGATATGCCGCCCCGCTGCCCTGTGGGGAGCTGTCGGGGGGGAGAAAGTGGCGTCATGCAGCGTCAACCTGTGTCATGCCGCGTTCCAGGTAGGCGCGGCGCAACCCTTCGGCCCTAATGAACGCCGAGGATTAAAGGCGGTTAGCATCGCGCGACGCCCACGGCAACAAAGATGGACGCACGAACTCGCGTTAACAGGTAAGTAGCTGTTAACCATAAGCTTGTGATAAGGAGCCGAGTGAGTGGGGCCTTTGGAGTACCAATGCCGGGGCGTTGGAAAGCCAGCACAATGATCGCCGGAGCAGGCGCTGCCGTTGCGGTTGCGGCCGCGCTCGGCTTTCTCGCGTTCGGCGGCGCCGCGGCGGCCGGAATCGAAGCCGGCTGGTCGGGCAATGGCGGCAACGCCGTCACCGTCACCCTGCCGACGGCAACGCAGCGCGTCGCGATCATCGAGGCTCGAACGCCCGGCCGCCCGCTGGTTCTGATCGATCCCGGCCACGGCGGCCAGGATCCGGGAGCGACCGCGGTTTCCGGCGACGTCTCCGAAAAGGATTTGGCGCTGCAGCTCGGCCGCGAGCTTCGCGACAGGCTCGCCAGCGACGGCCGGGTGCGGATCGCGATGACCCGCGACGACGACCGCTATCTGACCCTCGACCAGCGCTCGGCGCTCGCGCGCGATCTCGGCGCGAGCCTGTACGTGTCGCTGCACATGGACAGCGCCCCGAACCCGCTGGCACGCGGTGCGACCGTCTATTCCCTCTCCGACGTCGCCTCGGACGAGGAATCCGCCCGCCTCGCACGCTCGGAAAACAGCGCGCTTGCCCGCGCCGCCGGTTCGGACGGCTCGGTCCGGGCGATTCTTTCCGACCTCGTCGTGCAGAGCCAGATGCGCGCTTCGGCCACCCTTGCCGAGCGGCTGGTCCGAAATGCCGGCGGCTCGGTCGAGCTGAGACCGAACCCGCACCGCTTCGCCGATTTCCACGTTCTTCGAAGCGCCGGAGTCCCTGCGGTGCTGTTCGAGGCCGGCTACATCAGCAATGTCGACGACGAGGCGATGCTCCGCGATCCGAAGCAGCGGGCGCAAATCGTCGCCGCTCTGGCACGGGCCATCGAGACCGACGTCGCCGCCCGATCGCTCCGCTAGCCCTTTCAACCTTTTCGCGGTTCGCGGAACGGGCTAGACCTTCGCCGCACACATGAAATTCGAACGCCTGTCGCCCCCCTCGATCCCACTGCCTGACCTCGTCGCATTCAACCAGCGCGTGCACGAGTGGGTGGACCCGTGGTTCCAGCGCCGCTGGGTCAGGCGCCTCACCGTGCTCGGCGCGATCCTGTTCGCGATTTTCGCCGGCGTTTGGCTGTTCTTCGCCAGCACCATTCCCTCGACCGATACATTGCTGGCCTACAAGGTGCCGCTTCCGACCTACGTCCGCGGCTACAGCGGCGACCCGGTGCAGAGCTTCGCCCGCGAGCGGCGAGTCGAGCTCGCCTATGACGAGATCCCGCCGGTCGTCGTCCACGCCTTCATCTCGGCCGAGGACAAGACTTTCTTCTCGCACCACGGAATCGACTACACCGGGCTTCTGGGAGCGGTGGCAGACTATGGCATCAAGTCGGTCACCGGTGGCGGCCGGGCCAAGGGCGGATCGACGATCACCCAGCAGGTCGCCAAGGGCCTTCTCCAGGACAGCAGCTACAATGTCGGCCGCAAGATCCGCGAGGCGATCCTCGCCTTCCGGCTAGAATCGGTGCTGACCAAGCAGCAGATCCTCCAGCTTTACCTCAACCAGATTTTCCTCGGCCGGAACGCTTATGGAATCCAGGCCGCGGCCCGTGCCTATTTCGACAAGGACTTGAGCGAGCTGACGCTTCCCGAGGCGGCCTATCTCGCGGTGCTTCCGAAGGCGCCTGCGAATTACGATCCCGTACGGGAGACCCAGCGCGCGCTCGACCGCCGCAACTATGTCCTCAGGGAGATGTATCGGAACGGCTACATCAGCGAAGAGCAATGGAAATCGGCAGCGGCCACCCCGCTCGACACCATCCGCTACGGCGCCGGCGAGCATTTCCGCGACATGGGCGGCTATTACATGGAAGCGGTTCGCCGCGAGCTGCTTCGTCGCTTCGGGGAAAGCGCCAAGGACGGCCCCAACAGCGTCTATGCCGGCGGGTTGTGGGTCCGCACATCGGTCGACCCGGTGATGCAGCAGGCGATGGCGAATGCGCTCCAGGAAGGCCTCGCCAATTTCGACGGCGGAAGGGGCTGGCGCGATCTCGGCAAGAGCATCGACATTGCAGGCGACTGGGCGGGCCGGCTCGATCGGACACCGGTCGGCACCGGCTTTCCCGACTGGGTCAAGGCGGTGGTCCTGTCGAAGGATTCCAATTCGGCGACGATCGGATTCACCAACGGCAAGACCGCCGAGCTTCCGGCCTCGGCCGCCTCGATGCCCAAGCGCGGCGGCGGCGGCTCCGCCTTCGACAATTTCCGGCCGGGAATGATCATCGTCGTCAAGGGCCAGGGCGACGGCAGCTACGCGCTTCGCTCGATTCCCCTGGTCTCGGGCGGAATGCTCGCCCAGGAGGTCCACACCGGCCGAATCCTTGCCATGCAGGGCGGCTTCGACGTCGTCGATTCCTCCTACAATCGGGCGATCCAGGCGTCGCGCCAGCCGGGCTCCGCGTTCAAGCCGATCGTCTATGTGACGGGCCTGGAAAATGGTTTCACGCCGGCGACCATCGAACTCGATGCACCCTTCTGCGTGTGGCAGGGCGCCGGGCTCGGCAACAAATGCTTCACCAACTTCGACGGGCGCTATGCCGGGCCCCACACGATGCGCTGGGGGCTCGAGCAGTCGCGCAACCTGATGACGGTGCGCGCCGCCTCCCAGATCGGAATGGCCAAGATCACCGACACCGCGCGCAAGCTCGGGGTCGGCGATTATCCCAATTATCTGTCGATCGCCCTGGGCGCCGGCGACACCACGGTGGCCCGGCTCGTGAACGCATATGCGATCCTCGCCAATCAGGGGCGGTCGGTGAACCCGACGACGATCGATTATGTCGAAAACCGCGCGGGCCAGGTCATCTACCGCTCCGACAACCGCTGCGCCATCATGCAGGGATGCAACGCGCCGGACTGGAACGGCAAGCCGATGCCGCGCCCGCCGGTCAGGACCAAGCAGCTGGTCGATCCGATGGCGGCGTTCCAGATGGTGCACGTGATGGAAGGCGTGATCACGCGCGGAACCGCTGTCATCCTGCGCGACTTGGACCGGCCGCTGTTCGGCAAGACCGGGACGACCAACGGCCCGACCAACGTCTGGTTCGTCGGCGGCACTCCCGACATCGTCGCCGGGGTCTATGTCGGCTACGACCAGCCACGCCCCCTCGGCCATGTCCAGGGCGCGAGCGTGGCAGCGCCGATCTGGAAGGACTGGGCCAGGGTCGCCTTCAAGGATCAGCCGAAGGTGCCGTTCGTCGCTCCGCCGGGAATCCGCTGGGTCAGAATCGACCGGGCCACGGGCAAGCGGGTCTACGGAGTCTTCCCGACCACCGAAGAGGCGCAATCGCCGGTGATCTGGGAAGCGTTCCAGCCGCAGACCGAGCCCAGGCGCAGCTTCCGCCGCCGCCACGACGAACAGACGGATGAACTGGCTGCGGGGGCGACGAGCCCGCAGCCGCCTTCACGCCAGCCCGCCCAGCCCCGATATCAGATGCCGGCACCGGTCGAGCCGTTCCAGCTGCCGCAGCCTGCACCCTTGCAAAATACCACCGCGGCTCATTAGCCCGCGTCAACGACAGCTTACGAAAGCCCAATCATGCGCGCCGAAGCGCAAGCACATGTCGACCAGATCAATGCCGCGACCGCGCTCCTGCGCCGGTTCCTCGACTGGGACCGGGCGGAGCGCCGGCTCGAGGAGCTGAATGCCAAGGTCGAAGACCCGACGCTGTGGGCCGATCCCAAGGCGGCGCAGGACGTGATGCGCGAGCGGCGGCGGCTGGACCAGGCGATCGGCGCCACCAGGGCGATCGAGCGCGAACTCGCCGACACCGTCGAGCTGATGGAGCTTGCCGAAAGCGAGGGCGATTCCGCGCTGGTCGACGATGCCGTCAAGAGCCTCTGCGACCTTGCCGAGCGTGCCGAGCGTGACAAGGTCGCCGCGCTTCTTGCCGGCGAGGCCGACGCCAACAGCGCCTATGTCGAGGTGAACGCCGGCGCCGGCGGCACCGAAAGCCAGGACTGGGCCGAAATGCTGCTCCGAATGTACAGCCGCTGGGGCGAGCGCCACGGCTACAAGGTCGAGAGCATCGACTATCACGCCGGCGAACAGGCCGGAATCAAGTCGGCCACGATCCTTGTCAAAGGCGAGAACGCCTACGGCAATCTCAAAACCGAGAGCGGAGTCCACCGGCTGGTCCGGATCAGCCCCTACGATTCCAACGCCCGCCGTCACACCAGTTTCTCCAGCGTCTGGGTGTTTCCCGAGGTCGACGACGACATCGACATCGAGATCAACGACGCGGAGCTCAGGATCGACACCTACCGGGCGTCGGGCGCGGGCGGCCAGCATATCAACACCACCGACAGCGCGGTCAGGATCACCCATCTTCCGACCGGAATCGTCGTCGCTTGCCAGAACGAGCGATCGCAGCACAAGAACCGTGCCCAGGCGATGAAGCAGCTGAAGGCGCGGCTGTACGAGGCCGAGCTCCAGAAGCGGGAAGCCGAGGCCAGCGCGGCCAACGCCGCCAAGACCGACATCGGCTGGGGCCACCAGATCCGAAGCTACGTCCTGCAACCCTACCAGCTGGTCAAGGACCTCCGGACGGGCGTGACCTCGACCGCTCCCGGCGACGTTCTCGACGGCGATCTCGACCGGTTCATGGCCGCGGCGCTGTCGCAGCGGGTCACCGGCGAAAAGGTCGAGGTCGAGGATGTGGAGTAGGAGCGGGAGTTCAACCGCGGCGCTCGCGCTGCTTCTCCTCGCCTCCTGCCGCGCTGCGCCCGAAGAAAACCGGTTCCCCAAGCCGGACCGGCCGGTGGCGGCGATCGTCGGCGACACCTTCTCGACCGAGGACGCGCGCGATCGCATGGGCGAGTTCGAGAAGGTCGTCACCCTGGCCGGCGTGAAGCCGGGCATGTGGGTCGCCGACGTCGGCGCCGGCGAAGGCTATTATTCTGTTCGGCTGTCACCCGTTGTCGGTCGCCGCGGCCGAGTGCTCGCCGAGGACATCCAGCGCGACGTCACCGACCGGCTGGCGCAGCGAGTCCAGCGCGAGAATCTCGACAATGTCGCGGTGACTCTGGGCGCGCCGGACGATCCCAGGCTTCCGGCCCATTCGCTGGACCGCGTGTTCCTCGTCCATGTCTATCACGAGGTCCAATCGCCATACGCCTTCCTGTGGCATGTGCGCGAGGCGCTGAAGCCCGGCGGGCTGATCATCGTCGTCGACGCCGACCGGCCGCCGCAGCGGCACGGCCTTCCGCCCGCGATGATGCGTTGCGAGTTCGCCGCCGTCGGTCTGCAGATGCGCGCCTTCCAGCCGATCGAGAGTGGCGATGCCTATTTCGCCGCTTTCGCCCCGGTCGGAAAGCGCCCGGAGCCGAGCCAGATCAAGCCCTGTAAGGCTTAGGCAGCTTCCAGCTTTCTCGCCGCCCGCTTCCTCTCATGCGGGTCGAGGAAGCGCTTGCGGATGCGAATGTTCTTCGGGGTCACTTCGACCAGCTCGTCGTCCTGGATATAGGCGATGGCCTGCTCCAGGGTCATTCGCCGCGGCGGGGTCAGGCGGATGCTCTCGTCCTTTGGGCCCGAAGCCCGGAAATTCGTGAGCTGCTTGGATTTCAGCGGATTGACCTCGAGATCCTGGGGCTTGGCATTCTCGCCGATCACCATGCCTTCGTAGAGCTTGTCGCCGGGCGAGATGAACAGCACCCCGCGCTCCTCCAGCATGTTGAGCGCGTAGGCCACGGCCTCGCCCTGCTCCATCGAGATCAGCACCCCGTTCTGGCGGCCCTGGATCGCGCCCTTGTACGGCCCGTATCTCTCGAACAACCGGTTCATGATCCCGGTGCCGCGCGTGTCGGACAGGAACTCGCCGTGATAGCCGATGAGCCCGCGCGAGGGCGCCGAAAAGGTCAGCCGGGTCTTGCCCGCGCCGGACGGGCGCATGTCGGTCATCTCCGCCTTGCGCAGCGCCATCTTGTCGATGACGGTGCCGGTGAACTCGTCGTCGACATCGATCATGACGGTCTCGTACGGCTCCTCGCGGCCGTTGGGGCCGTCGCGGAACAGCACGCGCGGGCGGCTGATCGACAGCTCGAAGCCTTCGCGGCGAAGCGTCTCGATCAGGACTCCGAGCTGGAGCTCGCCGCGGCCGGCGACCTCGAAGCTGTCGTTGTCGGCAGCCATAGTCACCCGGATCGCGACATTGCCTTCCGATTCGCGCTCGAGGCGTTCGCGGATCACCCGGCTCTGCACCTTGTCGCCGTCGCGTCCCGCATAAGGGCTGTCGTTGACCGAGAAGCTCATCGCCAGCGTCGGCGGGTCGATCGGCCGTGCGTGGAGCGGTTCCTGTACGGCAGGATCGGCGAAGGTGTTGGACACGGTCGCCTTGATGAGGCCGGCAATGGCAACGATCTCGCCCGCTTCAGCGCTTTCGACCGCCACGCGGTCGAGGCCGCGGAATGCGAACACCTTGGTGGCGCGGCCCTCCTCGACCAGGTTGCCGTCGACGTCGAGCGCCTTGATCGGCATGTTCGTGGTCAGCTTTCCGCTTTCAATTCGCCCGGTCAGGATCCGGCCCAGGAACGGGTCGCGGTCAAGCAGAGTCGCGAGCATCTTGAACTCGCCGCCGGCATCGAGCCCCGGTGCAGGCACGTGGCTGACGATCGTTTCGAACATCGGCGCCAGGTCTCCCGAGCGGACGTCGTCGGTCAAGCCTGCATAGCCTGCTCGGCCCGATGCATAAAGTACCGGGAAATCGAGCTGCTCGTCGCTTGCTTCGAGGTTGAGGAAAAGCTCGAAGATCTCGTCGAGCACTTCGGCGGGACGCGCGTCGGGCCGGTCGATCTTGTTGACGACCACGATTGGACGAAGCCCCAGCGACAGCGCCTTGCCGGTCACGAACTTGGTCTGCGGCATCGGCCCTTCGGCGGCGTCGACCAGAAGGATCACGCCGTCGACCATGCTCAGGATGCGTTCGACCTCGGCGCCAAAGTCGGCGTGGCCTGGAGTGTCGACGATGTTGATGTGAATCCCGTGCCAGTCGACCGACGTGCACTTGGCGAGGATGGTGATCCCGCGCTCTTTCTCCAGGTCGTTCGAATCCATCGCGCGCTCTGCCACGCGCTGGTTGTCGCGGAAGGTGCCCGACTGGCGGAACAGCTGGTCGACAAGGGTCGTCTTGCCATGATCGACGTGGGCAATGATCGCCACGTTACGCAGGTTCATTGGGTTGTCCTGAAAATTGGAGGGGCGCCCGTACAGGAATCGCCACGTTGTTGCAACGCAACATGGGGCGAAAGGCCCGGTTTACAAGCCGCGTTCCAGGATCTCGATTGCGCGCTCGACCGCGCGAAGCTCGCTGTGGGCAAGGCGTTCGAACTTGATCCGGAGCATCCGGTTGGAGGCCGGGCTCCTGGACAGGTCGGCCTGCCCCGCGGCGGAAAGGCGGAGCGCCAGCCGCCGCCGGTTGTCGGGGTCCGCCTGGCGCTCGACGAGTCCGGCGCGAACCAGGGCATCGACCGACCGGCTGACCGCCGGGGCGCCTCGCTCAACGGCCGCGGCCACTTCGTTGAGGGTCGCCGGTTCGCTTTCTCCGATCGCCGCGAGCAATTTGCGGCGCGTGGCCTCGGCGCGTTCCGCGGGTCCGTCCGCCACCCATTTGTGAGCGACGTCCGTGAAGCGCGACGCGAGGGCCCCAGGCCCGTGAGAAAGGCTGGATTGCTGCACGGCAACTATTTGGACAGCAATATGGTTGCCCGAGTCAAGTAGCTCCGGTGCTTGCGCTTCTCGCCGTTCGCCGCAATGGCCTGCAAATGAGCCCAGCCGAGCCGCGCCCCCGCCTTCCGCGCAACATCTGGGTCCTCGGCTTCGTCAGCCTGTTCATGGACCTGTCGAGCGAGATCTATCATGCGCTCCTCCCGGCCTTCGTCACCATCGTCCTCGGGCTGCCGGCGACGGCCCTCGGGGCGATCGACGGAGTCGCCGAAGCCACCGCCAATTTAGCCAAGCTCTTTTCGGGCCGCCTCTCCGACCGCAGCCAGAGGCGCAAGCCGTGGATCATGGCCGGCTACGGACTCGCCGCTGCCTCCAAGATCCTGTTCCCGCTCGCGGCCAGCGCTCCCGCGCTGATGGTCGCCCGCTTCACCGACCGGATCGGCAAGGGGATTCGCGGAAGCCCCCGCGATGCGATGGTCGCCGACGAAGCGCCGCCGGAGATTCGCGGCCGCGCGTTCGGGCTGAGACAGGCGCTCGACACTGCTGGGGCGCTGCTGGCGCCGCTCGCGGCGATCGCGCTCATGGCGCTGTTCATGAGCGACATTCGCGCCGTCTATTGGATCGCGATCGTCCCTGCGGCGATCTCCTTCCTTCTGGCCTGGCTCGTCCTTCGCGAGCCCGAGAGCCACGTGCCAGTCACGAAACGAGCGCCCTTCTTCCGCGGCTTTCGAAACCTGAACAAGGAGACGAAGCGGCTGCTTGGAGTCGGGTTCCTGTTCACCCTCGCCCGCTTCTCGGAAGGGTTCCTGATCCTCAGGGGCATCGACATCGGGCTGAGCGAAGCCCTGTCGCCGCTGACCCTCGCGATCTTCAACCTCGCTTATGTGGCGCTCGCTTATCCGGCGGGAGCACTCAGCGACCGGATGAGCCCGCGAACCATCCTGATGGCGGGAATCGGCATTCTGATTGCCGGCGATCTGGTCCTGGCGTGGAGCGTCGGCTTCGGCGGGCTCGTGCTCGGCGTGGCCCTGTGGGGCGGCCACATGGCGCTGACCCAGGGAATCTTCGCGCGGATGATCGCCGACAGCGCGCCGGGCGAGCTTCGAGCCACCAGCTTCGGCGCCTTCTACTTCGTCACCGGCATTGCGGGGCTGCTGGCAAGCCTCGGCGCCGGCTGGTTGTGGGACCGCGAAGGCGCGGCCGCGGTGTTCTTCACCGGCGCCGGGATTGCCGCTCTCGCCTGGGCGATGCTCGCGCTCCTGCCGGACGAACCGCGCGCTACCGCGTGAACTTCTCTCCCGCCTCGGCCTTGTCCAGCAACAGCCTGGAGAAGCCGAACTCGGGCTTCATCCGCTGTTCCTGCTGCTTGAGGCCGGCGACGATCTTGGTCAGCCGCTCGATATTGTCGGCCCAGTACATCGGCCCGCCCTTGTAGACCGGCCAGCCGTAGCCATAGACCCACACCACGTCGATGTCGGACGCGCGCTGCGCCATGCCTTCCTCGAGGATTTTCGCGCCTTCGTTGACCATCGGATAGATCGTGCGCTCGACGATTTCTTCGGGCGTGATTGTGCGGCGCTCGACGCCCTTCTCAGCCGCGAATTTCTCGATGATCTGCTGCACGATTGCCGACGGGCTCGGCCGGCGCTTCTCGTCATAATCGTAGAATCCGGCGCCCTTCTTCTGCCCCCAGCGCTCGATCGCGCACAAAGCGTCGCGAAGGGACTCGATCCGGTTCGGGTCGCGGTGCCAGCCGATATCGACCCCGGCGAGGTCGGCCATCTGGAACGGCCCCATCGGCATCCCGAAATCGACATGGACCTTGTCGATCTGCTCTGGGCTTGCGCCTTCCAGAAGCAGCTTCATCGCCTCGACCTGCCGCGGCATCAGCATCCGGTTGCCGATGAAGCCGTGGCAAACGCCGGCCACCACGGGCACCTTCCTGATGCGCTTGCCGAGTTGCATCGCAGTCAGAAGCACATCGGGCGCGGTCTTTTCGCCGCGAACGACCTCGAGCAGCTTCATCACGTTGGCCGGCGAGAAGAAATGCATCCCGAGCACGTCCTGGGGCCGCGACGTCGAAGCCGCGATCTCGTCGACGTTAAGATAGCTGGTGTTCGACGCGAGGATGGCGCCGGCCTTGGCGATCTTGTCGAGGCGGCCGAACACCTCCTTCTTCACGTCCATATTCTCATAGACGGCCTCGATGATGAGGTCGCAGTCCGCCAGCGCTTCGAAATCGAGCGTCGGGCTCAGCAGCCCCATCGCTTTTTCGACTTGCTCGCCCGTGAACCGGCCCTTGGCTGCGCTCGCCTCGTAATTGTTGCGAATCACGCTCGTGCCGCGGTCGAGAGCGTCCTGGCCCATCTCGACGATGGTGACGGGGATTCCGGCGGTGAGGAAGTTCATCGAAATTCCGCCGCCCATCGTCCCGGCGCCGATCACGCCGATCCTGCGGATATCGCGCGGCTTGGTGTCCTCGGGAATGTCGTCGATCTTGGCGGCCTTGCGTTCGGCGAAGAAGAAATATTGCTGCGCCCTGGCCTGCTGCCCGCTCATCAGTTCCATGAACAGCTTGCGCTCTTCGATCACGCCTTCGGAGTAGGGCTTCCGGGTGGCCACTTCGACTGCCCGGATATTGGCTTCCGGAGCGTCAAAGCCCTTGAACTTGCGGGCATTTGCGTTGCGGAATTGTTCGAAGATTGCCGGGTCGAAGTCGCGGATTCGGTCGGTCCGCTCGGACGATTTCACTAGCGGGCGTATGTCGCGAACCTCCTCTGCGAAAGCGACGGCGTGCGGAACGAGATCGCCTTCCACGATGCGGTCGACCAGCCCCGCCTCATAGGCTTCCTTCGCGCCGATCGGGTTGCCGGTCGCGCACATCTGCAGCGCGTGGCCGACTCCTGCGACTCGCGGCAGCCGCTGGGTGCCGCCCGCGCCGGGCAGAAGGCCGAGCTTCACCTCGGGAGTGCCCAGCTTCGCGGTCGGCACCGCCACTCGATAATGGCAGCCGAGCGCGACCTCGAGCCCGCCGCCCAATGCGGTCCCATGGATCGCCGCAACGACCGGCTTGGTGCAATCCTCGATCCTGTCCACGACCTGCGGAAGCCAGGGCATGACCGGCGGCTTTCCGAACTCGGTGATGTCGGCGCCGGCGAAGAAGGTCTGGCCTTCGCAGGCGATGACCACCGCCTTGACGGTCTCGTCGGCCTCGGCTTCCTCGATCGCATCGACCAGCCCCTGGCGGACCGCCGCGGACAGCGCGTTCACCGGCGGGTTGTTGGATTCGATGATCAGCACGTCGCCGTGGTGCCGGGTGGAAATCGGGTTGGTCACTCAACTTCTCCGAATGTCAGGCCGAGGCTCGACCATAGTCCTGGATCGAAAAGGGATGCGAGGCGGAAAGGCCGCCGTCGACGGCAATCGCCTGGCCATTGACGTAGCTTGCCGCATCGGAAGCCAGGAACAGCGCGACCGATGCGATCTCGTCAGGCTCTCCGCCGCGCTTCATCGGGTTGAGGCGGCCGATCCGCTCCTCGCGGCCGGTGGAGCGCGCCCATTCGTAGAATTGCGCGGTCATTCCGGTCTCGATCAGGCCGGGACAGAGGGCGTTCACGCGAATGTTGGACCCGGCGAGCTGGGTGGCCGCCACCTTCACAAGACTGATCACTCCCGCCTTCGAGGCGGAATAAGCCGCGCCGCCCGCACCGGCGCGAAGGCCGGCGACCGACGCCGTGCAAATGATCGAGCCGCCGCCGCGATCCTTCATGTGCGGCGCGGCATATTTGACGAGCAGGAACGGTCCGATCAGGTTCACCTGCAGGATCTGCTGCCAGTCGGCACCGGTCTGCTCGAAAATCCCGGCCATTCCGCCGGAAATTCCGGCGTTGGCAAAAACGATGTCGACTCCGCCGAAATCGGCGACGGTCTTCTCGACGAGCGCCTCCACCTCGGCTTCGGACCCGGCGTTGAGCGGAGTGATGCCCGGCGCCTCGGCGATGTCGGCCGCAACCACCGTGGCGCCTTCGCAGCGGAACAGCTCCGCGGTGGCGAGCCCGATTCCCGCCGCGGCGCCGGTGATGATCGCAATCTTGTGATCAAGCAGGCCCATCAGTTGCTGTCCCGTGGCCGGTGCTTCTCGAATTCGATCTTCGCGATCGCGCGATTGTGGACCTCGTCCGGCCCGTCGGCGAGGCGAAGCGTTCGGATATGGGCCCAGCTCATCGCCAGCGGCGTGTCCTGGCTAACGCCCGCGCCGCCGAACGCCTGGACGGCATCGTCGATGACCTTGAGCGCCATTTGCGGTGCCTTGACCTTGATCATCGCGATTTCGGCTTTGGCGGCCTTGTTGCCGGCGCGGTCCATCATGTCGGCGGCCTTGAGGCACAGCAGCCGGGTCGCCTCGATCTCGATACGCGCCTCGGCGATCCGTTGCTCCCAGATGCCGTGCTCCGACAGGCGCTTGCCGAACGCGACTCGGCCCTGCAGCCGCTCGCACATCAGGCCGAGTGCTTCCTCGGCAGCGCCAATCGTGCGCATGCAATGGTGGATCCGCCCCGGCCCCAGCCGCCCTTGGGCGATTTCGAAGCCTCGTCCCTCGCCGAGCAGCAGGTTTGCCGCGGGCACACGAACATCGCCGAGCCGGATTTCCATGTGCCCGTGCGGCGCATCGTCATAGCCATAGACGGTCAGCGCCCGCTCGACGGCAAGCCCGTCTGAGTCCATCGGCACCAGGATCATCGACTGCTGCTTGTGCGCCGGAGCACCCGGATCGGTCTTGCCCATCAGGATCGCGACCTTGCAGCGCGGGTCGCCGGCGCCCGACGACCACCATTTGCGGCCGTTGATGACGTAATCGGTGCCGTCGCGGACGACGCTGCATTCGATGTTGGTTGCATCCGACGAGGCGACCCCCGGCTCGGTCATCAGGAAGGCCGAGCGGATTTCTCCGCGCATCAGCGGCGCCAGCCAGCGCTCCTTCTGCTCTCGCGTCCCGTAGCGGTGAAGCACCTCCATGTTGCCGGTGTCGGGCGCCGAGCAGTTGAACGCTTCGCTCGCCCAGGGGATTCGCCCCATCTCCTCGGCGCAAAGCGCATATTCGAGGTTAGTCAGCTGCTCGCCTTCGAAATCAAAGCTGTCGTCGACCATCGGCACGGCACGCGCGGGCGGCATGAACAGATTCCAAAGCCCCGCTTCGCGCGCCTTGGTTTTCAATTCGTCGATCAGCGGGATCGGCTGCCAGCGCTCGCCGGTCGAATGCTGCTGCCGATAATCCGCCAGCCGAGGCCGGATTTCAGAATCGACAAACCCGCGAACGCGGTCGCGGAACTGGGCCTGGCGCTCGGTGAGCTCGAAATCCACGACCGAGCGCTGCCAGAAATGCTCTGCCTTTGCCAGTCCGGCGAATTAGCGGGGGCGCTCCAGCAGGAAGTTGAGCCTGGCGCTTGCGATCGGCTGGTCGCGCTGCTCCTGCCAGGCGAATGCCTCGACATTGGCGATGGTCGAGCCGAGCCGCTCGATGACCGCGGTTGCAAAGGTCTCCCGCTCAAGCCCCGGGCGCATGTAGTCGACGGTCACCGTCACCGGCTTCATCACCACTTCGTCGTCGCCGATTTCCCGCGCGAGGCTGCTGAACGCCGCGAATTCGAGAAGGCCCGCGATCGCTCCGCCGTGAAGGAAGCCGGGACGTCCGACGACATCGTCGTGAAACGGCATGACCACCCGGACGGCGCCGTCAAGCTGCTCGAACCGGAGCTTCAGAAGGTCTGCGTAAGGCGGGATTGCGGGCACGCCCGCTGCCTAGACCAGCTGCGAGCGCGCCAAAAGCCGGGACTGCTCAGGCTTTCGCCTTAAATCCGCACAAGGTGCCCAGGACGAAGCAGGTGAACAGGTCCAGCCGAACCTTTCCATCAGGTTCGTCCCATCCGAAATAATTCGCGCCCCATCCGAAGAGCGCGACGAAGAGCGCGATTGCGATACCAGCCAGCATCGTTCCTACCCTCCGGCTGTCGGTGACATGCCGGCAGCCTCGCTAGAATCCTCCGCATCGGTAAACAGAGCGTAAAGCTTGCCGCCGTGAGGCAAGATCGGCATAGGCGCGGCCATGAAAGCACACGTCTTCATCACCCTGAAACCCGGTGTTCTCGATCCGCAGGGCAAGGCCATTCATCATGCGCTCGAAGGGCTCGGTTTTTCGGGCGTCAACGACGTCCGTGCCGGCAAGCTGATCGAACTCGACCTTGCGGACGGCACCAAGGATTCCGACATCGAGGACATGTGCCGAAAACTGCTCGCCAACACGGTGATCGAGAATTTCCGGATCGAGCGCGGAGCCTGACCAATGAAGACTGCGGTCATCGTCTTTCCCGGATCCAATTGTGACCGCGACCTCGCAGTCGCTCTGGAGCAGGTGACCGGCCGCGCCCCGGCGATGGTGTGGCACAGGGACACCGAGCTTCCGGACGGTACCGACTTCATCGGCATTCCGGGCGGTTTTTCGTACGGCGATTACCTGCGCTCGGGAGCGATGGCGGCGCGCTCGCCGATCGTCCGTGCCGTGATCGACGCGGCCAGTCGCGGAGTGCCGGTGCTCGGCGTCTGCAACGGATTCCAGGTGCTCACCGAGACGGGCCTTCTTCCGGGCGCGCTGATGCGTAACGCCGGGATCAGCTTCGTGTCGCGGCCGGTGGAATTGACGGTCGAAAACAGCCAGACGCTCTTCACCAGCGGTTACGAGGCCGGCGAGACGATCCGGATCCCGCTCGCCCACCACGACGGCAATTACCAGGCCGACGAAGCCACTCTCGACCGCCTCGAGCAAGACGGCCGAGTCGCCTTCCGCTACGCCGAGGAGGTCAACGGCTCCGCCCGGCGGATCGCCGGAATCGTCAACGACGCCGGCAACGTCCTCGGGATGATGCCGCACCCGGAGCGAGCGATCGAGCCGGCGCACGGGAGAACCGACGGCAGACGCCTTTTCGAAGGCCTTCTCGAAACCGTCGCCTGAGTTCTGTCTCTCGGCAGTTCATTCCGATACACTCGCCGCCACGCGCCCGTAGCTCAGTTGGACAGAGCACGAGCCTTCTAAGCTTGGGGTCGCAGGTTCGAATCCTGCCGGGCGCGCCACTGCTGGAGCGGCGAGCAGGCGCGCCGCCGGCGATCCTTCTTCAGAATCAACACGATCCGGTTGACATTCCCTCCAGAGAGGGCGTTTCTACTCACCAAAGGTGATAGTCCGTTCTGGAGATAATCGCTCATGGCCAGCCCTCGCGCCCAGCGGCAGCGCGCAATCGTCGACATCCTCCGCGAGAACAGTCCGCTCGGCCACGAAGAGGTGAGCGCCAGGCTCGGCGCCGCCGGTTACCAGGTCAGCCGGGCGACCGTCTCGCAGGATCTCGAGCAGATCGGCGCGATGAAAGTGAAGCGAGGGCCAAGTCTTGGCTATGCGCTTCCCGACCAGCTTGCCGACCGCGACCGCTCGGGCACACGGCTCCGCCGAATCTTCGGTGAGTGGGTGCAGTCGATCGAGACCTCGGGGAACCTGATCGTCGTCAGGACTCCACCCGGATCGGCGGGCCTCGTCTGTCTCGCGCTCGACCAGGCGAAGCTGCCCGAGATCGCCGGGACAATCGGCGGCGACGACACCTTATTCATCGCCGTCCGCAGCGGGCTTCCAGTCGAACCGCTCGCCCAGCGCCTGAGGGAATTCGTCGAGCTCGGCTGAAGCTTTCAGCCAACCAGCTTCCCCGGATTCATCAGCCCCTGCGGATCGAGCGCCTGCTTGATTGCCCGGAGCGCCGCCAGGTCGCCTGGAGCCGCGAGCCGCTCGAGCTCGCCGCGCTTCATCTGGCCAATCCCATGCTCGGCCGAGATCGATCCGCCGGCCGCGGTCACGAGGTCGTCGACGAACCGCTCGATCTCGTGCCCTTCGCTCTCGTTCCAGCCCGGCTTTGCCCGGCTTCCGGCGCGGACGTGGAAGTGGAGATTGCCGTCGCCGAGGTGACCGAAGGCGCTGGCGACGGTGCCGGGAAAGGCAGTTTCGACCGCAGCTTTCGATTCGAGGAGGAAACGCGGCATGTCGGCGACCGCGACGGAGATGTCGTGCGCAGTCGACGGTCCCTCCGCCCGCTCCGCCTCGGAGATGGAGTCGCGGATCCGCCACAGCGCCTCCGCCTGGGCCTCCGAAGAGGCGACCATCGCATCCTCCACCAGCCTGCCCTCGATGGCGCCGGCGAGGAGCGACTGGAGCAGCTCGACAGGATCGAGGTCGGGCGCCGACGACGTCGCCTCGATCAGCACGTTCCACTCGTGCTCGCCATCGAGCGGCTTGCGGGTGCCGGGAATGTGCCGGAGCACGAGCGCGAGCGAATCCGAAGGCACCAGCTCGAAGCCCTCGATGCGGTCTGTCCGGGCCTCGAAATCGCGAAGCAGCGAAAGCGCCGACTGCGGGTCGCGAACTCCCGCCCAGCCGACCGCGCGCGAATAAAGTGCCGGGACCAGCCGAAGCGCCGCGGCGGTGACGACTCCGAGCGTACCTTCGGCGCCGATCAGCAGTTGGTCGAGATTGTAGCCGCGATTGTCTTTTTTCAGGCCCGACAGGCCGCTGTGGATCGAGCCGTCGGGCAGCACCGCCTCCAGCCCGGCGACCAGCGAACGCATGGTTCCGAAACGAAGCACCTGAGTCCCTCCGGCGTTGGTCGAGATTAGCCCGCCGACGGTGCAGCTTCCGCGCGCGCCGAGAGTCAGCGGGAATCGCCGCCCGACTGCCGCAGCCTGCTCGTGCAGTTGCGCAAGGATCATCCCTGCTTCGGCAATTGCGACACCATGCTCGGCGCTGATCGAGCGAAGCCGGTTCATCCGCCGGAGCGACAGGATCAATGCGGAGCCGTCGCCGGGCGGAGTCGCGCCGCCGACCATCGATGTATTGCCCCCCTGAGGCACCAGCGGCACGCGCTGGGCTCCGGCGAGCTTGACGATGGCAGCGACCTCTTCGGTCGAAGCCGGCGAGAGGATCGCCCGCGCCCGCCCGTGGAAACGGCCGCGCCAGTCGGTCAACCACGGGTCAATATCCGTGGGATCGGTTACGGCTGATTTTGGCCCGAAGCGGGCACGAACTTCATCGATCAGGGCTGATTGGGCATCGCTCACGCTTGCTTACTTGGCATTGGCGCCGCCGCGCGGCAAATCACATGCATGGCCGACCAACCGCGCATCACCCTCATCGTCGCCCGCTCGCTTGCCGGCGTGATCGGCCGCGAGGGCAAGCTGCCTTGGCACATCCCCGCCGACCTCAAGCGCTTCAAGGCGCTGACGATGGGGACGGCGATGGTAATGGGCCGAAGGACGTTCGAGAGCCTGCCCGGGCTTCTCCCCGGGCGGCGCCACATCGTCCTGACGCGCGACCCGGACTGGCAGCCGCAAGGCGTCGAGATCGCCCATGGAGCCGACGAGGCGCTCGCGCTTGCGGGGGACGATCCGGTCTCCGTCATCGGCGGCGCTGACGTGTTTGCCTTGTTCCTTCCAATGGCCGACCGGGTCGAACTCACCGAGGTGCTCGCCGACATTCCGGGCGACACGGTGATGCCGGACCCGCGCCAGGCGACTGAATGGAAGGAGACCGAAGTCTCGGTCCATGCCCCCGAGGGAGGCCGCCCCGGCTTTCGCTTCGTGACCCTGGACCGGGCCTAGCCGCTATCTGGCGGCCGCGGCGTAGCGGCCGAGCTGCTGTGCGAGCACATGGTCCACCGCGGGCGCGAGCTTGTCGGCATTGGCGTGGACGAAACCGCTCGTTCGATAGTCGATCCTGACCGTAGTCCCGTCGGCCACCGGATCGAAGGTCACGTCCATGATCCCGTTCGTCCCCTCGTAAAGCAAAGGACCGAGCGAGCCCGTCATCACCAGCCGCTTCGGCGGCAACGCAACGGCCACGCGCATGTGCTCGACTCCGCTGCTGCCGCCGATTCGCTCGCAAAAGCAGCCGCCGGGTCTGGCGTCCAGGCTGAGATTCGACGTGTTGCCGGAATAGCTGTGCTCGGCCGACCACCACCGCCCGATTTGAAGGAAAGCGGCCCATGCCGCGGCGGGCGCAAGCTTTGTCTGGACACTCTCCCGAACCTCGAAATCATGGGCGTCGGCGCTAACCACCTCCGCCGTCGCGGGCACCGAAATCAGGACTGCGATCGCTGCAAGATATTTCATGGCTCGCCTCCCGAACGGAGGATTGCACGAGCTAGGCTGCGCCGTCCAGAATCGAGTCGATCGTGGCGGCAACCGTTTCGACGCTCGCCATGCCGTCGACGCGGCGCACCAGTCCGCGCTCCTGGTAATAGGGCAGGATCGGCGCGGTCTTGGCGCGATATTCGGCGAGGCGGGTGCGCACCGTCGCTTCATTGTCGTCGGGGCGGCGCTTGAAGTCATGGCTGCCGCAGACGTCGCACGTGCCTTCGACCTTCGGCAGCTTGTACTGGTCGTGATAGGGCGCGCCGCACATCGCGCAGCTGAACCGGCCAGTAATCCGCTCGACCAGCACCTCTTCGTCGACCTCCAGCTCGATCACATGGTCGAGCCGGCGTCCGCGCTCGGCAAGAAGAACGTCGAGGGCTTCCGCCTGGGCTCGGGTGCGCGGGTAGCCGTCGAAGATGGCGCCGCGGTCGCCAATCGCGTCGAGCCGCTCGCCGATCAGCGCGCTGACGATCGCGTCGCTGACCAGCTCGCCGGCTTCCATCACGGCCTTGGCCTTGAGGCCGACCGGAGTCCCCTGGGCGACGGCAGCGCGAAGCATGTCGCCGGTCGACAGCTGGATCATTCCGCGACTGGCTTCCAGCCGTGCGGCCTGGGTCCCCTTACCCGCCCCCGGAGGCCCAAGCAGGATGATGTTCATGGATCCGCGCTCCCCCACGCGTCCGCGGCTAGCGGCGCTTCCCGCTTTTCAGCTTCGCCTTCTTGATCAGGTTCCCATATTCGTGAGCGATCAGGTGGCTCTGGATCTGCGTGACCGTGTCCATCGTCACATTGACGACGATGAGCAAGCTGGTGCCGCCGAGACGGAACGGAATTCCGGCCTGGGCGAACAGGAATTCGGGAATGAGGCAGATCAGCGCCAGATAGGTCGCGCCGACGACCGTGATCCGGGTCAGCAGATAGTCGAAATAATGTTCGGTCGCCTTGCCCGGACGAATGCCGGGGATGAACCCGCCATGCTTCTTAAGATTGTCCGCCGTTTCCTCGCTGTTGAACTGGACCGCGGTGTAGAAGAAGGTGAAGAAGACGATGCCGCCACCGTAGAGCAGCATGTAGAGCACGCTTCCGTGCTGCAGGTAGGTGCTGATGGTGATGAGCCAGTCGCTGGTCGCGGTTCCGGCCTGCGCGCCCTTGCCCATCCACTGGATGACCGTCAGCGGCATGATCAGCAGCGACGACGCGAAGATCGGCGGGATCACGCCGGAGGTATTGATCTTGATCGGCAGATGCGAGCGCTCCTGCTGCATCAGCCCGCGCGCCGTCTGCCGCTTCGGATATTGGATGAGGACTCGGCGCTGCGCCCGCTCCATGAAGCAGATGAAGGCGACTAGGGCCAGCGACAGGAAGACGATTCCGGCCACCAGCATCGGGTCCATCGTCCCGGTGCGGCCGCCCTCGAACAGCTGCGCGATCGCCTGCGGCAGCCTGGCAACGATGCCCGCCATGATGATCAGCGAAACGCCGTTGCCGATACCTCGGCTGGTGATCTGCTCGCCGATCCACATCAGGAACAGCGTTCCGCCGACAAGGCTGATCGTGCCGGCTGCCTCGAAGACGAGGCCCGGCTGGACTACCGCCGCAATGCCCTGCCTGAGCGCCTGCGCCTCGAGGCCGCGAACGACCATGTAGCCCTGCACGAGTACCAGCACGACGGTCAGGTAGCGGGTGTATTGGTTGAGCTTCTTGCGACCGCTCTCGCCTTCTTTGCGAAGCGCCTGCCACGGCCCGTACATCGTCCCTCCGAGCTGAACGACGATCGAGGCGGTGATGTAGGGCATGACTCCGAGAGCGATGACGCTCATGCGCTCGAGAGCGCCGCCCGAGAAGGTATTGAAGACGTCGAGGATTCCGCCGCTCTGGGTCTCGAACAGCGCCTGCATCGCCGCCGGGTCGATGCCTGGAATCGGGACGAACGAGAGGAATCGGAACAGGATCAGCGCGCCGAGCGTGAACCACAGGCGCTTCTTGAGCTCGGTTGCCTTGGCGAAATTGGCAAGGCTGATGCTTGAAGCGAGTTGGTCGGCTGCGGATGCCATCGGTGTGGAGTTCCTCTAGATTGCGCCGCTCATATAAGCCGCACTTTCGTCATTGCGAGGAGCGAAGCGACGAAGCAATCCAACTGGACCGCTTCGCTCCGCTCGCAGTGACGGTTCAGGCGTTCCCGGTCGCTTTCGCCTTGGCGCTGCCCTTCTTGGCGGCGGCGAGCTCGGCGGGATTCTTCGGCTCGATGATCTCGATCGAACCGCCAGCTTTCTCGACCGCTTCACGGGCGCCTTTGGAAATGCCCGCGACGCGGACGGCGAGCTTCGCCTTCAATTCGCCCTTGCCGAGCAGGCGCACGCCGTCGCGGCCGCCGCGGGCGAGACCGGCACCCTTGAGCGCGTCGTGGTCGAGGGTGGCCTTGGGGTCGAGCTTGCCGGCGTCGATCGCCTTCTGCACCGCGCCCACGTTCACCTCGGCATAGTCGCGAGCGAAGATGTTGTTGAAGCCGCGCTTCGGCAGCCGCATGTGGAGCGGCATCTGCCCGCCCTCGAAGCCCCAGATCGAGACGCCCGAGCGGCTCTTCTGGCCCTTCTGGCCGCGGCCGGCGGTCTTGCCCTTGCCCGAGCCGATTCCGCGTCCGACGCGCATCCGGCCCTTGCGGGCGCCCTCGTTGTCCTTGATTTCGTTCAGTTTCATGTCGTTGCACTCGCTTTCGCTTTTGTCGCGCAGCGCCCGTCTCCGGGCGCGGGATGGGTCAGGCCGCCTCGACGGCAAGCAGATGCTGGACCTTGCGGACCTGGCCCCGAACGTCCGGCGTGTCGTCGACCTCGACGGTGCGGCCCATCTTGTTGAGCCCGAGGCCGACGAGGGTCGCCCGCTGGGTCTTGTCGCGCCGGATCGGCGATCCGGTCTGGGTAATCTTGATCTTCGCCATCACTTTCACTCCGTGATCGCTTCGGCCTGGGCCTCGGCCTCGGCCGTCGTGGCGCCGCCACGACCGAGCAGGTCGGCGACCTTCTTGCCGCGGCGCTGAGCAACCGAGCGTGGGCTGGTCTGCTCCTTGAGCGCCTCGAAGGTCGCGCGGATCATGTTGTACGGGTTGGACGTGCCGACCGACTTCGTGACCACGTCGGCAACGCCGAGGCTCTCGAAAATCGCGCGCATCGGGCCGCCGGCGATGATCCCCGTTCCGGCCGGAGCCGAACGGAGAGTCACGCGCCCTGCGCCAAAGTGACCGAGGCCGTCGTGATGAAGCGTGCGCCCATCGCGAAGCGGGACCCGGATCATCGCCTTCTTGGCTGCAGCGGTCGCCTTGCTGATTGCCTCGGGGACCTCCCGCGCCTTGCCGTGGCCGAAGCCAGCCCGGCCCTTGCCGTCGCCGACGATCACGAGCGCAGCGAAACCGAAGCGCTTGCCGCCCTTCACCGTCTTCGACACGCGGTTGATGTGGACCAGCTTCTCGATCAGCTCTTCCCCGCCCTCGTCGTCGCCGCCGCGCCCGCGCCGGTCGTCACGCCGCCCGCGGCCGCCACGATCGCCGCCGCGCCCGCGTCCGCCACCGGGACCGCGACCGCCGCCACGTCCGCCACGCGGACGCTGCTGCGGCGGCTGCTGCTGCTCGGGTGGAGCATGAGGCGCCGCTTCCGCAGTGCCTTCGGTCTTGACGACGACGTCCTCTTTTGCGGGGACTTCGGTCTGCGCCTCGGCGACCCCGTCCTGGGTCACTTCGGGGGTTTCGTTCTCTTGCACCATCTAGAACTCCAATCCGCCTTCGCGGGCGGCATCGGCCAGCGCCTTGACGCGGCCATGGAACAGGAAGCCGCCACGGTCGAAGACGACGGCCGAAACGCCGGCCTTCTTCGCGCGCTCGGCGATCGCCTTGCCGACGGCAGCCGCGCCGTCGCGGGTCGCGTTCGCCTTGCCCTTGAGATCCTTGTCCAGGGTCGAAGCTGCAGCCAGCGTCTTGCCGGCGCGGTCGTCGATCACCTGGGCATAGATGTGCCTGCCGGAGCGATGCACCGACAGGCGCGGCTTGCCCGACGAGACTCCGCGAAGCGCGGTCCGGACCCGGCGGCGCCGGCGGTCGAAGAGAGAGAGTTGAGCCATGGCTACTTCTTCTTGCCTTCTTTGCGGAAGATAAACTCGCCGCGATACCTGATGCCCTTGCCCTTGTACGGCTCGGGCTTGCGCCAGCGCCGGATCTCGGCGGCGACCTGGCCCACCTTCTGCTTGTCGATCCCGCTGATCTCGATCGTGTTGGCGTCGGGAGTCTTGACGTCGACTCCTTCGGGAAGCGGGAAGTTGACGTCGTGGCTGTAGCCGAGCTGAAGCCTCAGGTTCCGGCCCTGAGCCTGCGCACGATAGCCAACGCCGCTGATCTCGAGGACTTTCGAGAAGCCCTCGGTGACACCGGTGACCAGATTGTCGACCAGGGTCCGCTGCATGCCCCAGAAGGCTCGCGCCTGCTTGGTGTCGTTGCCCGGCTTGACGACGATTCCGTCGTCGCCGATCTCATAAGAGATTTCGTCGCGCATCTGCATCTGCAGCTGCCCTTTGGGCCCCTTCACCGAAAGGACCTGGCCCTCGGTGCTGGCAGTCACGCCAGTCGGCAGCGGCACCGTGCGTTTTCCGATCCGGGACATTGCTAGAACACCTCCGCCAGCACTTCGCCGCCGACATTCTGCTCGCGTGCCTCGGCGTCCGAGAGAACGCCGCGCGGGGTCGACACGATGACGACACCGAGCCCGTTGCGAATCCGAGGCAGCTCCTGCGCGCCCGAATAGACTCGTCGGCCCGGCTTGGAGACTCGCGCCAGGTGCTGAATCGCCGGCTGGCCTTCGAAATATTTGAGCTCGATTCGCAGGCCCTTCTGGCCGGCCAGGACCTCTTCGCTGTAGCCACGGATATAGCCTTCGCGCTGGAGCACATCGAGGACGTGCGCGCGAAGCTTCGACGCCGGCGTCAGGACGGAGTCCTTGCGCGCCTGCTGGCCGTTGCGGATGCGGGTGAGCAGATCGCTCAGGGGATCATTCATCGCCATGGGTGATCCTCCTTACCAGCTGGACTTCGTCACGCCCGGGATCAGGCCCTTGTTGGCCAGCTCCCTGAGCATGATCCGCGACAGGCGGAATTTGCGATAATAAGCACGGCTGCGGCCGGTCAGCTCGCAACGGTTGCGAATCCGGGTCGGATTCCCGTTGCGCGGGATTTCAGCCATCTTCAGACGCGCGATCAGCCGCTCGGTCTCGTCCTTCGACTCGTCGTCCGCGATAGCTTTCAGCTTCTCGTACTTCGACGCGTATTTCTGGACGAGCTTCTTGCGACGCTCGTTCTTGTTGATCGAACTCAGTTTCGCCATGACTTAAGTTCTTCTCCTAGAAGCAGACCGCTCAAGCGGCCTGCTTTTCCTCTGCTTCC